>Ga0206677_10000089_pt1 | contig 75094 bp, 54 predicted proteins | sample M130m12015metaG_FD_155475 | JGI IMG/M metagenome (GOLD analysis project Ga0206677, IMG submission 155475) | Ammonia-oxidizing marine archaeal communities from Monterey Bay, California, United States - M1 30m 12015 | ecosystem: Environmental > Aquatic > Marine > Intertidal zone | place: USA... | reverse complement strand
TGACGAAGTCGAAGTTTGATAACCTCTATGGTTGCCGCGAGTCTTTGATCGACGGAATTAAGCGGGCCACTGACGTGATGATTTCGGGCAAGGTTGGAGTTGTCTGCGGATATGGTGATGTCGGCAAAGGTTGTGCTCAGGCACTCCGTGCCCAAGGTGCGCAGGTTGTGGTGACCGAAGTCGATCCCATCTGCGCTCTCCAAGCCGCGATGGAAGGTTTCCGCGTTCTCACCGTGGAAGATACTCTCGGTTGGGGTGACATCTATGTCACGACCACCGGAAACTTCAACATCATCCGCGCTGAGCATATGGAAAAGATGAAGGATCAGGCGATCGTTTGTAACATCGGTCACTTTGATAATGAGATTCAGATTGCCGAGCTAGAAGCTCTCGATGGAATCGAGAAGCTGAATATCAAGCCTCAGGTTGATAAATACACTTTCACCAGCGGAAATAGCATCTACATGCTCGCCGAAGGACGCCTTGTGAACCTTGGGTGTGCGACCGGTCACCCAAGCTTCGTGATGAGTAATAGCTTCACAAATCAGACGCTCGCTCAGATCGCTCTTTGGGAGACCAAAGATTCACGCGAGATTGGGGTCGAAGTGCTTCCGAAAGAGCTTGATGAGGAAGTGGCAATCCTGCACCTCAACAAGATTGGGGCCAAGCTGACCAAGCTCACCCAGGAGCAGGCGGACTACATTGATGTCCCAGTAGAGGGACCCTACAAGCCAGGGCATTATCGCTACTAAGCGGATCTTAAATTTATCGGCTTAACTATTTCAAAGCCCGCCCTCTTCGGAGGGCGGGCTTTTTCTTTAATTTCAAATGACTCCTGTTTAGGGAAAAGTGGAGGGACCAATCTCCTGTGAGAGGTCCTTGTTTCATGGCTGGACATCCTTTTTTATGCTCAAAATACAGCGAGGAAAAACATCGTCTGAGATGATCTCGATTTAATTATTATTGATTAGTGTGGGGTTTAATTTGGGCTTAGGGTTGAAATGTTATGAGCGAAGTCACTTTACAGGAGAGATTGATTCGGACTTGCCGAGAGCATAGCGGAAATGAAGCTCTTGCCGATTCGAGCGGGGCAAGGTTGACCTTTGGCGAGGCCTTTGCAAAAGCGCTTTTCCTCACCGGAAGGCTCGGAGCGATCTTTGTGGACCAGCCCAAAGTTGGCATCCTAGTTCCCCCATCGGTTGGCGGAGCGCTTGTCAATTGGGCGACTTTGCTGATGGGAAAGATCCCGGTGAATTTGAACTATACCTTATCCCAAGAAGGGATCATTTCTTGTCTCGAGCAGTGTGGAATTACCGATGTTGTGGTGTCGGGGAAGTTGATGGAACGACTCAAACTCGATCTTCCTGTTCGTATTCATACCCTGGAAGATTTAGCGACTGCACCACAGCTAAAGGAAAAATTGCGGGCAGGATTTCTGGCGAAATGCACTTCTTCAAAAGGATTGTTGAAACGACTGGGAGGCTCGCAGGTTGGGCAGGATGACCTGGCCACCATCATTTTTAGTAGCGGGAGCACGGGGCAGCCCAAAGGAGTGATGTTAAGCCATCGAAATATTATCACCAACGTAGAACAGGTTGGTGAGGTTTATTCGTTTTTGCCTAAAGATTGTATGTTGGGGGTGCTTCCTTTCTTTCACTCCTTTGGGTTCATGGCCACGATCGCCGGGCCTGCCATCGCCGGCTTTGGTTGTGCCTACCATTTCAATCCCATAGAGTCGAAAGTGATCGGGCCATTGGCAGAGGAAAATGAAGTCAGTATCATGATCGCCACTCCAACTTTCTTGCAGTTTTATCTTCGTGGTTTGACACCTGAACAGCTGGGGAAGCTCAGACTAGTCGTGGTGGGGGCTGAGAAGCTTCCTCCGAAGATGGCCCAAGCCTTTGAAAAGAAATTCGGGTGCCTCCCTTTGGAAGCTTATGGTGCGACCGAATGTTCACCTGGTATCGCGGTCAACGAACCGCACGCGAATCAACCGGGTTCAATTGGGCGATTACTCAACCAGCTTGAGGCTAAAGTTGTGAATCCTGATACGGGAGAAGAACAACCTCCTGGTGAGCCAGGGTTGCTCAAAGTGAAAGGTCCAAATGTCATGATGGGCTATCTCGGTATGCCGGATAAGACGGCCGAGGTGCTCAAAGACGGTTGGTATAATACAGGTGATATTGTGCGGATTGACGAGCAGGGTTATCTGTGGATTGAGGGACGATTAAGCCGCTTCAGCAAGATCGGCGGGGAGATGGTTCCTCATGGGAATGTCGAAGAAACTCTCAATGATCTCGCTGATCAAAACGAACAGGTTTTTGCAGTGACTGGTTTACCTGATGAGAAAAAGGGAGAGCGTCTTGCTGTCGTGCACACTGCGAGCGAGGAAGTTCTCGAGGAGGTCCTGAGTAAATTAACAGACGCCACTATTCCAAACCTATGGAAGCCCAAGCGGGGCCAGTTTTTAAAGGTCGATAAACTTCCCTACTTGGGAACCGGAAAAATCGACCTGAAAAAATTGCAAGAAATCGCCCAAGGCTGAGAAACAAGCTGAGGCCTTATTCGGTGGCTTCGATCGCCGGCGCTTCGATCGCCGGCTTTTCGGGCTCTTGATTCCCATCTATCTCAGAGGCCATTATCCCTTTAATAGTGAAAAATAGAACTGCTGCCATGAGCCCAGAGACAGGAACCGTTATGATCCAAGCCGCCGCGATCTTCACAAGCGCAGATCGTTTCACGAGCTCTTGACGGAACTTCTTCTTAAGGCTCTTGCGCTCGGACTTGCTTAGCTCGATGCTGGCGTTCTTCTTTTTGAGTTCGGTTAGCTTGGCGCGTTTGTCCTGCAACGAAGCAGCTTCGAACTCCTGCATGAAGCGTTCAACCTCGGCTTGGTCTTGCCCTTGATGACACCTCTCAATGGAGTGAATCGTTTCAGCATAGTTCTGTTTGATATATTCCCGAAGGAATCCAACTCCAAAAACGCCACCTACCGCAATGTGAGTTGAGCTCACTGGCAGGCCGAGTTGTGACGCAATGATGACCGTGATGGCCGCCGCCATTGCGATACAAAAGGCTCGCATCTGATCGAGTTCGGTAATCTCGCTGCCAACCGTCTTGATCAACTTGGGGCCAAAGAGCGCGAGGCCAATGGAGATTCCAAGAGCCCCGATGGCCATAACCCAGAAGGGGATGGGAGCTTTCGAGGCAACTCCGTCGCTGGAAACGGCTTCGGCAATCGCAGCCAGTGGTCCGACCGCATTTGCGACATCGTTTGCTCCGTGTGCGAAGCTCAGGAGGGCAGCTGCGAATATCAGAGGAATGGTGAAAAGTTTGTTGATCGAAGGCTTCTCGTTCGCAAGCGATGCCGAATGCTTAGAGACCAAGCTTTTCACGACGAAGTAGCTCACAACAGCCAAGACGAGTCCGATGCCGCCGGCTTGGAGGATGTCGAGTTTGATGATCTTCTTGAGCCCCTTCATGATGAGATAGGTGCTAAAGGCGAAAACCATGATGGAGACCATGATGGGAACCATGCGGCGACCGGCCCCGATCATGTCCCTCCGGTAGGTGATGCTGCGTTTGATCCAGAAGAGGAAGCCAGCTGCAATCGCGCCACCGATCAAAGGCGAGATAATCCAGCTTGCGGCAATCATTCCCATCTGGTTCCAGTTCGCGATACCGAATCCTCCGGCCGCGATTCCCGCTCCGAGAACTCCGCCGACAATCGCATGGGTGGTAGAGACGGGTGCACCAAAAGCGGTAGCAATGTTAAGCCAGAGAGCTCCGGCGAAGAGCGCCGCCATCATCAAAGCGATAAAGATTTGGGCATTGGGGATAAGGGAGGGATCGATGATCCCCTTTTTCACTGTGCTGACAACGTCGCCTCCAGCGATTAAGGCCCCAGCTGCCTCAAAGATTGCCGCAATCAAAATTGCTCCCAATAAAGTCAGGGCTTTGGAGCCCACGGCTGGGCCCACGTTATTGGCAACGTCGTTGGCTCCGATATTCATTGCCATGTAGCCACCGATCACTGCGGCAATGACGAGTTCAATGCTAACACCTGATCCACCAGGCTGAAGGCTGGCAGCGAAAAAGGCAGTTCCAATTAAGAAGAGAAGGGCAAGCCCCAAACGTTTGAAATCTTGTTTTTCAGGAGCATGCTTGGAGCGTGTTTCGGGTGCCATAGGTTTTCGGGTTACCGTTTCAGTCTGTTATATTGTTACGAGAGTTTATTTAAATGAGAGAGAAGACAGGTCAAGCTGGCTGATAGAGAACTAGGGTAATTTCTTTAAAACGGTTAAACTACGGGGAATGTTCTCCCCAAAAGAGGCTCCAAAATAGAGCCTTCTTCGTTTTTTTATTTAAGTTATCCAAAGGGAAAAGCGCTCATGGAAATGGAAAAAGCTGCAGCATGAGTTGGGGTAATCCTAATTTTTCAGCTCGCTTCTTTTGAGGTGTTTTTACTAAGCGATGGGTCAAGCAGGAGAGCCCGAATTTTCCATAGAAGAACGCCAGAACCTAGAATCGCGAGGGCGCCAATCGCGAGGAACACTTTGTTGGCAGGAATTCCCATATCATTGCGGAACAAGCGAACCAATAAGGCTCCAATACTACTGAACACAAAGGACAGGGCATTCGCAGTCCCGAGGAATCTTCCTCTTTCATCGGGAGGCGAGAGGTGCTGCAGAAGAGACTGTAGTGGCACAATGTAGAATCCCCCAAAAAGCCCTGCCGCTCCCAGAAGCAAGGCGACCGTCCAAAAACTTAGCGGGGCTATACCGAGAAGGATAAAGAAGAGGGTCATCCCAAGCGCTCCCACCGGAATAAGACGGGGCTCGATATGCTTTCCTGAAATAAATCCGGCGATCACGCTGCCGAGCCCGATGGTGATTCCGAGAACACCCAGAAGGTTGTTGTTCATCTCCGGGCTGATTTGTAAAAGCGCGCTAAAATCAGGAAGAACTAGGAGTGCCATCATACCGAGAAGGTAGAAAAACGACCAAGCCAAAGCGACGAGAAGAAGGTGCGATTGCGCCATGTCTTTGAGCGCCTGAGCATAAGGACGGAAAGGATTAAAATCGATGGGCTGAGGTTGGTCGAATGACTTGAGCTTCGGAATAAAAAGCGAAGGGAGGAGGCCAATCATCGCTATGATTACTAAGATCACACCCGGGACCCAGAGCATCTCCGGATTAATGGGTACTTCTGATTCGCTACTTTGAAATCCCGATGAGTAGTGGGTGTAAACTTTTCCTGCCGCGAGTGTTCCACCAATCACAGCAAGATTGGTAAACATGTTGATTGCGCCATTTGCTTTGCTGAGATGCTTCTCCGTCAATAACTCGGGGATCATGCCATATTTGGCAGGACCAAAAAATGCACTCTGCGTTGCGAGAAGAACCATGACGCTAAGACAGGCCCAAAGATTACCCGCAAAAAATGCCCCAAGGGCTAGGGCTGCGATTCCGACCTCGGCAATTTTTGCTAAGACCGTGATGCGGTTTTTACTGATGCGATCCGCGATTTGCCCCGCAATCCCTGAAAACAAAATAAAGGGGATGGTCAGGCAGAGTGCGACATAAGCCTGCCCACCCTCGCCCAATTGATTCGCCCAGACTCCTCCCGAAGCCACCGCTAAGATGATGACCTGCTTGAGAACGCTGTCGTTGATTGCTCCAAAGAATTGCGTGATCAGAAGAGCACAAAAACCTCTGTTGAAAAGTCGGTTGGATCGGGACACGAAAATGGGACGGGGGCGAATGTGAGACCTGAGTCTCTCATAGTTTCAGTCTGGAGCGAGGACAATCGGAAGGGATGATTCTAAACTTCCTGAAATACTGAGTTGATGGAGGTGGGCTTAAACGACAGATTGAAAAGAGGTTTAGCCAAACCTTATTTAAGAGAGTCTTAATTTTTCGTCTCGAGAAGGGTTTGATCGCGCGATTTTAAAAATAGTGAGGTTTTGGATGAATTTAAAAACCAATCTGCACGTTTTATTTAATGTTATGAAGAAGATCCTACTCACTACCTTAGCTATGGTGTTGCCATTTTTGGCTATTTCGTGCGCCGATTATGGGACCTACGGGTATGGCACTGTCACTACTCCAGTTCGTAGTTCCGGAAGCTCTGTAATTGTGGGAGGAGGCCTAGCTCCATTACAGGTGGGATTTGTTGCGACCTCCTTTGATCGTTGGGCTTGGGATCCTTATCGCCGACACTACTTTGATCGTTCCTGCCGGCGTTATTGGAATTCTCGGAGTCGTGGATATTGCTCAGTTGTTCCTAGTCGTTTTTCGTCACCAATTTATCCAACCGGATTCCGTCGTGGGCATCGTTTATCTTGCCCGACTTATCTCCCACGCCACTCGGCGGTTGCGGTCCATCGCGGGGACTCTCATCGATCGGTTGGTGCTGTCTCAAGTCGTGGGAAATATGCTCCGGTGATTCATGGACAGTCCCACGGTGTGGTCTCACTTCGGCCTTCAAGCTACTCAACGTCGACGCGCTCGAGTTCGAGTCGTACGGTGACTCGCAGTTCTTTAAACCATACGTCGTCGCCGGGGCGGACCTCAAGTCAATCGACTCAGCGGCCTAGCAGTTCCAGTCGATATCAAACGGTGAGTTCGGCACCAAGTCGGCCCAAAGCGACCCCGGTCGTCCGTTCTTCATCCTATACTTCGAGGAGCACATCTTCCCGTAGCCCGGAGAGCACATCTTCTAGGGGATCGTATTCAAAAACGTCGTCCAGCAGGAGCACATCGGCCTCGAGTAGTCCCTCACGAAGTACCTCTTCGCCAAGCCGATCAGTTAGTCGAGCCCGGCAAAAGACCCGCTAAGGGTTCTAAGATCTGAATTAAGCCCTGTGGAGCGATTCACGGGGCTTTTTCGTAGGGATACCTTATCTCTAATTATCCTTATGTCGGTTTAGATTTTCACCGTTGGCAGAGGATAAAATGAAAACCTGATCTTTTCCATGAACTACTTTTCTAGAGAGTAGATCTTAAGGTCGTCGATGATAGCCTTTTGGGGCACAGCAACTCGGAGGGCCCGTTTTGTGGGGTGAGCGATTCCTTCGGAAGTGAACGATCCGGCTTTCTGATCATTGATTAAGACGGTCATGGTTTTGCCCTTAATTGTGACCGACAGGGTGTGCCACTTATTGGGTTCAAGCCTATTTGCGAAGCGTTTGGTTTTGGTTTTGAGCATTTTTTGCTGTTCTGCCGTGATTGTTTTATCCTGACGGGCTTTGCGAATCGCGAGCTTCATAGTGCCGGTTTTGAGATCATTGATCTGGACATTCTTTGTAGTGATCTTGGTCATGCAGAGGTGGCCGGCGTGGACTTCTTTGAATTTCAGGTCGGCGAAGTTCAGTCCAAGGCTGTCTTTTTCAGTTGGGAGTTTAAAGCGCAGCGTGACGCGACCATCTTGAAATTCTATGGGATGGACCACAGAGACAGCATGATCGGCAACGGGGTGAAAAGTGATATGCATCGCGCCATTCTTCAAATCGACTTGCTTGTTTCCTTTTGCTCGTTTCTTACTGTTCGACGACCAGCCCTTCCCGATTTCCTCCTTGGAATTATCTGCTTCTTCGCGCTCAAAGTCGTCTTCGAAGATCAAGGTGGCTTTTTCTTCCGCGCTAGAAGCCAAGGGAAAGAGTAGGGAGGCAAAGATGCAGATCGTATGTTTCATAGGATGACTAATTACGCGCTGAATGGAAGAGTGGTCGCAAGAACGAAACTACTTCTAGCGATATTGAAAGGTTTGCTTGGGCGGAGAAAATCGTGGGGGGATACGAAAAGCCTGCTTTCCCTCGTATTTTTTGCGTGTTTTTCCCACCGTTAGCGGTTTCCCTCCCGCCCAGCAAAGCTATGTCCGAGAAACGCAAGCCCTACCCTTTCGATCAATTCGAACCCAAATGGCAATCCCATTGGTCCGAGAATAAAACTTACGGCACACCGAGTCCGGGTGAGGAGGGTTTCGATGCGTCCAAGCCGAAATACTACATTCTCGACATGTTCCCTTATCCTTCCGGCGCCGGTTTGCACGTCGGCCACCCCGAGGGATATACCGCAACTGATATAGTGGGCCGCTACAAGCGGATGAATGGCTATAATGTCTTACACCCGATGGGTTGGGATGCCTTTGGTTTGCCTGCTGAGCAATACGCCATCAAAACAGGGCAGCACCCGAGCGTTACCACGGAGGCCAATATCAACAACTTTCGTCGCCAGCTGCAGGAGCTGGGCTTTGCTTACGACTGGGATCGGGAGGTCAATACGACTGATCCAAAATATGTCCGCTGGACCCAGTGGATATTCCTTCAGCTTTACAATTCCTACTTTTGTGACGAGGACCAGAAAGCGAAGCCAGTCTCTGAATTGGAAGAGAAAGGATGGACGCAGGAGCAAATTGACGAAGTGCGCCTGGCATTTATTCATGAGGCGCCTGTGAACTGGTCTCCGAGCATGGGGACAGTCTTGGCAAATGAGGAAGTCCAAGAATGGAAAGACAAAGGTGAAACTGTCGAACGCCGTCCGTTGCGCCAGTGGATGTTGCGCATCACTAAATATGCCCAGCGCCTCATTGATGAACTCGAGCCGCTTGAGTGGCCTGAATCGATTAAAGCGCTTCAACGTAACTGGATCGGTCGAAGCGAAGGGGCAGAGGTTACCTTTGAGGTCGAAGGGAATGAGATTACCGTTTTCACAACGCGTCCTGATACCTTGTTTGGAGCGACCTATATGGTTCTCGCTCCCGAGCACCCACTGGTTTCTACAATCACTTCAGCTCCTCAAAAAGAAGCTGTTGAAGCATACGTCTCGGCATGTGCCAGCAAGTCGGACATGGAGCGTGGCCTTGATAAGGAAAAGACAGGAGTCGATACTGGAGCTTTTGCGATCAATCCAGTGAATGGTGAAAAGATTCCTGTCTGGATTGCTGACTATGTCATGATGGGGTATGGCAGTGGAGCCATCATGGCGGTGCCAGCGCATGACACTCGCGATTTCGAATTCGCTCAAAAATTTGAGCTTCCCATTCTTCAGGTGGTTCAGCCATCTGGTGATCAGGACTGGCAAGGTTGCACGGATCCTGGGACGGCCATTAATTCTGGTTTTCTTGATGGTCTTAAAACTAAAGACGCTAAAAAGAAGATTATCCACTGGCTCGTTGAAAACCGAAAAGGTGAGAAGAAGATCCAATTCAAACTCCGCGATTGGCTCTTTTCTCGTCAGCGTTATTGGGGTGAGCCATTCCCGCTCCTTTGGGATAAAGAAACCGGCCAACACTCAGGTCTTTCGGAATCCGAGCTGCCTCTTCTCCAACCCGAGATGGAGGACTTCAAGCCCACTGGTGACCCTCGTGGTCCCCTGATTAATTGCACCGACTGGATTAATTATAGCGATAAGCTCCAGCGCGAGACGAATACCATGCCTCAATGGGCTGGCTCTTGTTGGTATTACCTTCGCTACTGTGATCCAAAGAATACGGACCATTTCATCTCCCCCGAGAATGAAGACTACTGGGGCAATGAAGACGGTTTCGTTGACTTTTATGTTGGTGGAAAGGAGCATGCGGTCCTTCACCTTCTCTACTCACGCTTCTGGCACAAGGTTCTCAACGATCTTGGTCACTTGAAGTCCAAGGAACCCTTTAAAAAATATTTTGCGCCAGGACTCATTATGGGTGAGGACGGACAAAAGATGTCCAAGTCGCTCGGCAACGTGGTGAATCCAGATGATGTTGTAGAAAAATACGGCGCGGACTCTCTCCGTCTCTACGAAATGTTCATGGGTCCACTCGATCAGGATAAACCTTGGGCTATGAAAGGTGTTGAAGGTGTCCACCGCTTTCTTGCCAAAGTCTGGCGCGTCGCTTGTTCTGAGGACTCCGAAGGAAAGTGGGAGCTCAGCGGAAAAATCGTTGAAGGTCAAAATGATGACCTGGCTAAGGTCACACACCAAACGATCAAACGCGTCGAAGAGGCGATAAATTCGCTTCGTTTCAACACAGCTATCAGCGCGATGATGGAGTGCACTAATGCTTACACTGCGGCCAAGGAAGTCCCCAAGGATCTTTTCCTCACCTTTCTGAAGCTCCTCAGCCCCTTTGCCCCGCATCTGGCCGAAGAGATCAACTCCATTCTTGAAGAAGGAGAATTGCTCAGCGAACAAAGGTGGCCCGAGCTCAATGAATCTCTCCTCGTGGAATCCGAAATTCAGCTCATCGTTCAAGTCAATGGTAAGCTCCGTGCACGAATTTTAGTCCCGGCTGACGTCTCAAAAGAAGACGCGGAAAAAGCCGCCCTCGCTGACGAGAATGTCACAGCTCACACCAATGGCAAAACCGTCCGGAAGGTGATCGTAGTCCCTGGGAAACTCGTCAATATTGTCGCTAACTAGGTGAAGCCGACGATTTGCGTGCTTTACCGCGCGCTCGGGTGATCAAAATCAATCCCCTGATTTCAAAACTTTAATAAAGGCATCTTGGGGGATGTTGACTTTTCCGAATGCTTTCATTTTGGCCTTACCTTTTTTCTGCTTCTCTAGGAGCTTACGCTTACGAGAGATGTCGCCACCGTAGCACTTGGCAGTCACGTTTTTGCGCATCGCTGAGATGGTTTCTCTTGCGATGATGTTTCCTCCGATGGCGGCCTGGATGGCGACAACAAACATCTGAGTAGGGATAACTTCCTTAAGCTTGGCGGCTAGTTCCCGACCGCGATAAACGGCCTTGTCACGGTGAACAATGGTGCTGAAGGCTTCGACTGGATCACCGGCGATAAGCATGTCCATTTTCACCATGTTGGCAGCGCGGTAGCCGGCGTGCTCGTAGTCCATGGAGCCGTAGCCTTTCGTCATGGATTTGAGGCGGTCGTTAAAGTCGACAAGAATGTCTGCGAGTGGAACGACGGCGGTGAGGAGGACCCGGAATTCATCGATGGTCTCGGTGTTTTCTAATTCTCCGCGCTTCTCCATGATGAGTTGCATCGCGTCGCCAATGTAGTCGCCGGGAAGCATGATGAAGATGCGGACCATTGGTTCACGGATTTCCTCGATCGTTTGCGACTCTGGGAGATAGGAGGGATTATCAACAATGAGCTCTTCCCCGTCGGTTTTGGTCACTTCGTAAATCACGCTAGGATAGGTGGAGATGACGTCCATATCGAACTCACGGCGAAGACGTTCCTGGATGATTTCCATGTGAAGGAGCCCGAGGAATCCGCAGCGGAAGCCAAAGCCTAGCGCGGTTGATGATTCGGTCTGGAAGGTGAAGGCGGCGTCGTTGATCTGGAGTTTACCCATCGCGACTTTAAGGGCCTCGTAGTCTGAGGTATCGATGGGGTAGATCCCGGAAAATACCATGGGACGGATTTCCTTAAAGCCTGCGAGTGGTTCAGGACAGGGCTTGTCCTTGTGTGTAATAGTGTCTCCGATTTTTACTTCAGCAGACGATTTCATGTTGGCGATGATGTAGCCAACGTCCCCAGTCTGGAGCTTTTCAGTCTTTGTCATCTTTGGAGTGAAGTGACCGACTTCTTTGATCTCGTAGTTGGTGGGAGTATGAAAGAGCTTGATTTTGTCACCTTTCTTCATCTCACCGGAGACAACGCGAACGTAGGAGATGACGCCTCGGTAGGCATCATAAAGAGAGTCGAAGACCGAGGCGCGAAGAAGGCCGTCTGGGTTTTCTACGGGGGGTGGAACGAGCTCTACAACAGCCTCGAGGATGTCCTCAATGCCGATCCCTTGTTTGGCGGAAGCAGGGATGGCGTGGTCACCAGGGATGGCCAGGATTTCTTCAAGCTGAGTCCGGCATCGATCGACATCGGCAGCAGGAAGGTCTATCTTGTTGAGAACTGGCACAATCGCGAGATCCTGTTCCATGGCGAGGTTTACATTAGCCATGGTTTGAGCCTCGACACCCTGCGCGGCATCAATGATGAGGATGGCGCCCTCGCAGGCGGCGAGTGAGCGGGAGACCTCGTAGGAAAAGTCAACGTGGCCAGGAGTATCGAGCAAATTGAGCTTATAGGTCCTCCCGTCCCTTGAATTGAAGACGATTGTGACCGGGTGGGATTTGATGGTGATCCCCTTTTCTCGCTCGAGGTCCATCGAATCGAGGTGTTGCTCCTGGGCTTCCCGTTGGGAGACTGTTTGGGTATGTTCTAGCAGGCGGTCGGACAAGGTCGTTTTGCCATGATCGATGTGGGCGATGATGGAGAAGTTACGGGTGAGTTCGACGGACACGAGAAGATTGTGAAGGGTGAAGAGCGAATAGTGAAGGACGATTGCTACACCAGACGAGGGCGGGGATAGGGGGTTTCAAGAAAAATGGAAGAATGGAGTGACGAAATGGTGGTATGCTTAGTTCTTCTTTAGCGCTTTTCTCCTCCTATTTTATCTCTAACATGCCTTGATGAGAGATTGTTTCTTTAGTAGTGCTCGAGGTTATAGAGAGACCATGAAAATCGTTAACCCTTTAAAAGCCGTTCCCGCAGCGCTTGTTTTCAGTTTGCCAGTAATAGCTGATGATGCAGTCGATTTGCCAGACGCCCCAAACTTGGTTTTATCCACCGTGGGCGCACACCCAACTTTCAATGCACGGAATGATGGCTTTGGGGAAAACTCGGATGTTTTGGATGCTACTTTTCTAATCGATGTCGATTTCATCGATAAAACGGAAGGGCAGCGTGAGACGATCTTTGAAACTGGAGCAGCTACGATTGGAACTTCCTTCGTTTATGAAGCGCCAAATACTCTTGTCGTCAGGAGTGTTGGGAATGGTGGACTTGCGTTGGTGACAGCCAGTTATGTTCTTCCTCAGCCGGTGATCGACGGGGGGGAAGTTGAGGTTGGGTTCACGATAGATGTTGACGACGGAAATGGATTACAGGCGTTATCGATTGTCGTCGATGGGGGAGTAGTTGAGACACAGGCCGGCACAACGGGTGGCGATTGGTCTGGTGGAGATGGCGCGCGTGTCGGAGCGGCGGGGGGAGTGACTGGCAATGGCGCAAATGGAACACTCCCATCATCTGCTTTCACCTCGGGCACTCTGAATCTCGCGAATGGTCTGCGTTTTTATGCCAACACGCGCTGGATTCCGGTTGGGAATGATAGTGATAATGATGGATTGCCTGACTGGTGGGAGCAAATTTATACGCCTGGTGACCTTGACGAATTGACAACGGGAGGGGACGCGGATGGCGATGGCTTGACTGATGATGCGGAATTTACAGCCGAAACAAATCCGATGTTAAACGATACCGATGAAGATGGGTTGACGGATGGGATTGAGGCAAATCCGGCTGAGATTGGATATCTAGGGACCAATCCTCTAAAGGCAGATAGTGATGGCGATGGACGGAGTGATGGAGCGGAGGTTAATGACCTGCCTACGAGCGATCCCTTAGATCGTGACTCGGACGATGATGGCGTTGTCGATGGGATTGAGGTCTTACAGGGGACTGATCCGAATGACTCGGCGAGCCGCTCCGACTTGGGAGAGTTTTTAGTCGCGTATTACTCATTGGACCGGCTTGGTGCGGGGCTGGAAGCACCGGACGCTTTCGGGTTTCATCATTTAACTGGGTCGAACCTTGATCAGGCAGCTGTTGTGACGGGGAAAAATGGAAACGCGATCGTCTTTGATGCGACAAAAAAGACGATGCTTGCTCGGACGAGTGGAGGGGACGATAGCTTGCCAGTTTCAAAGCATCCCGAGCATTCAATTGTCATGTGGGTGAATGTCAAAGGGACTGGCCAAAACAATCTCAGTCTTTTTTCAGAAGGTTCGCTGACCGAAAATACGAGTCGATATAATCTCGGAACACATAATACTGGAGCAGACGATAGTCTCGATCTTTACCTTCGAGCTGCCGATGGCTCGAGCCCTAATCACCAGTATTCCACATCAACCCCATTGGATGGAACGTGGCATCATATTGCTTGGGTGGTAGCCGGCGAGCAAGCAACTCTCTATGTCGATGGGGTTGTAGATGCTTCTGATTTCACCTGGGTGGATCTTTATTCGCCGTCAGTCAATGCCACTTCACTTGGCGGAATTCAGCGGTCATTGAAGTCTGAGTGGATGACTGGTAAGATTGATGAAGTTTCTTTTTGGAATCTTGCACTGACAGCGACAGACGTGGCTGCTCTTGCTTCCTCAAATAATGCGCTCGCAGTGATTGATGATTTGGATCGTGACGGTTTGCCTGATGCTTGGGAAAGAAAGTTTGGGTTGGATCCAAGTAATGCAGGTGACGCTGCACTTGATGATGATAACGACGATTTAAGTAATTTGCAGGAGTTTGTGGCGGGAACTAATCCAACATTGCAGGATACCGATGGTGATGGATTAAATGACGGTGTCGAAACCGATGATGGGGTTTGGGTTTCGGCAGCCGCGACTGGAACGAGTCCTCGAAGTGTGGATACGGATCGTGATGGTCTAGATGATGCCGTGGAGGTTCCGAATCTGGCTTTTGATCCAGATAACCCATTTGGTCAGCCCGGAAGTGATCCTTCTCTATTCGACACCGACGGTGACGGGATTTCAGACGGCTCGGAGGTGCTTGCGAATAGTAATCCTGAGGATGTGGGATCTTCTCCGGTTGCCGAAGCTCTTGGGATTTGGCTGGCGGATGATGAAGCTTTGGGAACAGAGTTTGGAGGAGACGGCTGGGCGATGGGTTCCGAGGAAGCTCCGGCAGGGGCAATTCTTGATCCAATCAATGCTCCTGAGGTGGTTGAAATCTCGGCAGCGGGGGCGGCGCAGACCGGTTTAACACAAGCGGTTGATTTTACGGCCAATGCCCAGTTTGGAGTGGCAGCGGAGCCAAATTCTCTCTTCGAGCTGTTTGGGAGCACCACGATAACGGGAGACGCAACGATCGAAATGATTTTTAGCCCAGATTCAGATTTTGGAGGTCACCAGTATCTTTGGGAATCGGGAGGAACCGGTGATGGGCAGGGGATCGTAATCGTCGACACCATGCTCTATCTGGGCGTGAATGATTCCAATGGTGCTCCTTTCGGGGGTGCTGTGGTAGGAGTCGATTTGGCCCCGCTGTATGGTCCATCAGGTTTTAGCCCGGATGATTATCTTGTTCTTCGCGCGGTCTTCCAATCCGGTAAAAAGGTGACTCTAGGGGTGACTCATTTGGGGACCGGCCTCTCAGCTGTCGCGTCAGATGAATGGAGTGGGAATAGTTGGGACGGGGGTGATATTATGGGAATGGGGCGTTGGTCTGGTGGTCGCGGGGGTGACCGGAATCAGCAACTCTCGACGTTGCCAGGAGCGACGACGGCATGGCCTGGCTTCGAAGGGCAGATCGCCAAGTTTAGTCTCTTTGCGGTGCCGCTTCCGGCCACAAATTCTCCAGTGATAACGAGTGCGCTCGAAATCACAAATATCATTTACGATGAGGATTCGGATCGAATCACACTTACTTGGAATACTAAATCGGGAAAAGTTTATGGGGTCTATGCCTCGCCTGACGGACAAGACTGGGCCACTGAAATCGATGACAGCGTGACCTCAGATGGAGACACTGCGACCTTCACCTTTGGCAATCCTACACCGGGTCTCAATCGCCAATTTTTTCGGGTCGTGGAGTTTTAAGGGTGCAAGCAGCACGAGGCTGGGCGCGGGAGTAATCTCCCGCGCGGCAGATTAATAATCCATGGGAATGGGATCGGTTGGAAGAACTTCATTACCTTCCCAGATCACTTCCTTAGTCTTGGCATCGTAGGTTAAAATGCGAGAACGACTTCCGGGAGCGGGCTTACGGCTGGCTTTAGGAATCCACTTTTTATGCTCGGCAATGACTTTTGCGTAACCGGGCTTCCCGATCAGGTTTACCCATTCGTTTGGATCCTTCTTCATGTCATATAGTTCCTCGCTGCCGTCTGCGTATTGGATGTAGCGCCAGTTCTCCGAGCGGACACCATGGTTGTCGTGATTATGCGTTGTGATGGCCGGGCGCTCACGTTTGACTTTTGCATCTTTGAGCTGGGGCATGAGACTGAGGCCCTCGAGATGGTCAGGCTTTGTTGCTCCTATAAGTTCGGAAAGCGTGGGGTAAATATCGAGCAGCTCGGCAGGCTGGCTCGAAACTCCTTTGGCAATTCCAGGGCCAGTGAAAATGAGCGGAACCCGGGTGCCGTCATCCCAAAGGGTGTTTTTACCGGTGATTCCTTTTTCGCCGATGTGCCAGCCGTGGTCTGACCAGAGAACGACGACCGTGTTCTCGGCGAAACCATTGCGCTCTAGTGCTTCCATGAGCTTCCCAATTTGAGCATCTACAAAGGTGGTGCAGGCGAGGTAACTCCGGGTGAGGTTCATCCATTCGTTGTGTTCTTCGAGCCAACGGAGCCGGGGCTCCGGAAGCGACCAATGCAGATACCAAGAGAATCGCGGGGTGTCTTTGCGATCGTCGCGTTTGATTTGAGCCAGCTGAGTTTTGTCCTCGGGATGCATGTCGAACCACTTCTCGGTTGCGAAGCAGGGAACGTGTGGAAGAAAAAATCCGGCTGAGAGAAAAAATGGACCTTTGGGTTTTGAATCCAAAGTTTTGACGGCCCATTCGGCGATCTTGTAGTCGCCCTTATCCTTGTCTTGGTGCGGAAAAAGGCCCCAGTCGACAAGCTTCATTTTGCTGGGAGTATCGATGAGCTTTTTCTTAGGGAAGGGAGCTCCAGTGGCGCCGGGCCCAAGGTGGTCGAATTCAGAATCCCCCTTTTTTCTGCCATAATTACCATGATAGATTTTTCCGGCCGAATAGGTGGTGTAGCCGTTTGCTTTGAGATGTTGTGGGAGGGCGGCTAGGTCTTTATAGGGATCCAAATTTCGAAACCAGGGTGCGAGTCCGTAGATACCAGTGGTATCAGGGCGGAGGCCCATCATGAGGCTGGCACGCGAGGAGTTACAAAGGGGCGACTGACAGTGGGCGTTCGTAAAAAGAGTGCCCTGAGAAGCCAGTTTATCGATATTGGGAGTCTTTGCATTTGGATGTCCGCCAAGGCAGCCAATCCAATCGTTTTGATCATCGATCGCGATGAAAAGGATGTTGGGCTTCTCAGCGGCGAGGGAGGTGAGAGAGACAAAGAGGGTCAAAAAAGCGATGCGCATGCGCTACTTTAAGTAAACTTCGGCAGTGAAGTCGACCCGCGAACTCATTTCAGCCTCGCGAATGCGATGGTTCTGAATCACACCCGGACGTTTTTTTTCCCATTCGTCGACCTGCTTAAGCCATTCGTCAAGTGAGCCGGTTGGGCCACTGAGAGTGAGAATGACGTCGATAAATTGTTGGTCCTCGGAGGGGTCGATGTGTGCGTGACGGACGTCGATTTCTTTCGGGACATCGGGAAGTTGACAAGCTGTGGTGATCTGAGCGGCGACAGCGCGGAGGCCTTCCTTTTTCTGGTATCGGTGGAAGAGGAGCATGGCGACCACGGTGGCGAGAATCACCGTAAGGTAGGTCAGGACTTGGCGAAGGCGGCGAATGGACATATTGGGGAACGACTTGCCGAAAGGTAGAGGTCGCATTACATCTCTTCAATGATCTATCTCGATAACCACGCGACGACGGCGGTGCATCCTGAAGTGCTGGAGGCGATGATGCCCTTTTTGACGGAGCATTTCCATAATCCTTCAAGTGGGTATCGGGCCAGCCGGATCGTGAAGAATGCCATCGCAGAAGCTCGTGGGCAGGTCGCGGAATTGATAGGAGCGAAAGAAGAGGAAGTCATTTTCACGGGTTGCGGAACGGAGTCGAACAATATGGTCTTAAAGTCATTGGCGCGGATTTATGGTCGTAAGACCTCGCGAGTGATCACAGGTGAGATCGAACACAGCGCCGTTCTACGGCCTTGTCAGGCGATGGAAGACGTGGGCTTTGAGGTTCATCGTTGCGGGGTAGATGGTGAAGGAAGGTTGCGTCTTAATGAGTTTCGCGAAGCGTGTGAGGGAGCTCAGACTGGCTTCTCCAGCATCATGTGGGCGAACAATGAGACCGGTGTGATTCAGCCGGTGGGTGAGGCCTGTGAGATCGCAAAAGAGAACGGAATTGCCTTTCACACGGATGCAATTCAGGCGGTGGGAAAGACAACGGTCAACGTCCGTGAGGTCCCGGTGGATTTTCTGAGTATCAGTGGGCACAAATTTCATGCGCCGAAGGGCATTGGTGCGCTCTACCTCCGTGAAGGTGTTCGTTTTGAACCTTTGATCCGTGGAGGCGGGCAGGAGTTTGGGCATCGTAGCGGAACCGAGAATGTGGCTTACGTTGCGGGTTTGGGAAAAGCGGCAGCCATCATGAAAGCAGCCTTGGAGAAAGACCAGCATGCCGAGATAGCGGCGAATCGTGATCATCTCGAAAAACGTCTTTCTGAAGAAATTGAGGGCGTGACTTTGAATGGCTCTCGTGAGCATCGGGTGCCGACCTGTGCCCATGTTTCTTTTGAAGAATGCGAGGGTGCAGGGTTACTTATCTTGCTGGATGAAGCAGGAGTGCAGGTTTCGACTGGTAGCGCCTGCATGACCGGGAAGCAACAGCCCAGTCATGTCCAGAAAGCGATGGGGATTTCAGACGAGCAGGCTAAGAGTAGTTTACGAATTTCGTTCTCAAGTTTTACGACGCGCGATGATACCAATGAAGCAGTGGAGCGGATTAAAATGGCTGTGAAGAAATTACGGCAAGTTCAGGGTGGCAGCGGAGTAGGGCCTGTTGTCGTTTATTCCTAAATCCTTGTCGGAAGAAGCCGAGCCGTTTTTCGAGCTGCTTTGGTTTGTAAATGTGGACTGGTTTGTTCTCCAGAGCGCTGCTAGCGCTCATACTCGCAATCGAAGTTTCTGGAAAAGTCGTTGGCGGTTTGCCAATTGATCTCACTTGAAATAGGATCCGTTTCGAATCATTCTTGGCGCAAGATGATGATCAAAATTATTCCCCGCTCTGTTACTTTCGCTGGTCTGTTGTGTTCTTCCGTGGCTTTAGCCGATAAAGAGCAAGCAATCTCACTTTTTAACGGCAAGGACCTAAAGGGCTGGCACACTGATGTTCCTGCCGCTGATAATAATCCCGATGTTAAGCCCAGCTTTATCGTGCGGGACGGCTTGTTGGTGAGTCTTGGTAAGCCAGGGGGGCATTTAATCACCGATAAGAAGCATGCGAATTTTCGTATTGAGCTCGAGTATCGCTTCGTGAACAAACCTGGTAATTGTGGCGTTCTCGTTCATGCTTCTACCCCGCGTGCCCTTTATAAAATGTTTCCGGCCTCTATCGAAGTCCAGATGAACAGCGGACACGCGGGCGATTTTTGGTGTATTGCCGAGAATATCGAGGTGCCCAATATGGAGAAGCGCCGGCCGAAGGGAAAGAATCAGAAATGGGGTGGTCAGCAAGGCGATGCGCGCCGTATCCTCAACTTGACGGATAATTCAGAGAAACCGGTGGGCGAATGGAATAAGATGATTATCGAGTGCCCTGGCGACGAAATTAAAGTTTGGGTCAATGGTGATATGGTGAACCACGGCAAGAATTGTACGGTTCAAAAAGGACAGATTGCGCTGCAGGCCGAAGGGGTGGAAGTTGAATTCAAAGGGTTAACTCTCACCAAGCTCAAGAAGTAAGATTCTTAGTCGCTCGCTTCTTGCTTCTGGAACGTAGCTATCCAAACTTCAAAGCGTGCCTAGCGAACCTATCATCACGACCGGCGAGGTCCTACTTGTCTACAGCGACCGCGCCTATCAGGTCAGCTTGCCAAATGGTAAGAAGGTAATTGCGCATCCGGCTAAGGCGCTCGAAGCACAAAAAGATGAAATTGTCCCGGGCGCGAAGGTCACGCTGGAAATGACTCCTTTTGATTTCGAAAAAGCCCGCATCGCTGAAATTGCTCCTCCTTCCTGAAAATCATGCCTCGTAATTTCATCATCGGGACCGCCGGTCATATTGATCATGGGAAATCTACCCTCGTGCAGACTTTGACGGGCACTAACCCGGACCGCCTTCCCGAGGAGAAGGAACGCGGGGTAACGATCGAACTTGGCTTTGCCCATTTTTCGTTGCCTATTCCTAACACGCAAAGCGATACTTTTGAGATCGGAGTCGTTGACGTTCCCGGACATGCCGACTTCGTGAACAATATGGTCGCTGGGGTTGGGTCGATCGATCTCGCCATTTTTATCGTAGCGGCGGATGACTCGTGGATGCCACAGTCAGAGGAGCATTTGCAAATTCTCACTTATCTCGGGATCAAAAATTTCATTGTCGCTTTGACGAAGGCTGACTTGGTCGATGATCTTGAGTTCGTTACCGAAATTCTTGCGGATGATTTGCAGGGCACTGCTCTTGAGGGTGCACCTATCATTCCTGTTTCCGCCCCGACTGGACTCGGGATCGACGAGCTAAAAGGGGCTATTGCAAACACTCTTTCGGATGCGGCTGACCCCCGTGACTTTGAACAGCCGCGTCTTGCGGTTGACCGGGCTTTCTCGCCCAAAGGGGTGGGAACCGTCGTGACTGGGACTTTGACCGGCGGCAAACTAGCGGTGGGAACTCAGCTCACTGCCTATCCCTCGGGTCTCAAAACTCACGTGCGTTCGATCCAAAATCACAGTGCCTCGCTTGATGAAGCGGTTCCAGGGATGCGCACCGCCCTTAATCTCCCCGATCTTCCGCTTTCTGCAAAAGGAAAGAAAGGAGTCTCGCGCGGCCACCTTCTTGTCGGGGGAAATCCGGGCGAGGCAACGCTTGAGATTGATGTTGAAATCACTCGCGCCCGTCGCCCAATCCCTGGGCAAACGGGAACTCAGCGCCCTTTAAAATCAAACCACCGAATCTTTGTGCATCATGGTTCAGGTCGCACGCAAGCGCGGGTTCTTTTTCCCGAAGATATCGTGCTCAATCCAGGAGATACGTCGATCGCACAGCTTCGTTTTGATCATCCTATTCATACCTTAGCCGGCGAGCGGCTTGTGATTCGTGAGCTTTCCGGCGAAGCCACTTTAGCGGGTGCCATCGTGTTGGATCCCCATCCGACCCGCCGTCAGTTCCGCTCAGTGCAGCGTCAGTCATTCCTCCATGCCCGAGCGGAATCACCCAACGACCTTCAGGGGCTCTTGCGCACTCATCTGGAGCGGGATCATTTTGTTCCGACCCATGTTCTGAACCAGTCGCTTCCGTTTTCGGATGCCGAAGTTAAGGCTGCGCTAAAAAAGCTGACAAAAGCCAACGAGATTGTGGCCCGTGGCGAGAAACATTTCGCTTATGCGTCCTATTGGAAAGAGCTTTTTAAAAAAGCATCCAAAGCGGTTCAGGATTATCATCTCAGTCATCCTGATCATGTGGGAATGTCGACTGATCTTCTGAAAAAGAATCTTGGCACGGCGACGGCTGTTAATGGGCTATTTGATGCCCTTTTGATTCAGCTGTCCGAAAAGAACTTCAAGGTTGCTGACAATATTATCTGCCACAATTCCCATTCACTTGAACTTCCTCCTGAGCTCGAAGCTCCCGCTGCAGAGATCCTCAAAATACTCGACGAATCAGGCTTAGCTCCGCCATTACCAGCGGAGTTGCAAGCGACGCCAAATCATCAGGCGGCTTATAAATTTCTTGCACGGACGCGCCAAATTATTCCTCTTGATCCCAAGGTGACTTTGGGGGGGGGGATCTTCCAAGCGACTCTTGATAAGGTGAAAGATTTCATTGAAACAAATGGGCAAGCGACGGCTTCCGAGTTGCGCCAGCATCTTAATACCTCTCGAAAGGTGATCATGCCTCTGCTTGAGCGTTTGGATCGCGATAAAGTCACCCGGCGTGAAGGTGATTTTAGGACCTTAATTTAGCTTTTTGAGCCGTCGTGGGACATTCCGATCCCAGTGCCCGGCAAAGGTAAGTTTTGATTACCGTCTTGCCTAGTTTTTGGATGGCGACTTTAAGAGTTGGTCCAGCCAGTCCATTGATTGAGCCTGCCAAGCATCCCACATCGGGCCTTTATAACCATTGAGTCCGTGGCCTCCCCGAGGGAGGGGGAGGTATTTCGAAACGACTTTTTTTTCGGCGAGGGCTTTGTAAAACTTTTCGCTGTTGCTAGCGGGAACGACGTAATCATCGATGGCGTGAGCGAGGTAGGTGGGAGGAGTTCTTTCGGTGATATGGAGTTCGTTGGAATAGAGCTTGATGAGCTCGTCACCGGGCTCGGCACCGAGGAGATTTCGGCGAGATCCTTTGTGAGTACCTTCGCGCATGGTGATGACGGGATAGACGAGAATGGCGAAATCTGGACGGCTACTTTGCCGTTGGATTGGGTCTGTGGCTTTGCTTTCACCAAGATCGTATTTGGTGATGGCCATGGAGGCAAGATGGCCGCCAGCAGAGAACCCGATGATGCCAATTCGATCTGCCTTTAGGTTCCAGTCTGCTGCTCGCATGCGGGTCATCCGGAGCGCACGTTTGACATCGAGAAGCGGGCGGAGTGGGTTTCCTCTTGGCAGACGATAACTGAGCACTACTCCAGTGATGCCGTGGGTGTTGAGCCACTTAGCGATGGGAGCACCTTCGCCTTTAACAACCTGTCCGTAACCTCCGCCGGGCGTAATGACGAATGCGGTGCCATTTGGCCTCTCAGGGTGAAAGATTGTGAGAGTGGCATTGGCCTGCTCGAAGTGATCATTGCCAAGTGGAGCTTTTCCCTCAGGCCACAGTTTGATCGTTTCATGAGATTGTTGGGCGAAGAGATTCGCGGTCAGGATGAGGAGGATGGCGAATGTATTACGGGAAAATTGGATCATTGAGAGAAGGGTGGCGGAGAGGATGAATGGCCGCAAGTTCAGTTTTATTTTGCACACGGGTATGTTCGAAAAATCGGGAACGAAAAAGGGTATCTTTTTTAGAAAAAGTGGGAAGAAGTGGCGCTATCATTTCCCGGTGGGATTTCGAGGTAGCCAGTGCCTTCGAGAGGGGTCACGAAATCGCCCGAGTTTTGTGGAGAAAGGGATACTGCCTTTCCTTCAGGACTGATTTTTGCGGGGAGGAATTGAGTGAGGAATGGGTGCTGAGAAATAGGCTCTGCGAGTGGGAACGTGATTCCTGCTTTGTCGGGGGCACCGGTCATACGACGGAGGAGAGGGACAACAAAGCGGCGGAAAGTGGTGAGGGTAGAGTTGGGATTGCCAGGAAGAGCTACAATGCCTTTCCAGAAGGCGAGTGGCTTACCTGGGCGCTGTGCAACTCCGTGGAAGAGAGGGTCACCACGGAGCGATTCGAGGGCCGGTCGGACGAAGTCTTTTCGGCCTTTTGAAATGCCGCCAGAGAGAATGACGAGGTCGCATGATTCGAGCGCTTGGGCAATTCCGTTGGTGGTCGCTTGAAGATTATCGGGCAAGTGGTCCCAGCTGGCATCAATAGGCCCCCAATTTTGGATGGCACTCAAAAGAGTGATGCCGTTGGATTGTCGAAGTTGGTGGGGAAGAGGAGTTTCATGAACCGGGATTAGCTCGTCTCCAGTAGTTAGGATCTTGATGCGAGGTAAGCGGGTCACTTTGACTTGAAGAGCTCCGATGGAAGCCATCATGCCAAGGTGGCCGGGGTTGATTCGGGTCCCAGATTTGATCATGAGGTCGCCGGCTGAAGCATCGGATCCTTGACGGTGAATGAATTTTCCAGGAACCGCATCACCGTTGATGGTGGCGTGAGTTTCGGTAAGTGAGACTTCTTCGTAGGGAATCACAGTATCGCAGTCGGGCGGAATGACAGAGCCGGTCATGATTTGCCAGCAGTGTTTTTCCTTAAGCGGTGGCGGAGTGGGGTTGCCTGCGGCATGAATGCCTTGCAAGGTGAGGAGAGAACCCTCGAGGTCGGAAAATCGAAACGCGACACCATCCATCGTGACTCGGTCAAAAGGAGGAAAGGGCCGATCTGCGAAAAGATTTTCTCGCAGAACACGGCCGAGAGAGTTTTCTAAGGCAACGGTTTCGGTCTCGAGGAGATCGATGTTAGAAAGCATTAGGGATTCGGCCTCAAAGGGCGTGATCAAGCTCATGGAGTGAGTTTGGTTCAATCGCGGGAACTTCTCAACTGTCACTCGTTAAAAAATGAGTTAAGCTTTCGTTGTGCGACTTGCTTTCTTGTTTTTCTTTCTTCCCCTTCTCCAGGCCAAGACGATTCGGGTGGCGACTTATAATGTGGCATTATCGCAGAGCAGCGAGGGTCGTTTGGCGGCGCTGCTGCGGACAGGGACCAACGCGTCGGCGAAGCGGGTTGCGGAGGTTGTTCAGATTGTGAAGCCGGATGTTCTTTTGCTCAATGAGTTCGATTATGATGCGAATGGCACGGGAGCGACCCGGATGAATGATCGTTTTCTCAACGTCAGCCAGAATGGCCGTGCCGCTCAAAATTATCCTCATCGTTACGTGGCGATTTCAAACACTGGAATCCATTCGGGATTTGATTTGGATAACAACGGGGTGATCGATAGCACGCCAGGTGACCAAAATTATGGGGGTGATGCCTTCGGGTTTGGGGAGTTTCCGGGGAAGTTTGCGATGGCGGTTTTTTCCAAGTATCCGATTGATATAGAAGCGATTCGGACTTTTGAAGAGATTCTTTGGAAGGATATGCCGGGGAATTTGATCCCGCCGGGTTTTTACACAGCGGACGAGCAGGAGGTCATCCGGATCTCCTCTAAGAGCCATTGGGATGTCCCAATCGAGATTCTGGGTACTCGTTTTCATTTCTTGGTGAGCCATCCGACCCCGCCGGTTTTTGATGGAGCCGAAGATCGTAATGGTCGACGGAATCACGATGAAATCCGGCTTTGGTCGGACTATTTAACACCCGGTTCTGCTGGTTATCTGAGCGGAGGTCTTGGGGAGGGAGAGAGGTTTGTGATTGCGGGTGATCAAAATGCTGATCCAACGAAGGGCGATAGTGTAAATGCGGCGATAAATCAGCTTTTGGATCATCCGCGTGTAAGCGGTGAATTTGTACCAGCCCGAACGGGTGAAACTACGGCATCCAATCGCTTTGATACCGCGACCTTTCGGCTTCGGGCCGATTATGTTCTCCCCTCGAAGGAGGGATTCCTAATCGAAGATGGAGCGGTTTATTGGCCCACCAAATCAGAGGAAGGCGCTAGCCTCGTCACGGTGTCGGACCATCGACTTGTTTATCTAGATTTAAAATTAGTTCCTTTGATTGATGAAGTGGTTCAGGATCTTTCGGTTGAGAGCTTTGACCGTAAATTGGTCTTTCGTTGGAAAGCGAAAAGCGAGGCTTCATATCGGTTAGAGAAAGCTACCAGTCTGGATTTGGATACGTGGATTCGGCTCGATGAAGTTGAAATTGAGATCAATGAGAATAGAGCGACTGCTATTTTTTCCGAGCCGGTAGATCGGTCGTTTTTTAGAATTGTGGCCTATTACGAATAGGAACCAGTCCTTTTAAGGGAATATGAGGAACCTTCCGTCGGGAAAGAAGGAATTGAGGTTGGAAGTTATTAGGGAAGAAATTTTTCCTCGATGAACTTGCGACGACCCAGTTTGCCAGAAATTTTGACCTTTCTCAAGATTCTCAGAAATCGTTAGTCTTAACAGCATGCGGCTTCTTCTGCCTCTTGGGCTCTTGGCGACCACGATCTTTGTTGCTTGTTCGACAACTGCTCGCTGGGCTGGGCGAGATCCAGTAAAATCAACGCTACCCCGCTCCTCTAAGTCGAGGCTCGCGGAGGCGAATCTGATTCGGATTTCCGAGGTGGATCGCAGCATTGCGATTGATCTACGCTATACCCGGGAATCAGCGATCGCGAAGAAGCCACTTTATTCGAAAAATATGCCGGCTTTGCTACGCCCTGAGACTGCAGTCAGGCTTCGTAAAGCTAATGAGCTGGTGAAACTCTATGGTTATCGCATTAAGGTGTGGGATGCTTATCGTCCTCCCAGCGCTCAATTGGTTTTGTGGGATTCATCCGGCCATGATGATCGTTTTGTTGCGAACCCCTTCAGCCAACCTTCGCAGCATTCTTGTGGAACGGCCGTTGATGTCACTTTAATCGCAAAATCTGGTAAGGCGGTTGAGATGCCCACTGGCTTTGATAGTTTTACCCCGCAGGCGGCCGCGGCCTACCAACATCCGGATCCGAAAGTGATGAAGCGAAAGAAAATTCTTCAACAGGCAATGAGAAAGGCGGGCTTTTTCCCGCTGCCTAATGAATGGTGGCATTTCACTGATCGTAATTTTCGCAACTATCCGAATACAATCCCGCTCTCTTCCATCAAATCGGCATTTTAGTCCTATGAAGCTTCTCGTATTCTTTCTTAGCTGTCTTTTGTCACCTGCCGAGATCAAGCCTTTGATCTCTTCCTACCTCGGTGACAACCAGCGAAACTTTTATGGGAATCAAGCTCCGTCAAAATTACGGATCAAGTGGAAGACGTATATGGGTTCAGGTCAGACCACGTTTGGGGTTGAGGCTGTTCAGAGCTGGAAGGGCGTGGGTTGGACCGGCCAACCTTTGGTGATTCTGGAGAGTGAAGAGCTCTATCTCATTCAGGGCACATTGAGCCATCACCTCAAAAAGATTAGGGCTCGTGACGGGAAGGTGATTTGGTCAACCAGTGTTGGCGATGCGATTAAGGGGACTCCTACTTTTGTTGATGTGGGTGGTCCAGCGGCGACGCGCCACACTCTGATCGTGGGCAGTCGTAGTGGGTTTGGGCAACATTGGCGGAATGGAACCGCCTATAGTCTCCACGGGATTTCTTATACGACAGGGAAAAGATTATGGGCATACAACTCGCGGGCGACGGCATCAATCAGTCGGGACTGCGATGCCTCCGCTGTGATTCTGGGAAGAAAGGCTGCCATTCCTCTCGAGAATGGATACTTCACGGTGTTTTCTCCGGATGTCCGTAATGCGCAAGAAGGTGGGGGATTGCCAAGCCCGGAGATTATTGAACAAACCCGGCTTTTTAAGAGTTCCGATTTTGAGCTTTATCGGAGGGAGTTGTGTTGCGAATCATCTCCCACGATGGTTGGGAATACAGCTTATGTGGCAGCCGGAGTGGGACGAGTCTATGCTAGTGGATTGGGCTTCTTTGGGGTTACTAGCACCAAGCTTGAGATTGGTGGCGATCTCAATGGGACGATGCCGTTAACAAACGACAAGCACCTTTTACTTGGAATCGAGAAGCAGTTTATTTCAGGACAGGGAGGGGTGGTGAAGTTCTCGACTAGCGGGAAAGTAAAGTGGTTTCACCCGCTCCCGGATCGAAAATGGTATACGTGGAATGGTGGTCTCGTAGGAAGTCCGTCGGTCAATCATCGATACAATTCAAAGGTTTCAAAAGATCTTGCCTGCTTTGTTGGCATTGATGGTGTGCTGACCTTGGTAAATCATAAGAAATTACAGCCGGGGGTGAAAAACTGGGGGCCAAGACGATTGGAGCAATACCCGGCGCCTTTGGTTTTGGATCGGGTGCAATTACCACAGGGTTCGATTTCTACTCCCCTCTTCGTGGGTGATAAAATCGTGGTGGGCTATGACAGTGGCCTAGATCTTTATCAGGTGACTCCGGCCGGGAAATTGGTCCGTTTAGATCGTTTGGAGGGACCGATGTTCGATGCAACCCCAGTCGTCTGGGATGAACGTGTCTACGCGGGATCTAAGGATGGCTTCTTATATTGTCTCGGTCATTAGTTCAGCGCTTTTGAACAGCCTCGTTGAATCCAGCACGGTCATCTTGTTCCGCGGTCTATCTCGTTTTGGATCGATTGAGAAAAGGACGGGAGTTAACGATTTGGAGGATAAGCTCACGGGAAGAGTCGTTCTTTTTTGCGATTCCAGTCACGATCTGGTTTACGGTGACTTCGTCGTAGTATTCGAGTCCGCGACCAGTGGCGTAGCTGATAAGTTTTCGTGTCATGTTTGCCGAGAATTTATCCTTACCCGCTAGGAGGAGCTGCTTGAGTTCCTTCGGTGTGGAGAAGGTGATGTCGCCTGGAAGGGTGGCGGAGCTATCAATGGGTCTTCCATTGGCGTCTTTGGAGCGCCAGCGACCGATCGCGTCGAAGTTTTCGAGGCCAAATCCGAGGGGGTCTATGCGGGCATGGCAACTGGCGCATTGCTTAGCTTTTCGATGGCGGTCGAGCTGTTGACGGAAGGTGAGTCCGTCAGCTTTGGTGTCGTCGGCTGGGAGTTCTCCAGCATCGGGCGGAGGGGGTGGAGCGGGGTCTCCGAGCATGGCGTCGAGGATCCAAACACCACGGTGTACTGGGCTGGTCCTGAGGGGTAGGGAAGTTGCCGTGAGAATGCTGCCCATACCGAGAATTCCGCCACGGTTTGGATCATGCAGCTTGATCTTTCGGAGTTCGTTTCCAGTTACGGGTTCTTTGAGCTGATAATGACGAGCCAGAGTTGCATTAGCGAAGGTGTAATCACTATTGATAAGGTCAGTAAGAGGGCGATTTTCACGAATGAGATGGGTGAAAAATTCAATACTCTCATAATACATTGAGCGGCGGAGTTCGGGAGTGAAGCTGGGAAAGCGTTTGGGGTCAGGATCGACTTGGTCGATCATTTTGTCGAACTCAAGCCAACGTCCGGCAAAGTGTCGGGAGAGTGCGGTAAACTTAGGGTCAGCGATCATGCGGAGGGTTTGCTCACGGAGGATCTTGGGGTCGCGGAGTTTCCCCTGGTCGGCGAGTTTGAAGAGTTCACGGTCAGGCATGGAGGACCAAAGGAAGTAGGAAAGGCGGGTGGCAATTTCGAAGTCGTTGAGCGGCCACTCGTCCTTGCCGGGTTCGTCGTGTTCGGCACGGAAGAGGAACCGTGGATTGACAAGAAGGGCGGTGAGAGGTGCTCGGAGAGATTGCTCGAAATCTTTATCGTCTTGTTGTGCTCTGGCAAAAGCCTTGAGAAGTGGGTCAAGGTCTTCTTCGCTGAGTCGGCGGCGATAAGCTAAGGTGGCGTGGTAGGTGAGAACTTGTCTGGCTGCAGACTTCGGGTCGTTCTCGGTATCAGGTAGTTTGAAAATGACTTTCTTTTTTAATGCCGGATCAGCATAGACCGAATCAATTACCTTCTTAGCGGCCGAAAGATATTTTTCGAGCAGAGTGGGGGTGGAGAAAAGAGCGTCTGCCATATTGTCGAAACCTTCGCCACCTGCGCCATCAGCCGGGAAATCTTTGGATGGGTTAAAATTAACCCCGAAAAGGTCACGGACCGTATAGTGGTATTCGTTACGATTGAGGCGGCGCAGAGTCGTGCGTCCGGCGCGTTGGGGGACGTTCCCGGACCTCACGCGCTCGACCACTTCGGAGAGGGCCTTGATCAGCGTTTCACGTTCGGTATCAGTAGGCTGGATATCTTCGTCATCGGGTGGCATTTCCTCGTGTTCAACCTGGTCGATGATATTTTCGAGGAGCTGGAAGTTTTTGAAGGCGTTGTCGATCGAGTCGATTTCGTGAAGAGTGATTCCGCCTTTTTGTTTGTCGGGTCCGTGGCAGGAAATGCAGTGCTTCTTGAAGATCGGATGGGCTTGATCGGCAAAGCGATCGGCAAAAGCGGGAGCAACGCAGCTGAGAAAAATAAAAATGGAAGTGAATAAAGGCACTTTGGATGGGATACGGCAATTTTGACGCCAATGTATCAGGAGAGATACCTCTTGGCGGCGGCGATATTTTGAGTAATTTTTACAGATCATGATAGCGCGATTTTCTGTAATTTTCTCAATTATTTTGGTTGGGGTAGCTTGGGCGAAGCAGCCTAACGTTTTAATTCTTTATGCTGATGATTTGGGATTTGGAGATTTGGGCTGCTATAATAAGAAGAGTCGAATTCCAACTCCGAATCTGGATCGCTTAGCGAGCGAATCAGTGCGATTTACCGATGGACATTCTTCTTCTGGAATTTGCACTCCATCGCGTTTTGCGATGCTGACGGGTCGTCATCATTGGCGTGACTTTCATGGAATTGTGAATGCTTTTGGAGGTTCGGTTTTTAAGCCCGAGCGGCTGACCTTGCCGGAGATGTTAAAGGAAAAAGGTTACAAGACAGCTGCGATTGGGAAGTGGCACTTGGGTTGGAATTGGGATGCGATTCGAAATAAGGAGGTGAAAGCGATCACGGTTCAAGAGGGTAGAAGAAAGAAGCAACAACTCGGGCCGGAAGCCTTTGATTGGACCAAGTCAATTCCGAACGGTCCGCTGAATCATGGATTTGATTATTACTTTGGCGACACCGTAATTAATTTCCCGCCCTATTGTTGGATTGAAAATGATAAGGTAGTCAAAGCTCCCGACACCCTCATGCAGACAGGTAAGTGGAAGAAGATTAAGGAAGGGGGGTGGGAGTGTCGTCCGGGGCCCATGGTGACCGGTTGGGATCCTTATGAAAATATTCCGACAACCACAAAAAAGGGTGTGGATTATATCAAGGAGGCTGCGAAAGCTGAAGAGCCGTTTTTTCTCTATTTTGCCTATCCTGCGCCGCATGCGCCTATTATCCCGAATGATGAATTCGATGGGAAATCAAAGGCAGGGCCTTATGGAGATTTTGTTTATGAGACCGACCACTCGATCGGACAGCTTTTGCAGGCGCTCAAGGATTCCGGACAGGCCGAAAATACGATTGTCATATTTTCGGCAGATAACGGACCCGAACACTACGCTTATGCGAGGGATGCCAAGTTTGATCACTGGTCGGCTCATCCCTTTCGAGGCTTAAAGCGTGATGCTTACGAAGGAGGTCATCATGTACCTTTTATCGTTAAGTATCCCGGAGTGACGATGGCTGGAACGGTTAATGATGCGCTTGTTTCCCAAATTGATATCATGGCGACTTTGGCTTCGGTGGTGGGTTATGATCTTCCCGACAAAAATGCGGCTGAGGATTCGCACGATCTTTTACCACTTTTGAAGGGTGAGGTGAAATCGATCCGAACGAGCCATATTCACAATACCTTCGACCACACGTGGGCTTTTCGTGAGGGTGATTGGGTCTTGGTGACTGGGAAGAGTGGTCATCACTCACGAGTGACTAAGGAGTGGTTGAAGAAGCACGATTACCCGAAAACTGAGAGTAAACAGTCTCGGCTTTTTAATCTCAGGGAAGACATTGGACAGCGTAATGATCTTGCCGCGAAACATCCTGAGAAGGTGAAAGCGATGGAGGCTTCATTGGCTCGAATCCGCGAGCAAGGTTATTCGGCGCCGAGGCTGAGAAAGTGATTTCAGTAACGAGGGACGCTTGGCTCTTTTGATTTAGAAAAAAGACAGATCTGATGCCTGACCCGAGCGGTATGTTTGTAAACTCAACGTATGTCTCTTCGCCCTTTGAATGAGATGTTGTCACTCACCCCGAGGCTGGGCTTCCCCCTTAAAATCTAAATCTCAAGGCGGCGCCTGGATATTTCATTCCCCAGTAAATCGCGCTCAGCGAAAGTTTCTCGTTGACCTTACGGTTCAAGGAAAGGTGGCTGTCAGTACCGCTATACTGGAACATAAGAGAGGCTTCCTTGTGAGCAAAATTGATGCCGGCGAGTGGTCGTGTTTCGTTTAGGCGGTCAATCCAGACCGCGCCCACATAGGGAGAGGGCGTGATGTTAAGAAATTTAAGGTGGGGCATCGCTTTGCTCACGGTAGCGAAGTAGGAGCGTGACTGTGTTTGAACTCCCTTGGAGGTAAAGTCATCAAAACTTGTCCCAAGTAAAATCGCTGGCTGCCATCCTTTCGGGTCCTCACTCACGAGTCGATAGGTTGCGTTGAATTTTAACTGGTCGATGAGCGGACGATAGTCAAAGCCCACACCTAGATCCCGGGTCGCCCAATAGCGCAGGCTCATAAATTGCTGTCCTGCATCAGATTTCTCAGGAATCCAGCGTGCCGTTAGCACAAACTTGTAATGATTTGCCACGCCACTCACGGTGCCGCCTTCGCCTGGTCACATCGGTCAGGTAGGCACCTGTGAGACCAATCCTCCATCGTCGGAATCGATTAGGGTTCCATCTTGGCAAACTTGAGTTTCAGGCCCGACGGCGCTCAACCATCGAGTGAAAAAAGAAATCTTGCCGCCAGTCGGCTGACTTGGCGAATGGAAGGCACTTCTCGAATCATTAGGTGCTCCCTTTGCGATAGGATTTAATGCGTCTTGTCCATGGCTATTAGATACCATCGAAAAAAATAAGGCGACGCCAAGAAGGTGAATGGGTGTTAGTAGCTTCATAAACTTCTCCGAAAGATATAGGCATTGGGAACTTCGATAAGAAAAAGCAGCGTAATTCATTACGGGTTTTAGCTCCGGGCGATTGCCGCTAGGCCTAAGTCCATTAATTTTTCAGTAGCTCGATGGCTTGGTTTTATCGCAGAAAAAGCCGCCACTAGCCCTTACATTGGCAGCTGTTTTCGCAACAGCCCGTACCCGAAGCGTGACCACTCGCGCAGGCTTCACTGCAGAATTCTTTGCCATCTAAGGTGACACGGTGGTCGTCATAGACTTCACATTTGCAATCAGGGCATTCACATTTGGCTAAATCTTTGTTCATTGCGCAAATACATGAACATATCCTCAGGTATTAGTCTATTGTATTCTTATGATTTTTAAGAGAGTATCAACTGTGGCCAATTCTCCTACGGATAAAATTTGCGAAACTAAGTGTTCCGACCCTCATTCGGGTGCCGCAGGACAGGTGGTTCCGTTGGCAATGGGGAAAGCCCAAAAAATGGGCGAGTTTTTCAATGTTCTGAGTGATCCTACTCGTTTGCGTCTGATTTCGCTTCTGGCGGAAGAGGAGTTTTGCGTGTGTGATCTGGCGATTCAATTGGAAATGACAGACTCCGCCATTTCTCACCAGCTTCGTGCTCTGCGTGCTGCCCGGCTTGTCAGTTACCGGAAATTAGGTCGGCAAGTTTTTTACCGTCTACACGATCAACATGTTGTCGATCTCTACCGCACGGTCCATGAGCACTTGGAAGAGTAGCCCCCATCACTGAGTGATCTATCCCGATTCTCCCCAAACTTGATCCCTGAATCCGGAAAGGGAGGGGGAGTAAATCAGGGGTGAGGAATGTGGGGTTGACAGCATCAGATCCGTCTATCACTTGGCGGTTACACATGAGATGCGTAACTAAGATATGACGATTGGGGACTAGTCCGAAGTTTGGCAAAATGACCTGGCTCAGCCTTTATTGTCGTAGTATTTCCATTTTCCTTTATGGCGGCGGAAACGAGAGTGCTCGCGGAGTTGCTGAACTTCTCCGTCCCAGTAGTAGTCCGCGATGAATTCGACTTTTCCTCGACTTTCATTTTTTTTGCCTTTCGAAATGGAGACGATGGTGAGGAATTTCCAGTCGGTATGGTGGATGGTGTCTTCGAGTTCGCGTTTAAGGTTCTGGCTGCGGTTGTCGGGATGAGTGGTTTCGATGAGGTAGTCGACGAGGCGAAAAAAGAAAGCGCTGTAGCGTGAGCGCATGAGTGCCTCGGCGGTTTTGGGCAGAGCCTTGTTCTGATGAAAGGGCAGGCAACAATCCTGATAGCTCTTTTTGCTCTTACAGGGGCAGAGCGAAAGGTGGCGTTCTTTTGGGATTTTTTCAAAGGTCTCGGACACAGGCGAGTGTTGGAAGCATCTTCTTCGATTGCAATTCCATCTTTCGCCGTGGGCCAAGAAGTCGGTTCCGTTGTGTGTTCTTAATTCGGGTGTTCTTCGAGGAGATCGGCCGGGGCGAGGAATCCGTTTTGAGCCTTCGTGGCCTTGCGGACTTCGGCGACTTTGGCTGGCGTGATCATGGGAGCTTTATTGCTAAAAGTGTTCCTCACGTAGGTCAGGACAGCAGCAATTTCTTCGTTGCTGAGTTGCTGGAAGGCGGTCATGGGAACTTGGCCAGGGTATTTTTTACCCTTCACCTCAATTGGGCCAAGGAGGCCGTGAAGAGTTAACTTGATAAGTCGTTCTTCTGATCCGTTGATCCATTTGGTTCCCGCCAGTGGTGGGAACATGGCGGCGGGGAGACCTTTGCCATCAGATTGGTGGCAGGTAATGCAGTGCCCTTCGCGGCTGTAAACTTCATGGCCCTTTTTGAAAAAGGTGAGGGCTTCACCTTTAAGTGGCGAAGTGGGTTGGGCAATTTTTTCGGCGGTGTCACTTTTAATTCCCTGGCCTTTGAGATGGGCGGTGGCGGTTTCTAGGACGGGTGCGAGCCATTTGTCGGACGGAGTTTTTGCGATTTCTTTAAGGATGGAAAGTCCTTGTTTTGGCGCGAGCCAAGAGGCAGCGACGGCGGTTGCAAGACGAACGCGGGTGGACTTGTCGTGGGCGGTTTTTTGAAGAAGAGTTGCCTGTTTTTTGATTTGATGGCCGGAGTAGCGAAGGACATCGACGGCGGCGGCGCGGACACGGTCTTCTCTTGCGGTAAGGAGATATTTTAGAAGCTCCTCATCAACTTCATTGAAGCCCCAAGTGACCCAGAGAGCTTCGAGATAGTGAAGCTCGCGGCTAGGATCTTGGAGGACGTGTGAATTTACCCATTTTTTTAGGGCAGGGAGAACTTCGCTGGCGGGGCGGCCGCGGAGTTCGCGTCTCGTGCGGTAGCGGGTCCGGGACTCTGGCAGGGTCAAGTTTTCGAAGAGTTCTTTAAGCGATGCGTTGTGGATTTTTGCAAGTTTGACGAGGGGGCGATCAGGGTAGGTAATGCGGTAGATGCGGCCGTGTTTGTGGTCGCGGAGAGGGTCGCGCGCGCTGTGTTGCATGTGGCCGACGAGGACGTTGTGCCAATCACAAAGGTAGAGTGAACCATCGGGTGCGAATTCGAGGTCAGTAGGGCGGAAGTTACCATCTTTGGAAGTGAGTAGGTCATGACGATGTTTCGTTTTGTAGCCGGACTCAGAGTCTAGGACCTCGTGCTGTTTGGTACCGAGAAATCCGATGGTGTTATTTAACAGGACGTCATCCTGAACTTCATCGGGGAAATGCCGGCTCGAAATGAATTCGAGTCCGGAGGTGGGGCGGACACGTTGATTTCTTTCCAAGATAGCAGGTGGCTTGGGGCAAAACTGACCATAGTCGACTCTCACCGAAGCAGGGGTCATCCAGTGGAGATCTGGGTCTGAGGTTTCGAGAAAGAAGGGTTGACCGAAGCGGTCAAAGGCGGTGCCCCATGGGTTGGGAATGGAGAGGCGGGCCGTGCGTTCAAGATGGTTGCGCTGTGGGGAATAGCGAAAGAAGCCGCCGTTGGAACTGCGAATCGGGCCGTGTGCGGTTTCGATATTGCTATGAAGGAAGGTCCCCTCGCCCATGTAGATTGCTCCGGAGGGATCGGCACAAAAGGCACTGATGACGTGGTGGGTGTCGTGATCATCGAATCCGCTTAGGATGATTTCGCGGACGTCGGCTTTGTCGTCGCCGTTGGTGTCTTGGAGTCGGAGGAGGTGGTTGCCTTGCGCGACGTAGATTCCGTCGTGTGAGATTTCGAATCCGGTGGGGAGATGAAGCTTATCAGCGAACACGATTTCTTTGTCTGCTTTACCATCGTTGTTGGTGTCCTCGTAGATAAGGAGTTTGTCATTGGGTTTGGGTTCGCCGGGTTTCCAGTGTGGGTAGGTTGGCATGGTGGCGACCCAGAGTCGGCCTTTATTGTCGAAGGTGATTTGGACTGGGTTGGCCAGGTTGGGGAATTCTTTTTCGGAGGCAAAGAGGTTGATTTTGTACCCAGGAGCGGTGGTGAAGGAAGCGAGGGCTTCGGCACCGTAGAGGTATTTGGTGGTGCCGTTTTTATGGGAGGGGCGGTAGTTGGTTTTAATTTCTGGGAGGGTGATGGTTTTGGCATCGGCGGCAGTGAGGTCAAAGGGTTTGCCTTGGGCGGCAGCCCAAATGGCCTGGTCGCGATTGGCGGTCATTTGCTCGAGTTTTTTAAGTTCGGCGGGATAGTTTTTTGGGCCGAAAGGATTGTGGCGCCGGCCGTAGACGTGGACCCCGTTTGGGATTTTGTAGTATTTTTCCCAGTGCCAGTTTTTTTCGCGGACGGCGTGATAGATGCTTGAGTCGGTTGCACTGGAAAGGCGACCAGAAGTGCCAAAAAGGTCGTTGTATATTTTTCGGGAGATCTTTGTATAGGGGATTGGCTTGAGTAAGGATTTCCTATGTTTTTTGGGGAAAGAGTTGAGGTTAAAGGGATCTCGGTCGCCTGAGAGGTTGGAAAAAATAACGGACTCAGCCCTTGCAACTTCATCCATGCCTTGGGTGTAGAGGATTAGGTTTGTGCTGACCTTATTTTTGTGGGCGGCATCCGGATGTTCGAAGGTAGTGGGTGAAACGAGGGCGATTCGGGGGGCAGAAGTTCCGTTGTATTTTTGAGATTTGGTGTGCTTGATCCAAGCTCGGAGCTCGGCCTTAAAGTTTTCGAGTCCGGCTTGGCCTTGGAATGATTCGTTGTATCCGAAGAAGGCAATGATGATGTCTGGCTTGAGTTGGGTGAGCCATTCATCTGGTGTGGGCATAGAGCCAGTGCCAGTGTGGCCGGAGCCCCAGCGGTCTTTCGCTTTGGAGAGAGGCGGGTGGAATTTTTCGGCGCCTGGGAATGCCCAAGGGTTGGAGCGGGCGGAATGAGGGCGGAAGCCTGGAGTATTCCCTTCATCGCACATATTACGGATGAAGAGGTTTTTCTCGGGGTGCTGGAGGTGGAGTAAGGTTTCAAAGGAACTAAATTGTATCATGCGGGAGCCGAGGCCGTTGCCAACGAGGACGACACGTGATCCCTTCTCGAGTTCGAAGGGAGTGGCGGTTGCGGAAAGGGTGGCGAGGATAATGAAGAGAACGACTTTCATTGCTAGAGAGAGTAGGGGGGAAGAAAAGGGGAAGCAATCTTGAGGATTTGAGTCTAGCGGTTTTTTAGAGTTGAAATCGTAATTATCGAAACTCTACTGGGGCATGACTCAAAGGAAATGCCCCCCGGCCAAATATCGCTCTTTTTTGGTCGCGTTGACGGTGCTCTTCAGTGCGATAGCCTCTCTGTCCGGACAGAATGCCTCGGTGAATGCCAACACGTCCAAGACTGAAAAATATCGCTTGGTGTGGTTTGAAGATCCGACGACGACGGCGACCTTCGTTTGGAATCAACTGGAGGGAGATCCGGCGACTCTCTATTACGGCCTTAAAAATGAGGGCCGCAATAAGTCAAAATATACCGAGCGGAAGGAAGTGGACCGTGTGGTGGAATACGATGGGATGAGGAACTGCATGGTAACCTTGGAAAGTCTCAAGCCTGACAGTTGGTATTTTATGTGCCTTGGCGATGGAGCGGGGGTGAGTCGTCTTTTTTACTTTCGAACAGCTCCCAAGCTGCCAAAGCCTTTCACTTTTATTTGCGGAGGAGACTCGCGAAACTTTAGAGATATTCGTCAGGCTGCCAATACGATGTGTCGAAAGCTTTCGCCGCTTTTTGTGGCCTTTACTGGTGACATGATTAGTAGCGACAATGCCGAAGGTTGGAACGACTGGCTTGATGACTGGCAGCTTACGATGAGTGATTCGGGTCAGCTTCTACCCATCGTGCCGCATCGCGGAAATCACGAGTCGAGGCCTGAGAGCATTCCTTCTCATTTTGGGACGTCCAAGGATTCCTATGGAGCTTTCAATATCGGGAGTGGTCTCTTTCGCTATTATATTTTGAACAGCGAGATTCCGGCAGATGGGAGCCAGGGGAATTGGCTGAGGTCTGACTTGGAAAAGAATGCCCAAGGGATAACCCATCTGGTGGCTGGTTACCACAAGCCGATGCGTCCCCACACAAGCGGAAAGGCGCTTGGTCGGAATTCCTATAAGTGGGCCGAAACCTTTTATAAAGCAGGCTTTGACCTCGTTATGGAATCTGACTCCCACGTTATGAAAAGGACTCTTCCGCTCAAACCTTTCACTGGAGGTGGGGAGGATTTCAAGGCGGCGCCAAACGATCCCAATGCGACCGTTTATCTTGGTGAGGGATGCTGGGGAGCTCCGCTTCGTAGCGCTGATGTTAATTACTCTTGGACGGTTGGCACGGCGGCCTTTAACGGCTTCGATTGGCTTCATGTGACACCCGGGGCAATCTTTGATAAGACAGTCAAGGTGGGAAACGTGGCTCAAGTCGGCCAAGTGGATCCTAAAAACCCCTATCGCAACCCAAAAGGCCTCAAACTTTGGGCTCCGAACGGAGGGGATGAGGTCCTAAAAATTCCGGCGGACTAAGCGAGGCAATGGATGATTCAGAGGGGAAGGAAGCGGTGACGTGGCTTGATCGGTTCTCTCTGGGAATCCTGCAATTTATCGTGAGTGTTACTTTTCTAGCCCGTGGCTGGTTAACGTGGCGCTGGGACAGTCCGATTCGTGAGCTGATTTGGGAAGAGAAGTGGTGGTCGCCGATTCTCAAAAATTATGATGTGACGTGGAGCCATTTTGCTCGTACCTCGGATCAATGGATTACTCCAACGCTCGAACGACTGGGGATTTTCCTTATCGTTTCGTCTCTCATTCCTTGGATTGCGGGATTTTCTCGTCTGCGCTGGCTACGTTGGTTTCTAATTCCGGCAACTTTGATTCTGATTCTTGATGGTTTCTCCCGTTGGGTGGCGAAAGACATGCAGGTGGGCATGGCTATGGAGCATATTCTCCAAATCTTTGTCCCGTTGGCATTGTTAATCTCCCTCGGCCGGAAGTCTCCCAATGCGCCAAAACGCGGGGCTATTGTGAGATGGTTACTAATGATTGCGACGGCGGTGACTTTCATGGGACACGGACTTTATGCCGTTGGTTATTACAGCGTCCCCCTGCATTTTCAGATGATGGCAACCGAGATTTTATCGCTTTCGGAGGGTGGAAGTCTCCGGTTTTTGAAAATCTTTGGGTGGCTTGATTTTTTGGTCGTCCCTTTTGTTTTATTCCGGCGGACTCGTGGGGCCGCTCTTTTCTATATGTTCTGTTGGGGTGGAGCGACCGCTCTAGCTCGCATTCTGGCTAATTATAATGAGACTCTTCCTTACAACGGAATGGACCCTTGGTTTGCCGAGGCGATGGTTCGAACTGCACATTGGGCGATTCCATTTTGGCTATGTTGGCTGCTTTGGAGAAGCCGAAAGCAGTTGTGCTCTCAAGCCTCGGTTCAATCTTGAGCTTTCGGTGTCTTGGGATATGACCGCGTTATGACTTCTATCGTTCGCGAGGGGCGGGCGACCTTAGTCCTTGCGCTTCCTTTGATGGCTGGGCAGGTCAGCCAAATGCTCATGGGTCTGGTCGATACCTATATGATCGGGAAGATTGGGACAGTTGAGCTGGCCGCCTCGACGCTAGCGCATTCAATTTTACATCTACCGCTCATGTTGGGGATTGGAATTGCGATTGCGGTATCTGTGAAGGTCTCACAGGCGCGTGGCGCGGAAGATCCACAGCAGGCGAAGGCTGCTTTACGGGATGGATTCTTGCTCAGTTTGGGGCTGGGGGTCGCTACATTTATTGTCAGCTGGTTGAGTCTGCCGTTGATTTCTCTTTTGGGCCAGGATCCAGAGGTTGTGAATCGATTGCCCGGATTTTATCTTTTGGTGAGTGCTTCGATGACTCCAGCCATCATCACGATGGCAGTGCGGAATCATTCGGACGGGATGGCGAAGCCCTGGCCTGTGTTCTGGATCGTTCTAGCGGGAGTCTTTTTGAATGTTTTTCTGAACTGGTTGTTCATTGACGGAAATTGGGGGGCGCCAAGAATGGAGCTAGAGGGAGCAGGCTTGGCAACCTTACTGGCGAGGCTGGCGACGATGATCGGGGTCATGCTCTGGTGTCGGTTCAGCCCTGACCTGAAGGCTTGGACACCTCATCGTTGGTTCTTAAAGCCCGATCGTAAGGAGTTGGTTTCGTTTTGGAAAATTGCTTGGCCTGCTAGCCTACAGGTGTCGGCCGAGATTAGCGCTTTTGTGATGGCGGCCCTTTTGATCGGAAGTTTTGGGGCGGCGGCTTTGGCGGCCCACCAAGTTGCTATGATGTGTGTGGCGACGACCTTTATGGTTCCCTTAGGGCTCTCAATGGCCTTAACGGTGCAGATTGGTGAAGCGAAGGGAGCAGGGAAATTTGAGCGGATGAGGCCGATCGTATTGAGCGGCTGGTTGATGGGTTTGGTGGTTTCGTTGTTTTTTGTGGGCGTCTTTTTGATTTTTGACGAAGATCTAGCCTCAAGTTTTGTGAGCGAAGTGGAGCCGATGAGAATTATCGTAGGCTTGCTTTGGATCGCGGCCATTTTCCAGGTGTCGGATCATTCCCAGATTTTATCGTCTGGTGTTCTGCGGGGGATGGATGACGTCAAAATACCGGCTCTTATCATGTTTGCTTCGCACTGGTTGCTCGGGGTGCCTTTTGGAATTTATTTGGCCTTCTTTTGTGGAGTTGGAACGGCGGGAGTTTGGTGGGGTCTGAGTGTTGGATTGATTATGGCGGCCTCTCTTTTGGGATCACGGGCGTGGAAGATGACCTCGGTTTCGAATTTGAGGTAAGGAGTTAATTACAAAAACTCCTTCTTGCGGCTTTTCACTGTTAGGTTACTTCTCAGGGAGTAAATCTTTCAGTCATCGACCATGAGTTCCTCCCTAACCGTAGAAGAAGCCCGCGCGCAAGTTGATTCCCAAACCAAAGAATTGATCAATTGGCACTTTTCACCTGAGACCGGATGTCCCTATTGGTTGGACTGGGCTAAGAATGCTGGCTGGGATCCTCGCGAGAGGGTGCAGACCTTTGCGGATATGCTTCACTTTGATAATTTTGATGATGAAGTCCTGCGAAAAGAGGATCCGGCTAAGTTTATTCCAAAGGCCTACGAGGGTCGACCCTACAATGTCTTTGAAACGGGTGGAACCACAGGCATGCCGAAGCAGCGGATCGGTTGGGAAGACTACAAGACCGACTACACTGAGTTTTCCGAGCACTATGGCCCGGATTTTTTTCCACAAGGTGCTAACTGGTTGATGGTAGGGCCGACCGGCCCACGCCGTTTGCGTATGGCGATCGAGCATCTTGCCAACATCCGTGGTGGTGCATGTTACTTCATTGACCTCGATCCCCGCTGGGTAAAGCGGCTGATCGGGATGGGCGAAATGCAGATGGCTAAGGCTTATCAGGAGCATGTCATTGATCAGGCTGTGACCATCATCCGCCATCGCGATATCAAATGTATTTTCACTACGCCTCGCTTGCTCGAGAGCCTTTCGCTACGGATGTCGCTCGCTGATGCAGGGATCCGCGGTGTTTTTGCTGGAGGGACAACGATGACTCCCCAATATGTAAAATTTATCCAGGAAGAGGTTCTTGAGGGAAAAATAAACTATGCCCCGACTTACGGGAACACTCTGATGGGTCTCGCCATTTCAAAGAAGCGGGAGCCGGGAGAGTATTCTCTGACCTACTATGCGCCGCAGCCGCGGGCGATCTTGCGAGTCGTTGATCCAGACGATTCCACCAAGATTGTCGACTACGGCGAATACGGTCGGGTTGAGCTTACAACGATGACGAAGGAGTTTTTCGTGCCAAGGTTCCTAGAGCGAGATGAAGCGATTCGTCGTCCCGAATGTGATGAATTTCCGTGGGATGGCGTCGGTGATGTCCGACCGTTCCAGAGCGGGACGAAAGCCGTGATTGAAGGTGTTTACTAAAATTTCGAACAATGCAAATTCCCATCCTACGCCTTGGCGAGACTTACGAGTCTGCCGACCTAGTCGAGCTCAACGAGAATCTGACGACGCATACTGCGAACCCGGGATTAATCCGGCGTGATCTCTTGCGAATCAATGAATCAAAAGCCGCGCTCGATGCGATTCCAGCTGAGACACTTGCGGATTATTGCGAGAAGGCTGCTGAACTTTTCATAAATGCTGAATTGCCTTGCGGTGATTCGATGCAGGGCCCTGATGATTACGTTGAATCGCTCTCCGCTTTGACCCGTCTTCCGCATACTTTGGTGAAGATGAACATGAGCAAGATCCATGCAGCGATGTCTCAAATTCGTACCGTCATCGGAGGGCTCACTCGAGGGATGCCTTTAGAAATTTTTGATAAAGGGATTACTTCAGTTGGTGGCTTGGAGGTCAATTACTACCCAACCACAAGTTCACTTGGGGTGTCTCTTCCGAGTAATGCTCCGGCTGTGAATTCACTGTGGCTTCCAGCCTTGGTAATGAAGATCCCGGTTCTTTTGAAGCCGGGGCGTGAGGACCCTTTCACACCGCTTCGAATCGCGCAGGCAATGATTAAGGCAGGGTTCCCAAAAGAGGCCTTCGGTTATTATCCAACAACCCACGAAGGCGGTGACACATTACTCACTTCTTGTGGTGCTGGGATCTCCTTCGGTTCGGATGTGACGGTTCGGAAGTATGCTCCGTTCAAGAATATTCAGGTTCACGGAACCGGACGTTCGAAGATTTTGATTGGAGAAGACTATATTGACCGCTGGGAGGAGTTTCTTGATGTGCTCGTGACTTCGATTTCGGCTAATGGAGGACGAAGCTGTATCAATACTTCAGCGATTTTGGTCCCATCCCATTGTAACGAAATTGCGGAGGCTCTGGCTGCCAAATTGGCAGAAATTAAGCCTCTGGCCCGCGATGATTCTGATGCTCTTCTTTGTGGTTTTGCAAATACCTCATTGGCGGAGGGAATCGATGGAATGATCGATGACCTTCTTAAGGAAGAAGGTGCCCGTGATGCAACCGCAGATCATCGCGGCGGTAGTCGAAGGGTAGAGGCTTTCGAGCAGACCTATCTTTGTCCAACCTTGGTGGCGTGTGATGATAAAGACCATCAGTTGGCAAATACCGAGTTCATGTTTCCCTACGCCAGTATTGTGGAGATGCCTCAGTCGGAGATGTTGGCTAATATTGGTGAGACTCTTGTAGTGAGTGCTTTCACTGAGAACAAGGATTGGATCCAAGATCTCATGCTAAGCCCGGATATCGAGCGGCTCAACATTGGTCCGTTCCCGACAAATCGTGTCCAGTGGGAGCAGCCACACGAGGGGAACCTTTTCGAGTTTCTCTACCGACGTCGGGCGATCCAAGGTGATTTGTCTGTTGCGGTGTAGTTTCCGACTGAAGGAGGGTGACTACTCGGTCTGCCGTCTAGGGAAATTAAGGGGATTTTTTCCAAGCTCGAGGCACATGGCGGCACCGTCGGCGTCGCGGATGAATAGCTTGCTTTTGTGGAGAAGTGGAGGCGTCCAAGTCCGTTTGCCAAGGCCTTCGTGGCGGGCAAATTCCTCGAAACCCTCAGGGCTCGCTTTGGCAACGATCAAGCTGCCATTCCCGGTCAGGATGATTAGTTTGCCATTCGAGAGAATGAGTGAGCCGCGGAGGTCGGGTTGGGACCAGATTGTTTTACCGGTCTTGATATCGAGGCAGCGGAGGAACGATTTGATTTTCTTTTTATGGATGGGGCCGTCGAAGCCATAAAGGTGGCCTTCGTGGACTACAGGAGGGTTGATGTGGTTCTGGAATTTTTTGTTGGTCCAGATGGGCTTGGTGGAATCTAGGTTGGGATCGAAGAGGGCGGCCCCCTCACCCCACCACGAGGAGAGATAGAGCTTGTTGCCAATGATGAGTGGGTCGGCGGAATTTTCGCCTAGGCGGGTGGGCCATGCGACTTTCCAGAGAACTTTACCATCAGCTTGCGAAACAACATGCATGATTTTATTTCCAAAAATGGCAACGGCCGCTTGACCTCGGCAGTTAAGGGGAACGGCGGCGGCATAGCCACCGGAGAATGGAGGAGAATTCCAAAGTATCTCGCCGGTATTTTTATCGAGCGCGATGCCGAAGCTGTTAGCGTTTAGGAAGAGACGATTGCCGACAATGACGGGAGCGGAGGAGAAGCCCCAAGTTGGCATCGGCGCTCTGGCAGTAGTCGCGATGTTGGTGGTCCAGCGAGCTTTGCCGTTAGCTTTATCGCGTGAGGAAACGAGGCCTTGTTTGCTGAACGTATAGAGCCACTTGTCATCGATGACAGGTGGGGCATTGGGACCACCAGGATTGTATTTTGGAATTAAGTCCTGTGGATAGTTTTCGCTCCAGATTAATTGGCCGGTAGTGACATCGAGGCACTGGATAAGATCGTCGCCTTCAAAGTTGCCCAGTGTGTAGGCGCGATCCTCGCTCACCGCGATGCCTGAATAGCCAGTGTGAACCTTGGCTGTCCAGAGTGTATTGGGGCCTGAGGCAGGCCATTTGTGGGACCAATGGGTTTCGTGATCAAAGTTTCCATTGCCCTTGGGGCCACGCCATTCGGACCAATCGGACCAAGCCGAGAGGGTGCTGAGAATAAGGAGGAAAAGCTTCATTTTAGACGTGGGATGATGCCATGAGGTCGATTGAATAGAAAATTTAAAAGCTCGCGTTGAAAAGCGGTGGAGAGCCGCTAGGATCAAGCCCAGAAAATTCGTGACATCACCTTCTCAAATCATCATCCATCGCCCGGGCTCCTTGGAAGAACTCCCCTCGCACGTTTCGGGAAAAGTTTTGATTGTGACCGATCCGGGGATCGTTGAAGCAGGGCATTTCGACCGAGCTGCTGCGCTTTTGGAGGATGTGGTGGTTTTTGATCAGGTAAGGGAAAATCCAACGGAGTCCGATGTCGCACAATGCGCGAAATTTGCACGAGCAATGAGTCCGGATTTTATCGTGGGCTTGGGCGGTGGGAGTTCGATGGATACTGCGAAAGGTGCTTTATTTTTATTGAGTGGCGGTGGGGTGATGTCGGATTACCAAGGCCATGGAAAAGCGAAGGGTCCAATGTTGCCGTTCGTTGCGATCCCGACGACCGCAGGAACGGGGAGTGAATGTCAAAGTTATGCTGTTTTGTGTCGAGATGGCTCCCATGAGAAAATGGCGTGCGGTGATCCTCGCGCAATGGCCAAAGTTGTGATTTTGGATCCTGAGCTGACCGAGTCAATGCCATTGGCGGTTGCTCGACTGACCGCGCTTGATGCTCTTTCCCATTCCCTAGAAAGTGCAGTTTGTAATAACGGAACCGACAAATCAAGGGAGCTTTCATTTCAGGCTTTTAGGAATATTGAGCCGGTCATCGAAACGATTTTAAAAGGCGAGGGCTCGCTAGAGGATCGCAATCGAATGCTGGTTGGTTCGGCATTGGCGGGGAGCGCCATCGAGGCGAGCATGTTGGGTGCAGCTCATGCCGCGGCGAATCCCTTGACAGCTCATTTTGGTGTCGTCCACGGTCACGCAGTCATGTCAATGCTTCCTAGCGTGATGCGCTGGAATGCTCAGGTAGTGGGGTGTGTTTATGACGAATTGAAGCCCGGACTTATCGACTGGGTCGAGTTTTTGTATGAGCTTGCTGAGTTGCCTCCGGTTGTGGTGCCCTCCGAAATGATCGCGCAGCTTGCGACAGAGGCGGCAAAGCAATGGACCGGGCAATTTAATCCCCGGCCGTTGACCGTGACGGATTTTGAGGTACTCTATCGACGTGCGTTTGGTGAAAGCTGAATTGATCGTGGTGGAATTTGTGCCAGAGTGAGGACATGAAGAAGATGATCTTGGGAATGATGGCACTGCTACTGGTAGGGTGTCATGCTGACGAAAAAGGAGCGCAGAAGAAGGACCGTGATGATTGGCCGGTGGCGCGCGGAGGCGCTGGGTTGTCGGGGCAAGTTGGAGTAAGTCTACCTCCAAAGCCGGATATTAAGTGGATGGTTCAGACTGAAGGAGCAATCGTGGGAGAGACAGTGGTTTCCAAGGATATCGTGGTCTTTGGAAATAGCGCGGGGCTTTTGACGGCAGTCGATTTAAAATCCGGAAAAAAGAAATGGCAGCGAGAATTCGAGCAAAGTTTTGAGGCGGCTCCAGCAATTTTTGATGATACCATTTTCATTGGTTGTGAAGATATGAAGCTTTACGCGCTCGAGTTGGAGACAGGTAAGGATAAATGGTCAATCGAGACTGATGATAAAATTACGGCAGGAGTGAATCTTACAAAAAGTCCGGACGGGAAGGCATACTGGATTGTCATGAATGGTTACGACGGGGTCTGTCGTGCGCTGGATGCAAAATCGGGAAAAGAAATTTGGAAGCATGAGACCGAACAGCCGATTAATGGCACCCCGGCCGTCGTTAACGGAAAGTGGGTTGTTTTTGGGGGGTGTGATCACTTTCTTTACACGTTGAATTTAGCGGATGGGAAACCGTTGACTAAAGTTGAAGGCGAAGCGCCCATTGTCTCAACGGTGGGAACTGAAGGGAGTTTTGTAGCATGGGGGGATCACTCGAATAAAGTGATGGGAGCTGATTTGGCTTCAGGCGAATTGGAGTGGAAATACAGTGATCGCAAGTTTCCCTTTATGGCAGCGCCGGCAGTAGATAAGAAAAATGTTTATATCGGCGGTCGGGACAAAAAAATCCACGCAATCTCGCGTGAGACCGGAGATGCGGTCTGGAGATTCAAGACGGGTGGGCGTGTTGAGAGTTCGCCAATTCTCTTTACCGATGGTGTGGTATGTGGCTCAAGCGATGGTCGATTGTATGCCATCGATTTGAAGAGCGGAGACGAAGTCTGGAAAATTGATCTCGGGGAATCGCTAGTGGCTGCTGCAAGCTATGCCAAGGGAATAATCTTAATTGGAAGCGAAGACGGAACTCTTTTTGCGCTGGGAAAAAAGTAGAGTCAGACTTTTGTCTCGAGCCACTTTCCGCGGAATGCGATTGCGATGAATAGGCCCGCTTGGATGAAAAGATCGATGCTCATAAAAGTCCATATTTTGATCAGGGTGAGTTCGTAGAAGGCGTCATAAACGGTTATCCCGATGATTCGAATGAGGATCAGGCAGGTAAAGGAGCATGTCATAACGATGCGTGTCGCTCCGGCGCCGCGTAGGCAGGTTTTCAAGACGATAGTGGTAGCGAGCGCGGGTTGAAAAATCCCGCAGATGAAGACGAGCGGCCCGGCGACTGCAATGAGTTGGGTGGCCTGGGTGTCGGTTTCGGGGAGGATAAGACGCACGATGATTTCTGGTGCTAGGAGGAAGAAAACGCCAATGCTACTCATGAAAGCGAGAGCGAAGAGCCATGCGGTCCGGAGAGCTTTTAGGGCCATCTTCGGATTATTAGCTCCAAGATATTGGCCGACCAAGGTGGCTGTGGCAGTGCCGATGGCAAAACCGGGAAGGAAAGAGAGGGATTCGACCCGTATAGCGATGAAGTGAGCACCAAGGGCGCCGTCGAAAGCGAGCCCGGTGATAAAGCGGAGAACGTAGGCGTGGATCATCCACATGCCGAGCATTTCGACGCCCTGAGGCAGTCCAACCCGGCCGATGCGCGCCATCATCTCACGCTGTGGGGTCCAATCTGCTTGTCGGAGGGTCAGGGTGATTTCTTCTGATTCGGGCTTGTGTTTTCGGCTGAGTATAACGACCACTACAAGGGTGCCGAGAAGCCAGGCGAGGAGACTTCCCCAGGCGAGCCCGGCGATACCCATACCGCCGAGAGGAGGATCTAGAAATACGAAAGCGGCACTCAAGATCATATTGCACATATTGATGAAGAGCATGATAAAGAAGGGGGTCCGGGTGTCCCCGATGGCGCGCAGGGCATTAGTGCAGGCGTAGAATATTCCGAGGAAAGGGCAGGACCAGGCGAGGATTGAAAGGTAGTTAAAGGCGTATCCTGAGGCAGCGTCCGAGAGGCCGAAAATCTTGATGATTTGGGGAAGACTAAGTCGGATGATGAGTCCAGAAAGTATTCCCATGAAGAGCCCGGCGAGGATACCTTGGACAAGGCCTTGACGTGCTTCTTCCGGTTTACGTGCTCCAGCGGCGCGCGAGACAATGGCGAGGACTCCAGTGGCGACAGCTCCTTGCAATATCATCATGAGCCACATCGCGTAGCCACCAAGGCCGAGGGCGTCCATAATGGCAACGCGGGTGTCGCCATCGGCCATCCGGGTGGCGAGGATGAGATCCACGGTATTGACCATGAAGCTTAGGATTTGTTCTAGGAGCGGCCAGATGGCGAGAGTGATCACTTGTTGTCCGAGCGACATCCGACCGAGCCGTCCGGCGAGGGTGCCGTCGACTTCTTGAATGCTGGAGCGTTGCTCGGCTTCGATGATTTTCCCAGGGCGGGCCATATTGACGCGCAGGGACATAGCTGACAGTTGGCTTGGGGGACATTTAATAAAAACCAAAACTGCTGGTCTTGCTGGCTATGGAGCCCAGAGAAATTGCGGGACATCCTATTGGAGGCGGCAAGGGAAAAACTTGTTTTGGAAACAAATGAATTTCAGGACGGTTCATCGTTCGAGAGTTTTTGATGTTTTTTTTGGTTGGGTCAACTTAACTTATGGCGATGAACATGCGGGGGGAATTAATCAAAGAAGCGAGTCGGTTGATTCGTGAGGCGCGCAAGCGGTGGAATGCGCATGACAAGAACCAATCGTGTCGTCAGGCCAGAGATCGTGCTCTCGTAGCTTATGAAAAGTTGAGTAAAGAGGAGCGTAATGAGCTCCCAGAGGTCTTGAAAGTTTGGTTGCGTTATCGTAGCGAAAAGTATTTTGGGACAGGGAGAAATGGGAATGGGATGAGCTCAAAATCATCAAAAGATAAAAAGAAGGAAGCGGCTCCGAATCATGCCGTGGCGACCCGGAAGATCATGAGTGGGGTGGGTCCGCTTTATATCCTGAGTTCTAAGAGAGGGATTTGCGGGCTCTTTTTCGGCCATCGCGTCGAGCCGTCGACTCTGCCAAAAGATAATTCGAGGGACCGCTTTTTGAATCAAGCTGAGAAGGAACTCGGTGAGTATTTCGAAGGTGACCGCGAAATTTTTGAGGTAGCGATCGACGCTCGAGGGAGCCAATTTCAGCGATTGGTTTGGCGTCAGTTGAGTGCCATTCCGTTTGGTGAAACCCGTGGGTATGGAGAAATAGCGGAGAAGGTGGAAAATCCCAAAGCGGTTCGTGCGGTTGGCACCGCAAATGGAGCAAACCCGGTTTCAATTATTGTTCCATGCCATCGAGTGATCGGGAAAGACGGCTCGTTGACTGGTTTTGGAGGAGGTTTGGAAATCAAGAAGAAGCTTTTGCAACACGAGGGGGTTTTATTGGAGGCGATCTAAGAATAAGCGTCCGATATCACTGGATTGAGCGAAGGCATAAATTTTTCGGTTGGAGGTTTTACGCAAGGGTAAGGTATCGATCATCTCCGATTTAGCTTTTGCGAGGGATTTTGGGGGATAGTTCTGCGTTCTTAAATAAGGAGGAGAAAAGTTCCGCAATTTAAGAAATTTAGGTAGTTTTGTCTTAAGTGACTCATGAGGAGTTACTTGTGAGTATTTCACTGTGTATTTCTCTAGGTTTTTTTCGAGAACCAGGTCCATTTCATAGTTGTCACGAGTTCACAATGTGTTTACATAGTGTTCATCATGAAAGCACACAATGTTCGACATGCGGTCAAGGGATTCGCCCTTATCGCCACGATATCTGTTCTTCTCCTGCTCACGATGGTGGCTGTCGCATTTCTCTCGCTCTCGGCTCTAACGGTAAAAACAAGCCGATTTGAGTGGGCACAAGAGGAGGCACGGGCAAATGCCCGCTTGGGGCTGATGATTGCAATTGGTGAGTTGCAGCGGGACTTGGGCCCTGACCAGCGTATCGCGGTTAGCGCTTCACTTCTTGATAGCAACCCAGACACTTTGGCAATTGAGGGTGTTAGTAATGAACAGTGGACGGGTGTAGTCAGTTCACGTTTTGACCAAAACCAGAATGGCAGTCCCTTCACGAGGGACATGGATGATGGGGGGTTACAGGATGCGCGGAATGGCACAAATTTCCGAGTAAGGGATCAGGTTACTAATTATCTCGTTAGCGGTAACGAGGGCGGCCGAGACAAGATGCGAGGCGCCCGCCAGTATCAGGATGCGCTGACCGAGAACTTGCCCCCTGGGAAAGATGTTGTTGAAATTGTGTCGCGGGGGTCGGTTCGCAATCCTCGAGACTTTGTGCGTGTTCGCAAAGTGGTAACTGAGAAACCTAGATTGACTCCTGATGGGCGAACCGAAATTCGTCCCAATGGTGGTTATGCGTGGTGGGTTCAGTCCAACAACCAAAAGGCCCACGTCGGACGCCCTGACACCCACAGAAATAGCGCTATTGACCACAATAATGGGACGGGAATGCAGCGGATGCTCCATCCACAGGATGCTGAGCCTTTTGTAATTGAAGGAATTGCTCAGGGTCAGGAAAATCGTGATACACGGGTGCTTACGCCCAAGACCTTCACCATCATTAGCGAGTCAAACCGTATCGGAGTGCTGAATAATTTTCATGCGATGACGAGCTTCTCGAGTAGCGTGATCTGCAACGTCCGGGATGGTGGGTTGAAAAAGAACCTCTCTGCCTTCCTTCACAATTCAGACAACGGACAAGCACCTGAGATTCGTGATCTGAATGATCCTAGCCGCCCTTGCTACATCGGAGTTTCCCCCGATGACTTCTTGATTGGACCTCCGAACGAGCGCCATGCTGCGATCCGCGATGTCGATTTCAATGACACCCAGTTGCAGGATATTGCCCCGACTTTCGAGCTTCTGTGGAACTGGGCGAATCTCGCAAATGAATTTAGTTTTGGTTATGCCTCCACTGGAATTCGTGAGCAGAAAATTTGGCGGGGAGCTCCTTCCCGTAATGGTGGTGCTAACGTTTATGATCAGGAAAATCTCCGCCCGGCGGACCCCCGGAACCTTTCCACGATCAAAATCACCCCTGTAATCGTTGAGGCTTGTGTTTATTACAATCTCGCAACCTACCCACGAGGGAGTGGATCGGAGCAAGAGCACGCTCTTCGTCTCTGTCTCTATCCGCGGATTGGACTCTGGAATCCTTATAACGTCGAGATGCGTCTCGATAAGCCGATGCTTCTTCAACTCTTTTTGAATGGTAAGAAAACAGTGGAATTTGACGGTAAGGTGAACTTCACCCGTGAGATTTACTACGGGGGACGCCGCAACACCTTTGACGGCCAATACGGTGGACAGGTTTACTTTAAACTTCCTGCGGTGACCATTCCTCCTGGTGAGACATTCATTTTCTCGATGGGTGGCGCCCCTCGTGAACTCAATATTAACCAGTTCGGAGCCAATATTCTTCAAGCCCGTGAGGCGCCCTCGTCAGACAGCTATCTTTTCAAGGACTATCTCTTGGCAAATACCTCTCGCGGACAATATGCCCGAGATGAGGATAACAAGCAGTCCGAGTTAATGCCAACGCCTCCGACTTCATATCGGGAGCGCCCATTGAGCTACAAGGAACATGGTGCAGATAACTATATGTTCATGCTCAAGTATCTGCAGAATAATCCCAACCCCACGATTGCAAGTTTCCGAAATGAGCCAGCGCTCGTGTATGCCAGTGTGTCGTTGCAGGCCGGAGGAGGAGATGAGTTTCCGCTCGAGTGGCCTACTGGAACTGAGGGTGTTGTTCACCAGTTGACCGGTCCTGGTGATCATGTCGATGCCGGAAATCCTCCTCACCCCTTCTCTCGGGATGGATTCCGGGTTCGATGGCTTGACGAGACTGCCTCAAATAAAGGCGTTAACAATGAGTTGTTTCTCCAAGAAGCTCCGCTTGGGAATTGGAACCTCCGCGCTTCCTATATTTGTCGTAATCCTTATGATAATCTGACCAACCGGGCCCCTTACTTCCACGGAATTTACACCCGCGATAATCCGAGTGACGAACTCAGTTGGGATAACCTTAATCCTGTTCTGCGCAACGGTTTTCAAACTGGGTTCCCTTTCGGGAAAGCCAACTTCGGGGTTGATACAGTGGTTGCCTTTGAGGTGCCTACTCGGGAAGTCGGGATTCCCTCTTTGGGTTACCTTCGGCACCTCCAGTTATCCGAGTATGTCTGGCACCCGAGTTACACGATCGGAACCTCGGTCGCTGACCCTAAGGTGCCAACTACGGGAACTATCCCGACTGAAATTCCCGGGAACAACCGAGGGTGGTCTTCGGCTGGACTGGGAACCGGCTACTGGGCGCAGCTCTTTAGCGATATCGTATTCTACCTACCGGAAAAAAATCACTTAATCTTCGATATGAGCTATGAGGTGAACCATAATCTTTGGTCTGACTTCTTCCTTACTGGAGGAACTCAAAACCAGGTCGCTAATTTTGCTCAAGATCCGGTTCGAAGCCCGCTCAATAATGGCAACCTAAGACTCTGGGATCGTAATGGAGACCCGACCAGTGATTTGAATGATATGTTCCGCGCCGCGGGCCGTCTCATGATCGATGGTGGGTTTGATGTCCATTCCACTAACAAGGAGGCTTGGAAGGCTTTGCTCGCGACGACTCGTGATACTGGTTATGGATCACCAAACCGGACACCGTTCCCCCGCACGCTCTTCCCGCAGGGTCAGGAGAACGACAAGGCTGAGTATTCCACCAAGGTGTTCACAGGTTTCCGTAGTCTGGGTGATCAAGAGATTGACTCGCTCGCCGAGGCGATCGTCCGTGAGGTCAAGGTGCGCGCTCCGTTCTTCGGGCTTTCCGATTTTGTGAATCGTCGTCTCACCGAAGATCCGACTGGACGGAACGGTGCGATTGAGGCCGCTCTCGAGCAATCACTCCCCAATCGTGGTCAGAATCAGCAGTTCCCAATCACGAAGCAGAGCCTTCCCAATCAGGGTGGTTTGGTGGCTGAGGGGAATCCTCGGCAGTCTGATCTCACTCGGAGTGACCAGCTTCTCAAGCCTGCTTCCACAGGTTATGGAACTCCTGGATACATCACTCAAGGTGACATTCTCCAAGTCATTGGTTCTGGACTCTCTGCTCGCTCAGATACCTTTACGGTTCGTTCCTATGGCGAGTCCCGTGATATTAATGGCAGAGTCCTTGCAAAAGCATGGTGTGAGGCAGTTGTTCAGCGCACTCCAGAGCCCGTTAGGCCTGATCAGGTCACTGGATTAAACCCACGGGTCCCTGAGGATGGCGAGGTGAACTTTGGACGTCGCTTTCAGATTGTTTCCTTCCGCTGGCTCCACGCCGACGAGGTTTAATCTTCCCTGCAGGAAGAGCATTTTTTGCCCCCAAAAGGCTTCGGTGTCCCGGAGCCTTTTTATTTTTCCACTCGACGGCTCGCTGTGGTTGGGCGAATTTGCTGAGAGACATCAATTTAATTTGTTATGAAACCACTTTCCTTTTTTGCATCTGCCTTGATTGCCATTCCATTCTTGCTTCATGCCAAGGCTCCCAAGGAACTTTTAAAAGAAGCCCAGGCTAACGCGGCTCAGTCTAAGAAAGATGTTCTTATGATCTTTTCAGGCTCGGCTTGGCACCCTCAAAGCAAGTCTTTCGAAGAGAAGGTTCTCAAGACCGATCCATTTAAAAAGGCGATGGGTGAGAATTTCGTGCAAGTGCTTTTTGATATTCCCCGGACACGGGACGAAGCTCACGAACATATTCTCGAGCTCGAGCAGGATTATCATTTCAAGACAATCCCATCAGTAGTCCTCACCGATTTTAAGGGTAGGCCTTATGCTTATTCGAGCGAGACTCGTGAGAATGCTACCGAGTATTTAAAGTACCTTGGGGAGATGCATCAGGTTCGAGTAAACCGTGACAAGGCATTTGCTGCCGCCCTTAAAGAGAAGGATCTTAAGCGTGCCGAGCTTTACGTAAAGGCACTGAAGGCTCTCCCTCAGAATTTTATTCGCGATTATTATGCTCCAGAGTTAACGCTTATTGCTGAGGCCGACAAAGATGGGAAGACTGGCTATGTGGCTGAGATCAAAAAAGCCGAAGCCCTTAAACAGGAGAAAGCGAGATATAACATGATGTTTCGTGATAAGAAATATGAGGACATTGTTAAAGCATCCAAGAAGGATGGGGAAAACCTTAAAGGGGAGGACGCCCAGCGGATTAAGATGTATGAGGTCCAAGCTCTTTATTCTTTAAAGAAGTATGACGAAGCCGTCGCTGCGATTGAGGCCATGAAGAAGCTTGCACCTGAGTCAGACCTTGGCAAGCAGGCTGATAAATTCAGCGATCAAATCAAGGGGGCAAAAACCCGGGCTGCAAAAATAAAGGAGATGGCCAAAAATCCGAAGCCTCGCAAACCAATTGTCTCTAAGCCGGTGGCTATCGTCACTGATATCAATGAGCTAAAAAAAGACGCTAAAACAGCAGAGGAGGATTTGGTCAAAGCGATCGCTCGTGAGAAAGATTTACAGACGGCCAAAGCCGAGGTTGATCAGAAAATAAAGACGGCTGAGGCGGCTTTAAACACACTTCGTGATGCCGGAAAGAAAGCTGATACTGCCCTGAAAAGTGCCGTTACGGAGCGTGAGAAACTAGCCCGTAAAGCTCAAGCAATGAAGGACGTGGTGGAAAATCACGAGGCGATGGAAAAGCGTAAGCGTGATATTAGCGAGCTGGAGAAGCGTGCTGCTACTCTGCAAAAGCAGGCAGATGATCTCCGGAAGCAAGCCGATAAGATCAAGAAAGGAAAATAGTCCGGTGTTTCGATTGGCCCTCGTTTTAGTCCTGATTCTTCCTCTTCAAGGGGCTTGGCTCACTGATCTTAAAGAAGCTAAGAAGCAGGCGTCTGAAGAAAAGAAGGATGTTTTTGTGGTCTTTCTAGCTACTGAAATTTCCGGAGCATGCGTTCAATTCAAGAAGCGTGTGCTCTCCCAACACTTATTTCAACAAGCTATTGTAGACCGTTTCGTGCCTGTTCTTTTCGATGTTCCTCTCAAACAGACTCCTGGGATGGTGTCTCCGCTTGCTGCCAATCGAGAGGTGGCAGAGAGTTTTGGAGTTGATCGGTATCCGACGGCCGTTTTTTTGAATTCTAAAGGGATTGTTTATGCTCGGGAAACCGGGGCAGCCATTAATGGACCATTAAAGCACGCTGCTAAAGTCATTCAACGATCCAATGACCAGTTGGCGAGATTGAAATCGATCAAAGAAGCTTATCAGCAAAATGGTCTTGCGAGGGTTAAAAGTCTGATCGCTTTGGTCAAGAGCACTCCTCAGGGAGCGGATCCTTCCCTCAACGCTGACCACCTTGAGGAAATCGCAAAGCTTGATCCCGATGACTCGCTGGGCTTCCGAAAGAATCATCTCGCAGAAATGGGATTTGCGATTCTGGATCGAGGCCTCAAGGAGGTGTTCCATAAGGATTCCTATGATGAGGTGATTCAATTGGTGGACGATTATATCACCAGATTTGAACCTAAAGGAGCGCTCCTACAAAAAGCTCTTTTTCCTAAGCTTGCTGCTTTAAATCATGGTAAGCAAAAGGCGCAGGCGATTAAAGCTGCGGAGGCAGTGATTGCAGTCGATGCCAATTCGGCACATGGCAAACTAGCCTCTCAGATCCTGAAGCGGCTTAAGTCAAAGTAGCGGGGTGGATCATTAAAGCGCTCGCGCGTAGGAATCACAGCGGTTGTGCCAACCTGGTCTCCAGCGTGACTCACCGCGTGCTTTCGGAGAATTGGTAATTCTCAGATTAAGCCTTCTTTTGGCTGCTGCGCAAAACTCGCGTGCGGCGGTTTGTCCTGCCGGGACATCCTTCATCTCCATGAGAACCCACATTAGCCCCCAGCCTTGATTGTTATAGCGCTCGGTGGGGTTTGTTCCATCGCCCTTAAAGTTGACGTAGTCAACCAAGGCATAAACGCCATTTGCACTTGAGGCCACTTTGTCGTAATTCGCTTTGATACGCGCCCGCTCTTGGGTTGGTGCGGCATGCATGATCCTAGGAAGAGCCGCTTGCGATTTGTAAGCTATGAACTCGGTCTGGATCGTCATGTTCGCCGCCAACCATTTACGAAGACCAGCCAACTGCGGGCCGTTGAAATCGCGGACGAAGGAGGGCTTGTTAGGCCAAGGGCAATTGCGGTTTCGGCCAACTGTGGGAACCTGCAGATCTCGCTGTATAGCGTAGTTAACGAACTCCGGCCAAGTCTCGCTCCAACGTCCATTGAAACCTCTTGGGTACCAGATGAAATGTCCGATTCCGAGTGATGGGAATTCCTCCCCGTCATTCCAATGAGTTAAGCCGGTGATTTTACCTGCTGATTCATTTTGCCAAATTTTCCGACCAATTGATGATTTTTGAGCCGCGGTGAGCTTCAGTGCTCCGGCGTTTGGAGCTGCTGTAGGCTCAATTGCGCGAGGTCCGGACAGTCGGGGTTGGCCACCTGGCGGGTCCGCCGAGCATCCAGACATGAGGCAAAGGATAGGCAGAACGAATCGAGCAACTTGCATATCGTGAAGAATGCGCTCAAAGTCGAGACATCGCAATGGACAAAAACGAACTTCTCAAAGTCCTCACGCCCAGTTCTCAAGATGTGGTGAAGATTTTTCTCACGGCGGTCATTATTCTTATCGTGACCAAGCTTCAGCTATTGAGCGATCGACTCTCGGCTCTCCTTATCGCCCTTCCGCTTACTTCAATTCTCGCCATGATCTGGATGAGGCATGAAAGTAAGATTCCCAATCAAGCCACCCGGATTGAGAGTATTGCCAATCATGCCTACTATACCTTCTGGTTTGTTTTGCCGACTCTTCCGATGTTTCTTGTCATTCCATGGATGCTTCGTAAAGGCCACGGTTTTTATTTCACCCTCTTTGTAAACGCAATGCTCACCACTGCCCTTTTTTGGCTATTGGTGGTGATCCTTAAAAAGTTTACCAATATCGAGTTGATGTAATGAAGTTCGTTTGCCTCCTTCTATTAACTGTGATGTCACTTGCCGCGAAAAATCGTCTCTCTGAAACTGATGCTAGGCGTTTCGCTGATCTCGCGCTTGCCGGGCTTAATCGGGAATTTCCTAATAAGCCGGGAAACGTTTTACGTTCTCCGGAGGATGCTAAAGCTCCTAGCCAACTCACACCCGTTTTTTTTGGCCATTTCGATTGGCATTCGTCAGTGCATGGTCATTGGACTTTGGTCCGTCTCGTCCGGTTGTTCCCAAAGGCGAAATGGAATCAATCGGTGCGGGCGGAGCTGGCCAAGAAGCTAACGCGAGAGGGCTTAGTAAAAGAGGCGATCTACTTAAAAAAGAATCCTTCCTTTGAACGCATGTATGGTTGGGCTTGGGCTTTGCGCTTGGGGATTGAACTTCGCGCCCTTGATGATGCTCAAGGAAGAGAGTGGGCGACCTTTTATCGGCCTGTCGAGGAGGCGATCGTCCGGAATGCGAAATCATACCTTCCCAAACTTGATTGGCCAATCCGATGTGGTTTCCATCCTGAATCATCTTTCGCTTTCGGGCACTTGTTAGACTGGGCTCGTGCGACTGGAGATCAGGGCTTCGAGGATCTCTTGGTCAGAAAGGCAAAAAAGTTCTACCTTGAAGATGTGGCTTATCCGGTCCGCTATGAGCCCAGTGGAAACGATTTCTTCTCACCCGGATTGAATGAAGCAGATCTCATGCGTCGAGTTCTCTCGGCTGCTGAATATCGCGTTTGGCTTGAAAGATTCTTTCCGGGATTTGAGCTGGGGAATCTCAAAACGCCGGTCACGGTAAGTGATTTTGAAGATGGCCATTTGGTTCATCTGGTTGGCTTGAATTTTAATCGAGCATGGAACTTACGAGGGATTGCAAGCGCGCTGGATGGTGATCCCAAATCCGAATTATTGAAGGTTGCGGATGCCCACGAAAAGTCGGGTCTGCGTGACGCCATCAGCGGCCACTACGAAGGAGATCACTGGCTGGGAACCTTCGCCGTGTATCTTCTCACCGGAGCCGGGGAAACCGGAAGTAAATGATGAGTCTGGATAAAATTAACAGCCTCCTTACGGCGCTTTCGACCAATCCATTTTATCAGAATAAATTGAACGGGCTGACTTCCGTAACTTCGCTTGAGGAATATTCGGAGAAGGTGCCTTTTACTACCAAGGCGGAGTTGGCGGCTGATCAAAAATTGCACCCACCTTACGGGAGTAATCTGACTTTCCCGCTCGAGACCTATCATCGCTTTCACCAAACCAGCGGAACCAGTGGGCAGCCGATGATTTGGCTTGATGATAAAGCGGGTTGGGAGTGGCTATGCGAAAATTGGGCATGGGTCTGGGAAAAGGCCGGAGTGACTCCCGGGCAAGCCGCCTTTTTTCCATTTTCCTTTGGCCCGTTTTTAGGGTTTTGGGCGGGTTTTGAATCAGCCGCCGGACTTGGAATTCGCGCCATTCCAGCGGGCGGACTCTCCAGTGAAAATCGTCTCAAGATGATGGAGAGACTACGTCCTGAAATCCTCTGCTGCACTCCAACTTATGGACTTCGATTGGCCGAAATATCGGATGATGCGAAAAGCCTTGGGGTTGAAAAAATCATCGTGGCTGGTGAGCCCGGAGGAAGTCTGCCGGAAGTTCGCAATCGTCTTTGCGAAGCGTGGGATGCCGAGGTGATTGATCATCATGGAATGACGGAAATCGGACCGGTAACAGTGAGTGATATTGCTGATCCCGGACGATTGCTTGTTCGTCATGAGGCTTACTTTTGCGAGGTCATCAATCAAAACAAACAGGGGATTGGTGAGCTGGTTCTTACGACTTTGGGGCGTCACGGTTCGCCGATTTTACGCTATCGCACGGGCGATCTGGTACAGCCGGATGAAGACTTCGCACTCAAGGGCGGAATCATCGGGCGCGCCGATGACATGGTGGTGGTTCGTGGCGTGAATCTCTATCCGGGAGCGGTTGAGGAAGTCGTGAGTTCGGTAGAAGGAATTCTGGAATATGAAGTCTTGATTGAGGAAGTGAATTCCATGGTGGAAGTCCGCCTTCGTGCCGAGGGATCTGGAGCGAGCGAACTTGAAGGTCGTCTGCGCGAGGTTTTCAGCCTGAGGATTCCGGTGGAGGAAGTTCTGGAGGGAACTCTTGAGCGATTTGAGATGAAATCGAAACGTTGGAAGCGTCGCAATTAACTTAATTTACTTCCTCCAGCCGATTGGCTGGGTCCACGCTTGTTCCTTTTGATCGGAGTAAGATGGATTTGGGTGCTCGCGAGTGGAGGTGATGACGGCGCGCACATAAAGTTCATCTCCGCTGAGTTGGTATTCGGCAGTGGGGCCGGACACGGTTGCAAAAACTTCGCCAGTTGTGTCCGGAGTGCTGCGACGTGTTCCGATAAATTGGGTTTCAAAATCCACCCCTTCCATAGGAGTGATTTCGATGAGATGTTTTCGGGATCCTTGGTCGTATCTCACCTCATCTAGCACGACGCCGGTCGAAGCATAAAATTCTCCCCGCTCCATTGATTTGACCAATTGATTGGCGTCTAATTCTTTGGCCCAAACCATGACCCATCCCCGCCCTGGCGATACGTTTCCGCCGTGGTAATAGTGGGAGTCGTCAGTCGCAACTCCAAAGAGTGGGGGAGCATCGTGTGTGAGCATGCGCAGAGTGTTTGCCATATCCCAGATTGCTTCATCACTTGGGTGGTCTGTGTCGCCAAGGTGGTTGATGCTTGGGTGGCCGTTGTAAACCTCGAAAAATTGTTCTTCCACGACTTCGGCTAGTTGCTGCGGAGTGACGGACCAATGGAAGTTAGGGTGATTAAGGTGGGTGAGAATAGGGCGCTTCAGTCGTTCTGACTGCTCTTTGACCGCTCGTAAATTATTCCGCATTGTCTCGACCACGGAGTCACCTCCCTGCGGTTTTATGACTTCACCTAAGTTAATGGCGTTAATGTGAATGTGATATTGCCGGAATTTATCGGTAATTTCTTCGGCTTCGATGAGAAGAAAATTACCATCGTTTTCAAAGCGGGGGCGAATTTCCTCAAGAGTTTTTAAGCGGACTTCTTCACTTCCGGGCTCACCCCGAAGTTCCACCCAGTCTTTGCCGAAGCGCTCGAGGTATTTGGCCACCGTGCCGCTATCTCCTTTTTGGCGGCGTTTTTCGACTTGTTTAACGGGCATCCATCTCTGGCCGCGGCTAAGTGTGTTGTGATCGGAGAGAGAGAGGAAATCGTAGCCTTCTTTTTTATACCAATCTACGATCATTTCCGGCAGATCATTGCCATCGCTCCACAAGGAATGGGTGTGCGTGTTCCCCTTGAACCAGCGACCCTTCTCGACCCACTCGACGCTTTGTTCATCAGGTTCACGCCACTCTCGGTAAACGATCACGAAAACTACTGCCAACAGGAGTAAGAGTGGGATGTATATTCTTGCTTTCATTATCGAGGATCCTCACCTCGTATAAGATAAGGAGTTGGGTTGCGAATGAATTCGTGACGTCGGGTGGTTACGATCAGAATTTGAGCCCCGCAGGCCAGCCTGATTTTTAGGGTCACCCTATTGTTCATCTTGATGAGGAGTCAGTCTCTTCACTTTTTTTTAGATTTCGTGATGTGTGGTGGGCGAAGGTAAAAAGCTTCGACGGGCATGTTTAGGAGATCTTCCTGCTCTTCCGGCGAGCGTGCAAGCCATGACTTGAGAAGCCCTTCGGCATCTGAATGACTTTCTAGGCAATCGATATTCTCGGGAAGGCGCTGGAGTGTTTCAAATGTGACTTTGGGTCCTTCGCACTGAGCTAGTAAGATAGAAAATTCTTCTCTATCTAGGAGCTTGGGAGGGATTTGAGCCCGACCATTTTGGACTGGCATTAGAAAATAGGAGTCCCGCCGCGCATCTCCCACGGCCCAAATCGTTTCGTTAAGAAACGCCTCGGGGACTCCCTCGAACGAGCAAAGACCAGCGACCCGGCATCCGTGGACTTGGGCGATCGCCTGAGCTGCTGCAATACCCACCCGTGTCCCGTTGTAGGATCCGGGGCCGATACCGACAACGACAGCGGAAAGTTTTTCACCGGAGGGGATTTTGCTGAGCAGATCTAGCAGGGGAGTGAAGAGATCACATTCCTGAGATCGTTCGCTTCGAAAGGATTTCTGGGAAAGAATGCCGCTTTCGCTGGCCAGGATCATGGTAGCTTGGGCAACACTCGTTTCTAGGGCGAGGATTATGTGGTTCTTTATCATCGGCATCTCCGGAAGACAGTTAATTTTCTCTAACTAAAAAACTCAAACAATCTTTGCGGGAAACCCTTGCGAACTATTGTTGGTGGCACTATTGCTCTGTATCCCTAACTTTCACCATTTCTATTTTTATGTCTGATTACGCCAAAGGTCTCGAAGGAGTTATTGCCAATGAATCCGCACTCTCAAACGTCGAAGGTCTCGAAGGCCGCCTTTCTTACCTAGGTTATTCTATCGATGAGTTGGTCGAGAATTGTAGTTTCGAGGAGACTACTTATCTTCTTCATTTTGGTAAGTTACCAAATACAAGTGAGTTAGCTGATTTTGAAAAATCTCTTCGGACGAATCGCGAAATTCCTCAGGGCGTCATTGATTTCTTGAAATCCGCGCCGAAAGACGCCAACCCAATGGACGTGCTCCGGACCGGAGTTTCTATGTTGGGGCTTTTCGATAAACGTGCCGGGATTGGTGAGCCGGATCAAGATGCCAACCGTGAGGTTGCTATTTCCCTCTGTGCTCAGACTTCGGTTATCGTCGCTTACTACCACCGTGCCCGTCAGGGGCTGGATTTACCGCCTGTGCGCGATGATCTTTCTGAGGCAGGTCACTTCCTCTACCTCATTACAGGCGAGGAACCTTCCGAGGCTGCGACCAAGACTCTTGATATTGCTTATATTCTTCATGCCGACCATGGCATGAATGCTTCGACATTTTCGGCTCGTGTGACCGTTGCGACTCTTTCCGATTTTTATTCCGCGATGACCTCGGCTGTTGGAACACTCAAAGGCCCTCTCCATGGAGGTGCCAACGAGGGCGTGATCAAGATGCTTCAGGAAATCGGTAGCCTTGATAAGGTCGATGCCTACGTTGAGGACTGCCTAGAGAATAAAAAGAAAATCATGGGAATCGGCCACCGCGTCTACAAGGTGCTCGATCCCCGTGCTCCTCATCTCCAGAGGATGGCGATCAAGCTTACCGAGGAATTGGGCGAGACCAAATGGATCGACATGTCCGAGCGGATTGCCACTATGATGCGTGAGCGAAAGGGGTTGAATGCCAACGTCGATTTCTATTCTGCGACCGTCTACTATTCTCTCGATATTCCGACCGATCTCTTTACACCAATTTTTGCGATTTCACGTATGGCCGGTTGGACTGCACAGGTTCTTGAACAGCTTGAGGATAACCGTCTCTACCGCCCGCTCACCAAGTATATCGGGCCGAGTGAGCTTTCGAAAGTCGTTCCGATTGAAGAACGCTAGAGATGATCTTCTAGCTTTGTAGAATCATAATTCTGGAGTGTTGACTCGCTCTTGAACTAGGATTTTTAATTGATTGTAGGTCGTTTACTGGCCTATTCACCGCTCGCAAGATTGAGCGTCCAGGCGCCAGCCTCACCGTCCTTGGTGTAGGACTTATCAGTGATTTTGATCGTTTCTTTTTTGAGAGGGCCAGTGGTTTCGCTGTGTCCTTTAAATTTTGCTTCGTTGTGGTGAAGCGCGATTGATTCGGTGGCGGTGGGACTACCACTGCTGGCTTCAATCCGAATGAGAGAATCACCTTCTTTTTTCACTTCCGAGAAAATTCTGGTGATGAACTGAACCTTGGGATTCGCTGCCAAAGCAATCGCGGATGAGTATGAGAGTTCTTTAGTGTCGAGTGGGTCAGCCGAATACCAGGAGGCGCTTTCCTTCGTTTCTCCAGCGTCGAATTCGATCTGCCGCATGTTCTTGAGGGAAACGGTCGCGGTGGGTGAATTGGTATCACGCTCTAAAACCAGGAGGGTAAGATTACCTTTGCGGTGGGCGAAGGTAGGAGTCCAGGCTCGCGGAAGAAATCCGTAAGCACTCAATTCGAGATTTGGATTGGTGGGAATGTCAGTAATTTTAATTTTCCGAAAATCCGGTTTTTGGCCGCTGATTGAGTAATAACGTGCGCCGGCTTTAAAGATGCGTCCCCCATCGTTAATTTCCCGCTTTTGATTAATTTTCCCTCCCTCGGCATTCCATTTGATTAAGTCGACTTCGCGGATTTGTTTTTTTGTGACAAGACTGGGGAGCTTCTCGATGATTCCAGCAACGGTGTCATGCTCCTCTGCAACTGATTTCTTGATGAGGTAGTCGCTGAATTTGTTGGGCATTTCGAGGATCCAAGCCTCTTGTGCGGTAAGCGTAGTGCTGAGTGTCATCAGCAATAACAATAATTTTGGAAGGAGTGTCTTCATCTCCTTTACAAAGTCATGGAGATCACGGTCTTGTCCAGCGCAAAGGAAGGCGCTATGGCTAGCGGCGCAGATGAGTGATTATCAAGCAACGAGTCGATTTGACGTTAAGACCCTAAAGTTGGGTTCGGCGATGCATATGCGGAACCGCCATCCAATTTTCCTGATGTTTCGATATTTCTATCTCATTCTAGTTCCGATCGGAGCGCTTCTTCTCTTTCTAGGTGAGCGGACCTTTGGTTTTCTCTGCATTCTCGTTGGCCCTTTGCTTTTTATGCGTAAAACCTTCTGGCAATACCGCCTTATCCATGGTTCCAAATCTTCCCCTGAGGCGGGTCAGATGCTGACTTGGACTTTTTCTGATAAAATGGTCCATCAGGAATCAAAGGGTCATGAGAAGACCCTAAAATGGCGAGAATTTGAGGATCGCTACTTGTCTCCCAAGGGGATTTTGCTCTATCTGCAGAAGGATCAATATTTCATTTTACCGAAGTCGGCTTTTTTGTCGCAAGAAGATTTTGAGGCCGTGAGCAAAATGTGTGAGACTAAGATTTCCGCTTTATGAAAAGGGTTGAAATTTACACAGATGGAGGGGCCCGCGGAAATCCTGGGCCGGGGGGATTTGGGGCAGTCGTCATTTTTGGCCAGCATTGTAAGGAGCTGAAAGGGGCATTTGATCATACCACTAATAATCGTATGGAGCTTATGGCGGCGATCGCGTCGCTAGGAATTCTCAAGGAGCCTTGCGCGATCACTTTGTATTCGGATTCTAAATATCTCGTCGACGCGATGACCAAAGGGTGGCTGGTTGGTTGGAAGAAGCGTGGGTGGATAAAATCGGATAAGAAACCAGTGCTGAATCGTGACCTTTGGGAGCAGCTTGATCAAGAGGCTGGAGGGCACACTATCGCCTGGAAGTGGGTTAAGGGACACGCTGGCAACACATTCAATGAGCGTTGTGATGCCTTGGTGCATGAGGCAATTGATGCTGGAAAATTTATCGAAGACTCGGGCTATCTTGCTCAACAAGCTCAGGATCCGGAGTTATTTGGCTAGGGTGCATTTTTTAATTTTGTGGCGACAGCAAAGCGAATCAGGGCTACTTTACTTTATCTTGAAGATAATGTTGTTATTGGCGGTCGTAGGGCTTCCGGCGAGTGGGTTGATTTTCCGAGATGGTTTAAGTCCTACCGCGAATACACGTACTGCGCCCACTGGTGATTATGCGGGGAGTGGTTGGCAGCATCAGCTGCGATATTTGACTTCGCATGCCACCATCATTTCGCCCAAACATTTCATTACCGCGAACCATCTAGGTGCTAGTCAGGAGCAGGTGACGCAGCAGGCCTTTTTTAACGGGGCTGAGCTCAAGACTTTTGCGATAAAAGGAACTCCGGTGAGAATTGGGGATTCTGATCTGCGGGTTTTTGAGATTTGGGAAACTTTCGAAGACTATGCCTTGCTCTACACGAAGTCCGATGAGGTCGGCAAAGAGATGGTTGTTCACGGGCGGGGTATTGATCGTGACGAGGAGGTCGCAGGGAGAGGTTGGAAGTGGGGATCTTATGCCACGCAAAAATCTCGATGGGGCCGTAATGAGGTGGGTGGTTCCGTAGATGTCGAAGGGAATGAACTTCTACATTTTGATTTTTCAGATCTCTTGGGCGAGGATGAGGTAATTGTCTCCCCTCGCGACTCGGGTGGGGGTTGGTTTATCAAAGATGGCCCAATTTGGAAGTTGGCTGCGGTCACCTTTTCGGTGGATGCCTCGTATTCGTCTTCCGCGATTCCTTCGAATCAAAATCGTTTTAACGGAGTGTTCTATGATGCAGGTGGTCTCTCTATTGGTAACGACGATTCTGGATGGAACTTGATTCCGACTTTTGGTCAATCTGAGGATCCATCTGATATCCGCTTCTACCGTCAGACCAATGGTTATGGTTCACGAGTCAGTGATCGTGCCGAGGAAATTCAGGTCCTTATTGACCCTGCCATTGAATGGAAAGATCTAAGTCCGGCTGAGAAGTTTGACAATTGGCTCGAGGGGGCAGGGATCTCCCTCTCGGGATTTTCTGATGACCCGGATCACGATGGTTTTTCCAATCTCGAGGAATATCTTGCTGGTTCTGACCCGAGTGATGCGAGCACAGGGGTAGGGCCAATGACGATTGATTATCTTCCGGACGGTTCTCACTCCTTCGTCCTAGTAGAGTCGTTGGATTTGGAAGGGCGACACCTTAGCTCGGTGCTGGAATCCTCAATCGATTTGGACAACTGGGCTCCAGCTGGCGATTTAACGGAGATCTCAAGTGTTCGGGACAATCCAGCTGGATTGCAAACTCGCTCTTTAACTCGAACGCCCGAAGAAAATGGACCTCTTTTCTACCGACTTAGAATCACAATGGGTTCGTCGAATTAGTCGGAGAAGCGACGCGGAAATCAGGGTCAAATCTTCTCGCTTAGGATAGGCCGATTGTCCTGGCGGAGGCCAAGATTCGTCCCGATAAAATGATGAGCCATTTCGTCTGCTGGAATATGTGAATACACACCGGAATTCTCTGCCTTAAAGTCACAACGTTTTTCAGCGTTTGGGAGTAAAGTCCCAAGCTTCCGTTTTCTCGTCGAGCTTTTCGAGAAAGGCGCCAGATGAGAAAGCGAGGAAGAGCGCAGCGTCGCCTTTCTTGTGGCGGTTAAGGGCGTAAATTTTTTTCATGGTGGGGACAGCTTGCTTAGCTTTTGAACCAAGGAGTTCGATCGCACGGCAGGCACGGAGTGCGACAGGCCAGCTTGAGTTTTCCAGTTCGTCGATAAGCACCTTCATGGCTTTTTCCGAGTAGCGACTTTCTGTGGCTAGCCAAGCGGCAGCTTCGATACTCGCTTCAGCGCTCCTTGTTTGCCCTAGGTAGCGGAAGGCATCATCTTTATGTTTATGATTAGGAGAAGAGGCTTTGAGGGCGTTGACCACCCAAAAATTGATTGAGGGATCGTTTGACCCAAAAAATTTAAGGGCGGATTTACTTTCTCCCCCAACCGAATCAGCGACATTCCAGATTTGATCAAGCTTGAGCTTTCCGTTCCGAGCAAGATCTGCAATCGATTCTCTATTTTTCTCAACCAAGTCAGCCATGACTCCTTCAGGTAGGCATCCTACGTCTCGAGTTTTTTTGCGAATCCTTTTTAGGGCTCGTTGGGCTTTTTCGAGCGAGACCTGCTGAGTGGGGCTCAATTTTTCGAGGGCAAGGTTACGGGTGTTCTCGGGGTCGGCGAGGCAATCATAAAACTCAATAGGAGCCCGCTGTGGTGAGATGTAATGAGTTTGTTCGCTTGAAAGGCGCGTCCTAGTATTAAGTGAATAATTGGTAATTTCATTCCGGATTTCACCTAAGTCTGAGAAGACGGAAGGCTGGTTCCAACCGAGAAATGGGTGATAGTTTCGAATGTATAGCCAGCGGTCGTTGCGAACCGAACGGGAGCAGTCAAAGACCTCGTCGACCCGGTCACGGGCACCATAGACCCATTCACGGTTGTTTTGTTGACTGAGAAAGTTGTGTCCCTGCATGTAGGCCGGCGCATCAATCCCGCAAAGCGCGAGTACAGTCGGTGCGAAGTCGACAAAGGATACCAACTTGTTATTTTTGCTGCTGCGATTTTCGGACCCGGGGACAAGATGTTGCCATTTTTTAGGCACTCTAACCATGAGGGGAACTCGCATTCCTGAGTCGGTGAGAAGTCGCTTGTGACGTGGCATCCCCGAGCCGTGGTCGGAATAAAAGAAAACGATCGTGTCTTCGGTAAGTCCGTCTTTTTCGAGCTCAGCAAGAATCCTTCCAGTATTCTGGTCCATCACGGTGACGCAGTCATGAAATCGCGCAAGTTCTCGTCGGATTAGCGAGGTGTTGGGATAGTAAGAGGGAACGCGAACTTTATCCGGTTTGTGAATTTCGTCAGGAGAAAGCTCCGCTTGGATTTCCTTTCTAAATACTGAGTGAGGCCAGACCATAGTGCGCGACTGGTGGGTGGTCATATCGTTAAAAACCGCAAAGAAAGGCTGGCCTTTTTTGCGCGTCCGCCAATGAGCCTTTGAGCTTGATTCAACCCACGACGTTTTGGTGAGTCGCTCTGCATCTTCGGAGTTATAGTCAGTTTTGACATTATTAGTCGTGTGGTAACCAGCTTCGCGAAGGTATTTCGGAAATCCTGTTACTCCCTGGGGGAGTGGGAAAGCAGACCGCATTTGGCCGGTTCCAGTCGTGGAAGGATACATCCCGGTGATGAGGCAGGAGCGTGAAGGAGAACAGACCGGGTAAGCTGCAAAGGCATGGGTAAAGAGAATACTTTCCTTGGCGAAGGCATCAAGATTTGGAGTGCGAGCATCGGGGTGGCCGTAGCAACCGAGAGCGGGGCTGAGATCTTCGGCGACGATCCAGAGGATATTGGGTTGCTCAAGAGTTGACGTTTTAGGTTCAAGCTTGCGGGCCCGAATTTTCCGAAATTTCACAACGCCCCCTTTGCCGTGATGCTGAATTCCGAAGTAGCCTTTGAGTTGTTTTTCCTCACGAATGTCGGCGACGGGGCTTCCATTAACGAAGGTCTCAATGCGATTTCCTTGAGCGATCACGCGGAAATGATTCCACTTGCCTTCTTTAAGTATGCCCTTCTGCTTTGTCAGCCAGCCCCCAAGCCCGATTCCGTAAATTCCACCTGGGGCTTTTCGATCGATCTCAATCTGATAGCCTTTTGGTTTTCCTTTTGCTCCTGAACAACGGAATGCGAGGCCGGAATTAAACCCTGGTTCCTTAGGGAGGAACACCTCTAGTTCAGCTTCGAAATCATCCATTTCAATCTTGGAGGTGACCCAGACATTAGTCTTCGAGAGAAGATGGAGTTCGCCGTTAATGGCTTCGAATTGCTCGACTTCTGCGCGCGGGTTCCAACCGTTAGTCGATTTTCCGTCGAATAGTTCGATCCAATCGGCATGGAGCGGAAAAATGGCGAGGACAGTGAGCAGGAACGGTCGCATCTTGCGATCTCAACCGATTTTGCCCGTAAATTCCACTGATAAAACACGACTTTTACTCATTCTTCCTTCGCCTCAGATTATAGAATTCTAAATTTTAAGATGAAGGAGCTAATACCGGAGCTTTTTTATTTAAAACGGTCTTATCGACGGGCGGCCTTGTGTATGCATAGAAAAGAGGAAACAAGTGGCTAAGATTGGACTTAAAGATAGGCCGAAGCTTTCAGTCATTAAAATGGGAACTTTCTTTTGATCATTGGTCGCATTTTCTTTCCAAGTTGGAGAGTGATACTAGGCCTCTCATGCGCAATGTTCGTGGTCTCTTTTGGATCGTTTTCGTGGTCATAGAGCTCGGTAAAAATGGGCTCTGACTTAGGGTCGCGATGATCGCGCCATTCAATATAGCGATAGCGATTAGTACGCAGCGCGTAGGCCATGAGATGCTCCTCGAAGAAGTCGCGGTCCCATTTTTCACCCATTTGATTTTTGATACGTCCTTCGACTTCCTTTATGAGGGGGCCGAAGAAGGTTTCTCGCATTTCATTCGATAGCGGATTGGCGGCCCACTCGCGAAGAGCAGGATTGGGATATTGGGTAAGAGCAACTTCATTCCAGTCGGCATCTGCGTTCTTAAGAAGAGGAGCAATGGATTTTCCTTCTAGGCCAGTGGGTCTAGGAAGGCCGGTGAGCTCGCAGAGGGTGGGGAAGATATCAAGGAGTTCCACAATACCTTTCGAGCGAGTGCCAGGCTTATTCATGCCGGGAGTTGTCATGATGAAGGGGACTCGTGTGGCGATTTCGTAGTTGGTAGCTTTCCCCCAAATACCCATGTCACCGAGGTGCCAGCCATGATCGCCCCAGAAAATAACGATGGTATTTTTGTCGAGGCCAGTCTCTTTCAGGGCATCGAGTGTCACGCCAACTTGGGCATCGATATAAGAGGCGCAGGCAAGATAGGCGTGGAAAAGAGTGCGAGAAAGGTCTTCATCGATCGCGCCAGATTTGGGGATACCTTGCCGGACTCGGAGCTCGAAAGAGGCGTGAAGCCCCATCGAAGCTCCATTTTTTGGGCGCGGAGTGTAGGTGCCCGCGGGGAGTTTTTTCGGATCATAAAGGTCCCAATATTTTTTGGGAGCCACGAAGTTTAAGTGCGGTTTGTAAAGTCCGAGGGCGAGAAAAAAAGGTTTGCTGGGAGTCTTGGCAAATTCCTTAAGGTGGGCTACTGCGCCAGCGGTATTGTATCCGTCACGGTAGGCCGTGTCAGGAACGTCGGCTGATTCATAGGCGGGGCCGGAGGCAAGGCCGCGTTTGGCTGCTTCGCCGTATTTCTCGAACATTGTCTTAAATTGCTCGCTGCGGCGCTTGATGTTTTCGGGGGAGGCAAAGCCGACGGGTTTGGGAAGCCCAAGGCGACCAAGTTTGGCTTTTCCGGACCATGATTCTTCGATGTCGGCGTTAGACCGGTGGAAGATTTTCCCATAGCTGTAGCATTGGTATCCGTGGTCGCGAAGGTGTCGCGGGAGGGTGAGTCGATTTGGGTTGAGGTCGCGGAACTTAACATAGTTATGGGTGATGCCGTTGGTGTCAGGGCGGGTTCCAGTGAGGAGGGAAGTGCGTGAGGGGTGGCAAATCGGTTGTTGGCAATAGGCGCGTTCGAAGAGACGGCCTCGCGAGGCAAGCTCATCGATGTTTGGAGTGATGGCGTATTTGGATCCGTAGCAACCAAGTTCGGGGCGGAGGTCATCAATCGCAATAAAGAGGATATTGGGTTTTTTTGAGCGTTGATTTGCAGGGAGTAAGTCTGAATTGAGAAAGAAGAATAGAGAGAGGAGGAGGCGAGTGAACATGGCGATTATTTATTTTGATTCAGTGAAACTGGAATGGTTGATCATCATAAGACGATTTAAGGTATCGCTAATTCCGAAAGCGGGCTTGAAAGCAGGAGTCAAATCGGGCGTATTTATGAGTGATCAACCTGATCGTTCCTAATTAAATCCAGTTCCTATGAAATATCACCTTCTAACTTTGACTCCTTTTTTGGCTAACCTGTCTCCTCTCCAAGCTCAAGTTGCTGTCTCCGACGCGGGGCGTTGGAACAAGGAAGAGGTCAAGAATGAACGCCCGGCAGTCGTGACACCTCCAGGTCACACCACCGATGCCAAACCCGGAGCAGTGCCATCCGATGCTATCGTCTTTTTCGATGGGCGTGATCTTTCGAAATGGAAGGGCCGTGCAAAAGATGGAAATGATGGTGCAAATTGGCAGGTGAAGGATGGTTTTATGGAGGTGGTGCGAGGAACTGGATCGATTCAAACCCGTAATCAGGTCGAGGGAGATTGTCAGTGGCATATTGAGTGGTGCACTCCCGCTGAAGTGAAGGGGAATAGTCAGGGACGGGGAAACAGTGGCGTCTTCATAGGTGGGTATCCCGAGGTGCAGGTGCTCGACTCATTTAAAAATGATACCTATCCCGATGGCCAGGCTTCCTCGCTTTATCAAAAAAGTGTCACCTTGGTGAACGCGAGTCGTGGGCCGGGTAAATGGCAAACTTACGATGTTATTTGTATTCGAGAGAAGAAGGGTGCCGACGGCAAAGTGATTCAACCGGGATCGATTACTGTGTTACACAATGGGATCGTGACGCAATTCGCAGTGCAAGAAGGAGGAAAGGCGAAGTCGGGCGGACTCTCGCTTCAGGATCATGGTAATCCAGTTCGCTTTCGGAATATCTGGGCGCGCAAGTTGGTGGCGCCGAGGACCAAGCTTCCCGGGAAATAAGGCTAAAAGATTGTGTGTTTTTTGGTCATCGTTTTGTTCTGGTGACGATGATCTTCATCAAGAAATCTAAGAGGAAATTACAAATAGATGAGCGACCAAGCGATTTTAAATCAGGGTTGGAAATACATCGCTGGGCGGGGCTTGTCGAGAGACTCAGAGTGTTTCGAGTTGGCGAGCTATAAAACTTAAGGTTGCGGCCGCTGCGAACAATTTTGGATTTTTCTGAGTAAGATTTCGCACTGATGAAGAATGACTGGCCCTTACTGGAATAAGGGCAAGCCAGCGGCGCCCGGTTTTTAGGTAGCCTATCAACATTCAGTCGCAGGTTATCCAAAAGTACGCCCGTATCCAAACAACGATTTATAACTTTCTATGAAGGTGCTACCTCACGCCGATATGGTTGGAGAAAGAATCAAGTTGGATTCTTGTGTGTGTGTGGTGTGTTGGTGTGATCGGTTGATATTATTGGCGAATATGTGCGTAAGACTGCGGATGAAACGGGGAGTCATCTTGGTCTTTATGGTGCTAATGAGCTGTTTGGAGAATGTTCAGGCCGGAAATTCACAGCCCTCGGTGGTGGTCCAGCAGGTTGATGGAAAGCCAGTGATTGATGGAGTTTTGAATGAGGAGGAATGGATGCGGGCGAAAAAGATTCAGAATTTTGGGCAGGTGGAGCCCCGCGAAGGGAAAGAGGCATCAGAGCGAACAGAAGTTTTGTTGATGCGCACGGATGAAGCTTTATATCTGGGAGTAAGGTGTTTTGACCGAACTCCGGCGAAGGTTTTGGCGAGGGATCGGCGGAGGGACTCGACGGGTTCGGGCGATGATCGACTGAGAATCGTAATTGATCCGTTTGCGCGTGGAACTGAGGGATACTTTTTCGGGATTGCGGCGGGGGGGTCGAGAGGGGATGGGGTCGTGCGCGCGGGGAATCGTCCAGAGATGGAGTGGGATTGTATTTGGGATGCCAGGACGCGAGTCACTGCCGAGGGCTGGGTAGCGGAGATCGAGATTCCGTTTCGAAGTATTGCCTTCGAGCCGAATCAGGAGAGCTGGGGGTTTAATGTTGAGCGCGTGATCCGGCGGAAGGAAGAGAAGTTACGCTGGGCATCACCAACGCGGAAAAAATTACTTTATGCATTAGAGGGAGCCGGGCGGATCACTGGGATGCGGAATTTAAAGACTGGGCTGGGACTGGATGTGCGACCTTCACTGGTATCGCGTTGGCGGGAAGAAAGGGATGGTGCGAATACCTTTGAAATTGAACCGTCGATTGATGCATTTTTTAGGGTGACACCATCATTGACCACGACGCTGAGTTGGCAGACAGATTTTGCTGACACGGAGGTGGATAAACGGGTGGTGAACACCACAAGATTTCCTCTTTTCTTCCCTGAAAAGCGGGCCTTTTTCTTAGAGGACGCGCGCTATTTTCGCTTTGGTGGAATCCGGAGAAGCCCGCTTCCATTCCATTCGCGCACAATCGGACTGTCGGGGAATGGGGAGCGGGTGCCAATTGAGATGGGTGGAAAGTTAACAGGGAAAGTGGGGAATTGGAACCTAGGTTTACTTGGAGTGGGATTAGAAGGGAAGGGGGTGTTGGAAGCTGATGACGTATTTGCGGGCCGGGTGACCTACGATTTGTTTGAGGAGTCCCAAGTGGGAGTGATTGTGACGGACGGTGATCCTCGCGGTAATGGTTCGGCACGCACTTATGGCTTAGATTTTCAGCTGAAGGATAGTAGTTATCGAGGGAGAGGGGAAAAAACGGGTGAGTTGATTGGCTGGTTGATGCAGACGGACAGTGATGGTGTAGATGATTACGGGTGGGGGTTGACGGCGATCTATCCGAATAACCCTCTTTACATGCGGGTTGGATTACAGCGAGTGGGTGAGGATTTGGATCCTGCCATGGGCTTTGTGAGGAGGCCGGGAATCTACGAGTTTACTTCGTTCTTTTCGTATGAGTTTGAGTCGGGCGGGAGGAATTGGAACGAGATTGATTTTGATTTTTCGTCGGGCTTTGATGCCGATTTAGAAGGGGAGGTTTTATCGGAAGAGTTTGAATTTGACGTGACTTTTGAGAAGAAGGGGGGAGGTGACTTAAACCTGGGCATCGAGCACGAACGCGAGCGCTTCCTAGAAGATTTTGAGATCATGGATGGGGTGATCATTCCCGTGGACGATTACCGTTATACGCAAGTATTTGGTGGGATTAGGACGCCTTCGTCCTGGAGTTGGGGGTCCAAGCTCAAAGTGAGCGCAGGGGAATATCTGGGAGGGCAGAGGCAGGGGATTGATCTAGAGATGTTTTGGAAAACGAGCCCGCAATGGGCCACTCGCGTTTCGGTGAATAATGACTGGCATCAATTGCCTGGAGGGGACTTTGAAACCTTCGTAGTAAATGGTGCAATACAGTGGACACCGACAACGGAATTACTTTTAAAAACCGATTTACAATATGACAATTTATCAGAAAAGGTCGGAATAAATGGGCGAGTGAGATGGACGGTGAAACCAGGGAGTAATGTCTACTTTGTGGTGAACCAAAGCCTGACTAAAGTCGGACCGGAGCGGCGTTATGAAAGCTCGGGCAGAGAGGCGGTGGCCAAAGTGGGTTGGACGTGGAGGTTCTAGTTTTTGTGCTCTTTACGATTGGTGAACCTAAATTTATCAGGGCACTCTCAGTAATGTGTGGATTGTATTTATCTTTCGGGCGGGGACTAGTCACCTTCAGGAGATGATTTTACATTGGAGCAATTCTCCGACTGCCGACATCAGTGGTTTTCATCACATGGTCATTGAAGCTTTCTAAAATAAGCCGGCTTTTGATTTGGGCAGAGACCGGATCGTCCCAGAGGTTTTCGAATTCATTGGGATCGGTTTCGAGATCAAAAAGCTCGCCCAGGCCATTACGATGATAGACGACCAGCTTGTATCTTTTGGTCCGATACATCGTAGCGAATGATGCGTTGCCATTACAGAATTCTTTCGCAAGGGCGTCAAAGTATTCGGAACGAATGCTATCGCGATGGTAGTCGGCCGGAGCATCTCCACATAAGATAGGTCGGAGGCTCGTGCCTTGAAAATACTCAGGAAGTTCGATGCCAGCAAAATCTAGAATGGTCGCGCTCATATCTAGAAGTTCGACAAGCGCATCACTTTTCAGGTTGGCTTCGATCGAGTCCGGGCAGTTGAAAATGAGTGGCACGCGGACTAAGCCATCGTAGAATCGGCATCCTTTGAGTAAAAGACCATGATCGCCGAGTGATTCTCCATGGTCACTGGTGAATATAATGATGGTGTTTTCGCGTTGGCCCGTTTCGTCGAGGCGTTGAATGATACGTGCTAATTGATCGTCGATGAGGTTAATCATCGCGTAGTAAAGTGCTTGGATTTCCTTCGCGCCGCGCTCTTTTGGAGTCAGTGCTTCAGTTTGAAAATCGACGGGTTTGAGCTTGGCCTGTGCCGCAAGGTCAGACTCTCGGAAATGCGGGCCGGGCATATTTTGGGGGTCGAATTTATCAGCGTATTCCTTTGGTGGAATGAATGGGGGATGGGGATCGTAGGGATTGATGTTGAGCATCCACGGCTTATCGATGTCTTGAGTTTCATCGAGAAATTCTAAGGCGCGCTCGGTGGCCCAAGTGGTCTGGTGGAATTTTGCGGAAACGCGTTCTTCACTCTTACGCATAGCATCGAGATCACCTCCCTTTTCTTTGACCCAATCGGCATAGTCATGCCCTTCTTTCCAATCGTCGCGGGGAGCGTGGCTGAATTTCCAGAAGGTGAAACCATCATCGAGTCTTGGCTCGGTTCGTTTTCCCGAGCTTTGTAGATGAAACTTTCCGATGAGCCCACAATGGTAGCCGGCTTCGGCGACCAGCTTGCTGATGAGCGGAGGGTGGCCTTTGAATGACTCGTTACCATTGCGCGTGTTGTGCGCGCGAGTGGCGTAGAGGCCGGTCATGAAACTGGTTCGGCTAGGGGTGCAAATGGGGCTTTGACAGTAGGTGTGAGTGAAAGCGGTGCCCCCTTCGACAAGGGCGTCAATGGTTGGAGTTTGTGCATGGGGGTTGCCCAGTGCCCCGA
>Ga0206677_10000087_pt1 | contig 75634 bp, 56 predicted proteins | sample M130m12015metaG_FD_155475 | JGI IMG/M metagenome (GOLD analysis project Ga0206677, IMG submission 155475) | Ammonia-oxidizing marine archaeal communities from Monterey Bay, California, United States - M1 30m 12015 | ecosystem: Environmental > Aquatic > Marine > Intertidal zone | place: USA... | reverse complement strand
ATATTCTTTCAAAACAACTGAATTCTTATCAACTGCACAAACCATCAATGCGGCAATGAAAAAAACGATAGTTACGACGATAGTTGTTAATCGCAAATCTTGACGAGTAGAGTTCATTGCTATCGTCAATTCTAGTATCATCCTCTTGTTAATTATTCTGCTAACATCTCTTCGCCAGGAAAGGGTTCTCGCCTTTGAGAGGCTACCCTTGCCAACGCATTCGACATGTAAAAGCATCATAGAGGCAGTATTACTCACTTTCTTTCATGGAGAATTGTTCTTTTTGAGTGAATAACACTCCTGAATGAAGGACCGCTGAACCAAGGCAGCCAGCGAGTATAAACAGAATCGCCCCTGAAATGCCTGGGCTTGCGATTGCAACGCGTAAAATGACCGTTGAGAGGATGAATCCAGTGTTGCGGGCCAAATGAGAGAACTCGGTGATGTGCTGATAAGAGACCAGCAAAATTAGAATGTCGGCCATAATCAACACAGTGAAAAAGTCGAGGAAGAAAATGGTGCGGTTCGTGGTTCCGTCTCCCTCAAATACATTGTACGTCCATGTTGAAAGAGAGTAAATGGCCGTTAGGATGTACAATGCAAGCAGTAAGATTGCGAGCTGCTTTTTTTGTGAAATGAACCTCTCTAATTCATCACTATCGTTGGCAATTGAACTCTTTTCACGCTTGGCCCTGCTGAAGAACAAAGCAGTGCAAAAGAGAATCAAAAAGGCCATGCATTCCACTGCCAAGATTGTGATGCTTTCATCGACGGTTGAACTGACTGAAGCGTCAATATCGGACAACCTCTTGAGAATATCTCTGACAACCAGCAACGTAATGATTTCAAATTGCTTTCCGATAGAATCGGTGAACGAGTCTGGAATACTACGTATCAGTTCATAGACTTCGTAAGCCAAGAAAATGGAGAAAGGAGTGTACAAAGCGTCGAGGTAGGAATCAAACAATTTGCTGGTTTGTGAACTGAAATCAATCAGTGAAAGCTGGTAAAATAAGCACAACAACAAGTGAATCAAGAAACCAACAATTGCTGTTCGAACGCAAAGTGTCCGGAGTACTTCGTTCGCCCGATGACCAAGAATATGGTCAAACAGTGCAGAGCCTCGCATGGTTGAGGATCGAATGGTTCATTGAAATAGGTGCGTTCTTGCCCGTAGCATCTTAATTCGCAATTTTATGAAATGAAAATTACCACGGCAAACTCATGAGATGTTGATTTTTTTTCATCAAGAAGTTCCAATTCCAAACTTCACTGGAAACGATAACAACCTCTGTTCACAAGTTCAGCGAAGAGAGCATACTTATGATTTGAACATCTTAGCATCATATCAAAATCAACTGTTGATGCACACAGGGCGTAGAAATCCTCTTCGCGTCCAATACTCATTTAAATCCGATTTGACCCTCAAACAGAAAAAGCAAGGTAAGAATTTACTCGTTGAATCCGAAGAAATCAAGGCTCTCATGAAGTTGTTAGTCGAGGTGAATGAAAGCACTTCATTGCCATGTTTTATCTGAATATACCTAAGCAGATTTGAAGAGCCACACGGTTTAGCCACATCCATGGGCGAAAAATTGACAGTACATTCTCGTTCTCCTTTTGAAATTCATCACATACTCACTGGCTTGGAAAAAACTTCGGAGACCACGGTAGATGCGGAATTATTTCTTCCCAAAGGAGAAGGTCCGTTTGGTTGCATAATTGCCCTTCATGGAAGCATGGGCTGGGGCTCTCATCACCAAGACCACATCAACGGTTGGCTCGCAGAAGGACTTGCAGTTTGCAAGGTTCATTCGTTTACTTCTCGTTCGATTGATTCTACGGTTGATGATCAACTCACTGTGACGCATGCGATGATGCTCGTTGACGCTTTTCGCACCCGCTCGATACTCAAACAAGATTCTCGAATTGGAAAAATTGGAATTACGGGTTGGAGTCTTGGAGGTACCGTGGCTTTGTATTCGTCTTGGTTGCCAATTTGTGAAATTTTGGGTGAGCCCTTTGATGCCCATTTGCCCTTTTATCCAGCGGCTCATCTGCGCCCAGAGATACAAAAGTGGTCTGATTCACCGATTTTGATTCTTCATGGCGAAGCAGATGACTGGACTCCCCTTCACTTCGTAGAGAGTCTCATGCCTCAGCTTCCGAATGCGAACTTGCACACGTATTCTGATGCGCACCATTCTTTCGACAGTGAGATGGAATACGAACTGCTCCCAAAGGCTGTTCATTTGAACAAGCGAACAGCTCGCATTGATAAGAACGGTAACATGTCTGGAAATCTTTTCCTCGGTATACGTTGGCCGTTGAATGAGCGCTGGCACCGTCGATGGGTCATACGGATACTGCGCAACAGGGGTGCTCACGTTGAGGGGAACCCTGCAGCGCGTGCAGATTCATTGGAACGTGCTCGAGATTTCTTCGTCGAGCAACTTTCCCACGTAGAGTGAGGTTGTTTCAGAATTTTTTCAGTTTCCACAGCCGCAGCCAGTGGTTTGGCAAGATGCGTCAGTGGTCTCAGCGACCGGCTTTTCGACGGTTTCTTTCTTTGGACGTCGGCGGATAATGGATGGCATTCGAACTTTACGCTGGTTTTGGGCAGTACGGCGGTTCATGTTATTGCCTTGCGCCACTCTAATAATAACCTTGTCCAAGTTGGTAATATCGCAATGGAATATGTTCTTTCTAATACATTTGTCATGAAGGGCAAACATTTGTTTCTGTATAGGGGATGTTTCACCCAAATCGGCTGTACATGCTGTCAAAGAGTTTTCAAGTAACCGGCTTGCGGCTTTCAACATGGTTGACCTTCTAGGCTACGGCGAGAAGGACTCAACGCCTCAAAGTCTCTTCACTTTGGCTTTGATTGCAGGATTGACTCTGTTCTTTTTTTTCCAGTGGGAAATGAACGACTTGTTGATTGAATCTTTCCCGTCCTTCCATTCCTCGACCTTACCACTTGTTTTGGTTTTCATTTGGAGGCTACTTTGTCTCGTGGTGGGTGCGAGTGCCCTCGTCTACATGTATCGGATGGAGACGGGTACAATGATTGTTATCGACCACGAGTCGCGAGAAGAACGGTTGACGCACCCTGTGAAATCAGAGAAGTTCGTTACATTCAGCAGTTGGACACTTCTCTCGAACTTTGCATACTTTCTATTTGCATCCATCGCTACATACTTGATTCTCGGCGAGCACGATGTGCCACAATGGGTTGAGACATTCCAAGTGGCTTTGTTTTCAACAGCCATTGGTGCTGCTTTCCTCACATCGACCATTGTACGCTTGGTGATTTTACCGGGAGAGGTTCAGCAACGACGCAATCACGATCATCAATTTCTGTTTCACAACCAAATCATGCACAACTTTGCAGCGATTTTCCTTGCCGTTGAAATACTTCTCGCGCAACCTCAACTCCAACCGGAGTTTGCTCTTTTCGGACTGTTGCTTGGCGTAGTTTATGCGGCATTTGCATATCCATTTGCTGCCTTTTGGAAAGGTTACTATGTCTACGGCTTCATCGACCCACGATTGAAGTATGCCCCTCTCCTACAGTCTGGATTAGCAGGTGCAATTTCCGTGTTCTATCTCGGTTTGTGGATAAGTAGTGAATTGGTTTCATACAACTTCATACTCGGATTCCTTGTTCTTTTCTTATGGGTCTATCGAATTGTGCAATTCAAATCAGCACTCCCAAGGGAGTCTGAACTTTGAGTTTTCATTCATCAGCGCCTCATACGAAGTAAAAGTACACTGGGACTATGGAAAATACTGCAATGTAGATGAGTGCTTTGAGTGGCCGAACCCACCACCGATTTTCTTCGGCATCCATAAAATCTCCAACGGCATCGGCGACATGACCCAGCGGCAGCAGTGATTCAACGGCCATGTGCTGTTTTTGATACTGGATTAAATGAAACTTGTTCCGTTTTAATTCGATTCTTTCATCTTTCATACTTTCTTACAAGCGAATCGTACAGTTCATTGATCGTATCATCTGCGGTTCGAATCTTCCAAAGCATCTCTCACTTGTGAGGATAATCATGCCAAAACTTGTCCCATTTCGATGGCATCATGACGTAATCGTAGTCAAATCCACTGCCAGTGCCGTGTGAATCGAAGCAAAATATGCTGTGCGACGCAACCTTTTGTCCTTCCATTTTGCTAAGGGCGAAATACGTCCAACACAATGTGCCAGAATTGTTCCAAATTTGATTTGGTTCGCCAAACTCGTCTCGAACTTCCTCTTGGGTTGAGCCATAGAACTCGTATATTTCTTGTGGAGTGTACGTCTTACTTCTTCTTCTGTGTACGGTAGAAATGAGATGCGGGTCGTAAGGTACGTTTGGATTGAGCATGTTGGCAATGGAGGCTATATTTTCCCACCCGTTTCCGTGGAAGAAAACACTCCATTCTCCGTTTTCTTTCTGACAACATGCGATGACATCCTGGTGTGAATATCCACTGGTCGCAATTCGCACGGGTTCTTCTGGGCGATTGAATGAGCTGCATGTGACTTCAAGCCAGTAAATACCCTCACTCGAGATGACTTCATTCAGTCTCCAACGACCGTTGTCATCCGGAAACAAGCCTTTGCACATTTTTTCAAAATGTGGTTTGAAATCGATCATGCCTAATCTGCCATCGTGTTGTGACACAGGCTGCGGTGCAGTTGTCGAACTATCAATACATCGTCTTTGATGCATTCGCCGTTCAAATCATTACTCTGCTGAAACAAGGTTTAGGCGGTAAGATTGTCACTCAACATAATATACCACTTGTTGAAGCACAACCCGTGGCACAAGGTACAGTAAAGTGGTTTAACCAAACAAAAGGATACGGATTCATTGAACGAGAGGGCGGAGACGACCTTTTCGTTCACATTTCCGAAGTAGAAGGAGAAATCCAAGACGGTGACACCGTCAACTTCGAAGTCGGTGAAGGTCCAAAAGGACCGAATGCCGTGAGTGTCAGCAAAGTTGAATGAGCATAACAAGTATTGAGGGCTTCAAGTCCTCAGCACTGTTTATGTCCGACCAACTGATGATCGTTCTCACAACTCTCCCTTCTGAATGGGAGGAGTTCCGCGTAGGGTCTTTTGCACAACTTCTTCTTGAATCCGGCGCAGCCTGTGTTGAATATTCACCTGTACGGTCTGTTTACAGATGGGAAGGTAAAGTTACGTCTTCGAAAGAGTGGAAACTTGAGATTAAGTCTTCGTTATCCTCTAAGACGCGACTTTTGGACGCCTTGAACTTCCATCACCCCTATGATGTACCGCAAATCGTTTACTTGTCTGCAGAAACATCAGAACTCTATGCGGCTTGGGCCGCCCAAGATATTCCTGAAAATGCTGGAGCATGAGTCTGGAAATTTGGTCCGGTGTTTGGAGCGGAGTTGGAGTGGAAACGCACCTTCGTCCAGTGTAGTTTCTACATTCAAAAACCGGCCTTTATAGTCTATGGCTCAAACCTTCGATTAACAGACAACTGAGCCACTTTTTAGCATTGGTGAAACGCTCGCGAAAACGGCATCCGGCATCGCGATTTGGGGGAGAACATTATACACTTCCTCGGAGGGCAAATAAATTCCAGCGCGTGAAAGAAACGAGGGGGATGAGTCATGGTCATAGAACACGGTAATAAATCGAGCCAAAATGATGGATTTGAATTGGATCTTTCACAAGAACATATTGAGCCAATGCTCCAAGAGAACTTGGATCGTTTCGTGTTGTTCCCAATTCAACATTCAGATATATGGGAGATGTACAAAATGGAACAAGCTTCATTCTGGACAGCTGAGGAAATCGACCTCGCTGAAGACTTGAAGGACTGGAAGGAACTGAATGAGAATGAGAAGCATTTCTTGAAGCATATTCTCGCATTCTTCGCAGCAAGTGACGGTATCGTTAACGAGAATCTTGTGATGAACTTCTCCAACGAAGTCTGCTGGCCAGAAGCCCGAGCATTCTATGGTTTCCAAATCATGATGGAGAACATTCACGCGGAGACTTATTCTCTTCTTATTGATACTTACATTACTGACGAGAACGAAAAGGACCACTTGTTCAAGGCACTGGAAACCGTACCTTCAGTAAAGAAGAAGGGCGAATGGGCAATGCGATGGCTCTCCCGTAAGCGAGGTTCGTTTGCCGAGCGACTTGTTGCGTTTGCAGCCATCGAAGGAATTTTCTTTTCTGGTTCGTTCTGTGCAATCTTTTGGCTCAAGAAGCGTGGGCTCATGCCAGGATTGACCTTCTCGAATGAACTTATTTCCCGCGATGAAGGTTTGCACTGTGACTTCGCTTGCCTGTTGCACAACAAGTTGCTGAAGGGTGCTGGTGAAAACGTCATTCGTAGCATCATCGCTGAAGCGGTGGAGATTGAAATCGAGTTCGTCACCAACGCTCTCCCTGTATCTCTTATCGGAATGAACTCGGATCTGATGAAGCAATACATCCAATTCGTTGCTGACCGATTGCTCGTGGCTCTTGGCGCAACGAAACTCTACAATGTTGGTAACCCATTCCCTTGGATGGAAATGATTTCAATGCAAGGAAAGACCAATTTCTTCGAAAAGCGAGTCGCCGAATACCAGAAGGCTGGTGTCATGGACAATTCATCACTTGGAAGCGTCCAACAGCGCTTCTCTGTAGACGAAGACTTTTGAACCGTATTCAATTATAGGAACTTACTGCGAATTCACTGAGAACACATGGAGGACGAAAAATGACAATGCAAGTTGTAAACAGAAAAGGAGAACGAGAAGATGTGCGGTTTGACGCCATTCATGATAAATTGAAGACACTCACGTACGGTCTTGATCCAAACTGGATTGACCCAGGTCATGTTACGAAGTTGACAATTGAAGGATTGTATGATGGAGTCACCACCCGTGAACTCGATCAACTCGCTGCTGAGACTGCTGCCTCCCTTGCGTCCCAGCATCCAGACTACAGCCGCCTTGCAGCTCGAATTTGTGTCGACGACCTCCATCGCTCGACGAAATCAACTTTTACTGATGTCATTACAGACTTGCGAGAATACATTGACCCCGAATCTGGTAAGCATGCACCTCTCATCTCAGAGGAAGTATTTGCCATCATTATGGAGAACGCAGAAGTTCTCAACAACCATATTGATTACAAGCGTGATCATAACTACGACTACTTCGGTTTCAAGACCTTGGAGCGTTCTTACCTTTTGCGATTGAATGGAGAAATTGCAGAGCGCCCTCAGCACATGCTCTTGAGAGTCGCAGTTGGAATCCATCATCACAACATCGGTAAGGCATTGGAAACCTATGACTTGATGAGTCAAGGATACTTTACACACGCAACTCCAACTCTCTTCAACTCAGGAACACCAACTCCACAGATGTCTTCGTGTTTCCTACTGACCATGCAAGATGATTCCCTCGATGGAATCTATGACACACTCAAACAGTGTGCATTGATTTCAAAATCTGCAGGTGGTATTGGATTGTCGATTCATCACATCCGTTCAAAGGGTTCGTACATCAAAGGGACCAATGGACAGAGCAATGGAATTGTTCCTATGCTTCGTGTGTTCAACGACACTGCGCGTTATGTTGACCAAGGCGGCGGCAAGCGTAAGGGTTCAATCGCAATTTATCTCGAACCTTGGCACCCCGACATCCTTGCCTTCCTCGACTTGAGGAAGAACCACGGCAAGGAAGAACTCCGTGCACGCGATCTCTTCTACGCCCTTTGGACACCTGACTTGTTCATGGAACGTGTTGAGCAAAATGCTGACTGGTCCTTCTTCTGTCCGAATGAATGCCCAGGTCTTCAAGACTCCTACGGAGAAGATTTCAGAGAACTCTTTGAATCGTATGAAGCTCAAGGATTGGCTCGTGAAACTCTTCCTGCACGTGTTGTTTGGGACAAACTCGTTGAATCTCAAATCGAAACCGGTACTCCTTACATGTTGTATAAAGACGCAGCAAACATGAAATCGAATCAAAAGAACTTGGGGACAATCCGTTCTTCGAACCTTTGCACTGAGATTATGGAATACACTGCTAAAGATGAAGTTGCTGTCTGTAATCTTGCATCGATTGCACTCAACAAGTATGTTGATCTTGAAAATCAAACTTTCAACCATCAACTCCTTTACGATGTCACCTACCATGCTACTGGAAACTTGAATCGAGTTATTGATGTCAACTTTTACCCTGTTGAAGAGGCTCGCAACTCCAACATGCGTCACCGACCAATCGGTCTTGGTGTCCAAGGTCTCGCAGATACGTTCGCCCTTCTCAAGCTGCCCTTCGAAAGCGCCGAGGCTCGACAACTCAACAAAGAAATTTTTGAAACGATTTACTTTGCAGCCTGTACCGCTTCTAAGGATGCAGCAATTGCTGAAGGACCGTATTCGACTTTCGCTGGCTCACCTGCCAGCCGAGGCGAACTCCAATTCGACCTTTGGGGAATGAACGACCACAGCGGTCGTTGGGACTGGACTTCTCTGAAGGCCGAAATCGTCGAAAAGGGTATGCGTAATTCACTTCTTGTAGCACCAATGCCGACTGCTTCGACCTCCCAAATCTTGGGTAACAACGAATGTTTCGAAGCCTTCACTTCGAACCTCTATGTCCGCCGAACGCTTTCGGGTGAATTCATCGTACTCAACAAGCACTTGGTACGTGATCTCATCGAACTTGGCCTTTGGGGACTTGAGATGAAAGATGAAATCCTTCGTCACAAGGGCTCGATTCAAAACATCTCAGGAATCCCAGATTCTGTCAAAGAGTTGTACAAAACAACTTGGGAAATCAAGCAACGTCACGTTCTTGACATGTCTGCCGACCGTGGTGCATACGTTGACCAAAGCCAGTCACTCAACATCCACATGGTGGATGCAAATCCGGCCAAGGTAACTTCTATGCACTTTTACGGTTGGAAGCAAGGCCTGAAGACAGGAATGTACTACCTCCGAACAAAGGCTGCTGCAGACGCAATTCAGTTTACTGTTGAAGCCAAGAAGTCTGATGACCAGACGGTTGGTGGATTGGCTGGACGTGCAGAAGACATCTCGAGTCTCGAAGCAATTGCTTGCTCACTTGACACTCCGGATGACTGTCTAAGTTGCGGTTCATGATTCAACTTGGTTGAAGTTTATACAGTCTCGGGCAAGTAGGAACTTACTCGGGGGTTTCAAGCCCTACGGGTAAGGCCCTGAGTGCGTTGTTTAGTCTCACGCTTCTTTTCCTTGCTCGTAGGCACCTTTCACTTCATGCTGAGTGAATCGCATGACCGAGTGTCGCAAGAACACCTTCATGCGTCATTTCAGTCATTGTTGGATGAGCATGAATTGTACCGGCAATATCTTCCAGTAACGCTCCCATTTCAAGAGCAAGCGTCCATTCACCGACCAGTTCACTGATGTGTGTTCCAACACCTTGGATACCAAGGATTCGATGATCATCTTCACGAGCACAGACACGGATGAAACCGGCAGTTTTCTCAGCCTCTTGAGTGAGGGCACGACCGTTCGCACCAAGTGGGAACTTTCCAGTGATGACTGGGTGACCAGCTGCTTTTGCTTCTTCAGGCGAAAGTCCAACAGAGACGATCTCGGGTTCTGTAAAGACGATTGCAGGAACGGCAACAGGGTCGTAAGCACGCTTGTGACCTGCGATAATTTCAGCAACCATTTCACCTTGGAACGATGCAACGTGTGCAAGCATTTCGCCGGAGTTGCAGACATCACCAATGGCGTAGACTCCACGCATATTGGTTTCACACCGGTCGTTAACTTTGACAAATCCACGTTCATCCAGTGCTACACCCGTTGGGGCAAGTGCTGCTGAATTCGGTTTGCGTCCTACAGTGACGAGAACTTTGTCGACGACAACATTCTGCATTTTCTTCTCATCCTTCTCGTTCTTGTCGATGAAATTGAGTTGGCAACGTCCGTCTTTTGTTGATTCAACGCCTTTGGCAAAAACGCCGAGATGGGTCTTGATTTTTTGCTTCTTGATGGCAATTTCCAATGGCCGTCGCAGTTCTTTGTCGAAAATTGGTAGGACGCTGTCCATTGCTTCAACGACGGTCACTTCTGAGCCGAGCATTCGGAAGGTGATTCCGAGTTCTAGGCCGATGTATCCTCCGCCAACAATTGCGACATGCTGAGGTAATTCCTCAAGGGACAGTGCTTCACGGGAGGAAATGACATTTTCAGAATACGGCATGAACGGGAGTTCAATCGGAACCGAGCCGTTCGCAAGAATGACATGTTCCGCTTGAATAATTGTTGCATCCTTTCCTTCTCCAACTTTGACGGTCTTCGCATCTTGGAACTCTGCCCACCCAGTGATGAGTTCGGCACCGGCATTCTTCAGAAGGTGTTCAACACCTTTGTTGAGACGCGTAACAATACCTTCTTTCCAGCCTACCAAGTTTGCCATGTTGAGTTCAGCAGGCCCTGGTATCGAGATTCCCATGTGTCCATCGTTGGAAGCATGCTTGGAAAGACTGTGGAACTTGTGAGCAGCATGAATGAGTGCCTTAGAAGGTATACATCCACGAATCAGGCAAGTGCCTCCGGCTTTTTCTCCTTCGACGATGATGGTTGAGAGGCCAAGTTGTCCAGCACGAATTGCTGCAACATAGCCTCCGGGGCCAGCTCCAATAACAAGAACTTGACATTTTTTCGTTTGCATACAAAGCACCTCACATGAATATGGTCGCTGGATGTTCGAGGTAGGACTTGATGAGTTGAACCAAGCTCGCACCGTCGTGACCATCAACAACTCTGTGATCCCAAGAGGATGAGAGGTTCATGATTCTACGAATGACAATGTTTCCATCTTTAACGACTGCACGGTCTTTTGCGTTGTGGACGCCAAGGATTCCGACTTCGGGTTTGTTGATGATTGGTGTGGCGCCTAATCCTCCAAGCCGTCCGAGGCTTGTGATAGTGAATGTCGAGCCTGACAAATCATCAGCAGTTGCTTTTCCATCGCGAGTTGCGCTGGTGACTCGTGTCATCTCAGTAGCAGCCTGCCAGATATCCATCGCTTCGACGTGCTTGACAACAGGGACAAACAATCCTCGGTCGGTTTGGGTTGCGATACCGAGGTTAATTGCCTCATGCCGGGTGACTACATTTGAATCGTCATCGTAAAGAGCGTTGCATTCCGGTCGTTCATCGAGTGCTTTAACCAGAGCCTGCATGATGAAAGGTAAGTAAGTGAGTTTTGGTGCACCTTCCGGGCGTGTTGCGTTGAGGTGTTGTCGTAGTTCTTCAAGAGCGGTGACATCGACCTCTTCAAAGTAAGAAAAGTGAGGGATGGTCGAGTAGGATGAAACCATACCTTCTGCAATTTTTCTTCGCAATCCGATGACTTTGATGTCTTCAGTTCCGTTCTTCTCTACTCGAGCAGATGCGCCCATTGGTCGAGCACGGCTTGCTCCGTTTGCTCCGCCTGCGATGTGTGCATCGAGGTCAGCATGACTGATGCGTCCTGCAGGGCCAGAGCCCGCAACGAAATTGAGGTCAACGTTTGCTTGGCGCGCTCTTTGGCGTACGGCTGGACTTGCCAAGGCCTTTGTTCCTGGCGCACGCTCGACTACCGCAGGAGCAGGAGCAGGCACAGCAGCCGGTGCTGGAGTTGGGGCAGGGGCAGGCGCTGGTTCTGCCTTTGGCTCGGGAGCTGGGGTAGGTTCAGCCTTCGCTTCAGGAGCAGGAGCAGATGCGGATGCATTACCGTCGCCATCGACTTCAAACTCGATGCAAACGACACCAACCGGTAGGATGTCACCGGCTTCTCCGATGACCTTGGTCACCTTACCATCAACCGGTGATGGAATCTCTACAGTTGCTTTGTCGGTCATTACAGAAAGAATGGGATCGTCTTCTTTGACGCTGTCTCCTACAGCGACCATCCATTCTACGACTTCGCCTTCGACGACGCCTTCTCCGATATCTGGCATTTTAAATGCAAATGTTCCCATACTTATTCCTCCTGTGTTTTCTTTATTGCTTCAGCGATTCGCGCTGGACTTGGGATGTAATCCCATTCTGTAGTGTGAGGGAAGGGTGTGTCCCATCCTGTCACTCGAGTAATAGGTGCTTCGAGGTGGTAGAAGCAACGTTCTTGAATCGATGCACTCATTTCAGCGCCGAAACCACTCGTTTTCGGTGCTTCGTGAACGATAACGCATCGTCCGGTTTTCTTGATTGAATTCACGACAGTATCTCTGTCCCATGGAACCAATGTCTGCAAATCGATGAGTTCGCAATCGATTCCAGAGTCCTTGATGGCTTGCTCACTCACATGAACCATCGTCCCCCATGCAATCACGGTACAAGCACTGCCTTCGCGTACGATTCGTGCTTCTTCAAGAGGTACAGTGTAGTGTTCTTCTGGCACATCGCTATCAGGATGTCCTGCCCAAGTTGGGACATTGTGTGGGTCGCCGTAAAACGGGCCTCGATAGCACCGCTTTGGCTCAAAGAATATGACTGGATCGTTGCATTCTATCGCCGATGTGAGCAATCCCTTTGCATTGTAAGGGTTCGAACAGTAGACCACTTTGAGTCCAGGTGTGTGCGTGAATTGTGCTTCGGGCGATTGTGAGTGGTGGTGTCCACCCTTGATTCCACCACCAGCAGGTGTGCGGAACGTCAACGGTGCGGTAAACTCTCCACCCGAGCGGTGACGAACCTTTGCAATTTCATTGACGATTTGGTCGTATGCAGGGAAGATGTAATCTGCGAATTGAATCTCTGCCACAGGTCGCAAACCATTGAGGCCCATTCCCATTGCAATGGCGGCAATACCGCCTTCTGCAAGAGGTGAATCAAAGACTCGATGTTCTCCAAATTTCTTCTGCAGCCCATCCGTTACTCGGAATACGCCGCCAAAAAATCCGACGTCTTCGCCGAAAATAACGACATTCTTGTCTTTTGTAAGTTGAACTTCGAGGGCCGAGTTCAGTGCTTTAATCATGTTCATTTCTACCATATTAGCACCTCACTTACCGAGTTCCTCACGTTGTTCTTGAACATGCCACGGAACGGTCTCGTAGACTTCAGTAAAAATGGTAGAGGCAGGGGGGTATGGTCCGCTTGCTAAGTCTCCAAATTCACACGCAGCCTTGTATGATGTCATAACTTCATCATCGATTTTCTCTGCCAAAGTAGCATGACGCTTTTCATCCCAGAGTTCGGCTTTAACCAAGTGCTCTTTCAGTCGGAGAATTGGGTCGCCGCCGGGCCATTGTTTGAATTCATCTTTAGGTCTGTACGCAGAGGAATCGTCAGAGGAAGAGTGCGCCCCTGCTCTGTAGGTGTAGACTTCGATATGAGTTGCGCCGAGTCCAGCAGCAGCGCGTAGACGTGCCCATTTCGTAACACTGTAAAGGGCGAGGAAATCGTTGCCATCGACTCTGATTGATGGAATGTCGTAAGCAAGACCACGCTCAGCGAATGTTCGTCCGCCGGTTGCGAGGTTTGCGTGGGTAGAGATTGCCCACTGGTTGTTAACGACATTAAGAATTACTGGCGGTTTGAAGGTCGAGGCGAAATTGAGGGCGTAATGGTAATCGCCTTGAGCGGATGTTCCATCGCCGAGCCATGAAATGCAGACTTCGTCGTCGCCTTTGTAGGCGCTTGCCATTGCGACTCCAACAGCTTGTGAGAATTGAGTGCCTACAGGAGATGAAATCGAAATGAATCGACCTTCTTTCCAGGTGTAGTGGACTGGCATTTGACGCCCTTTCACATTGTCTTCTGTATTTCCGATGCAGTGGCAAATCATACTGACCATATCACGGCCTCGGACAAACTGAGCACCAGGTTGTCGGTAAGAGGGGAAGATCCAGTCTTGAGTCTCGAGTGCCATTGTTTGAGCAATAGCGATTGCTTCTTCTCCGAAGGAACGCATGTAAAAGGAGAGTTTACCGGTTCGTTGCATCTTGATCATACGGTCGTCGAAAATCCTCAGGCGCATCATGTATTCAAGACCTTGAATCATCGTTTCTGCATCAAGCATTGGATTCCATTCGCCGCTTGCTACGCCGTTGTCATCAAGAACACGGACTAAACCGGATGCGTGAGCAACCGTATCTTGAGCTGTGCATGTGACTGGGTCAGGTCGATGAAGGTCACCGGGCTGTTCAGTAAACTTGCCACCGAAATCAGCATCTTCGCCGGGTCGGAACGGCGGACGACCGATTGTGTACGGCTTGGTTGTGGCAGTCACTCTCTCGGTCATTGTTCCACCTCACTCCATCTCTGTCTTAAGTGGTGTCGGTGAATCGCTTTGGTGTTGAGCGACGTAGACATACGCACCAGGCATCGTTTCTTGATTGTTTGAATCGAGCGTCTTTCGCAGCAGTAATCCTGCTTTGAATGAGGAACGGACAAGAGGTCCACTGGCAATACCGGCAAAGCCCATTTCAATAGCGTCTTTAGCCCATACATCGTACATTTCTGGTTCAGGGAATCGGTCCACTGTAAGATGTTTTGAGGACGGTGCCAGGTATTGGCCGATGGTGATCAGGTCAACGTTGGCATCACGTAGGAGGTGCAAGGCTTCTGTAATTTCCTCATCCGTCTCTCCGACGCCAACCATCAGTGAAGATTTGGTAATAATGTCGGGTCGAAGCACTTTGGCTTGACGGAGAATTTCGAGAGACTGGGAGAATGAAGCGCGATGGTCACGTACGGTCTTGTCCAGTCTTGGGACGCATTCAACATTGTGCGCAAACACAGACAGTGGGCTGTTACGCAAGAGATGTTCGAGAGCCTCATGGTCGCCTGCCAAGTCAGAGCACAACAACTCAATCGTGATTTCTGGTCGGCGAAGGTGTACTGCGTCGATGCATTGTTTGTAATGCTCAGCACCACTGTCCGGTAAATCGTCTCTGTTGACGACCGTGATTACGACGTGACGTAGATTCATGGAATCAACAGCGTCTGCGAGTTGTTCCGGCTCGTTCGTATCGAGGGGAGGGGGTGTTTTGATCGTTCCAACTGCACAGAATCGGCAGCCTCTGGTACATTCCTGTCCTGCAACCATGAATGTCGCATCACCACTCGCCCAACAGTCGTGGATATTCGGGCAGCGTGCTTCTTGGCAAACGGTGTGGAGTGCGTTGTCTTTTACTGCAGCCTTCGTTTTGTTGAAGAGTGCTTGTTCTTTACCGGATGGAAGCGACGTCTTGAACCATGATGGCAGCCGTTCACGCTTCGGTTTAGCGCGCAATGCAGGTGGCGTTTTACTCGCCATCGGAAGTTGTTTGCCCGACACCTCTGCTCCCCCTTGATTACCCCGAGGCATTGCCTCTCAAAAAGGTGTACTTTGCACCACTGTTGCAATCATCATCAAATTCTCAATTTTAAAACATTCATAGTGTTCTTGTTTAACAGCATTGATGAGGGTTGAACGGTTCGTAGTCAACATGGGGCAACGAGTAGCGCTGATTACCGGCAGCGGTAAGCGAATTGGGGCTGCGACTGCTGCTAAACTTTTGGCGGATGGATGGTTCGTGTTTCTTCATGTGCGCAACTCGGTGGAAGATGCCCAAAACTTCCTTGATTCATACCAACGTGAAAACGGCATTCCCGCATCAGCGGAAATTGTCAGAGCAGACCTTGATAGCGACGAGGAACTTGAACAACTTATCCAACATATTCTCGCCCACGATTCCGTGAAAATCAACGGTGGATTGCACGGATTGATCCACAATGCATCAATCTATAATTCAATGAACTTCGAGGAAGTTTCTCTCGAAGAACTTCGCTTGAACAACCGAATACATGTCGAGGTTCCATTCCTCCTCACTCAACGGCTGGTTGAACCTCTTAGATCTGCGAACGGCTGCGTTATTGGGATGATTGATACATCTCTTGGGCGGGCTTGGAAAGGCCTCTCGCATTATACATCAAGTAAAGCGGCTCTGCGCCAACTCATGATGAATCTCGCTGGCGACTTAGCGCCTGATATTCGAGTGAATTGCGTTGCCCCTGGAGCAATCATGGCAGCTGAATGGGAGGCCGAACACTTTGCCTCTGTCATCGAGAAGATTCCATTAGGCCGGGCCGGAGAGGTTGAAGACGTGGCGAATGCCATCTCGTTCCTGCTCGATGCCCCATATTTGTCCGGCCAGGTTATCGAAGTTGATGGCGGCTGGTCAGTAGCACCTTAGGCAAGTGTCGAAGGGTTTTCTTCAAATCCTCTTGATGGTACGGTTGCCTGCAGGGGTGGCTGAGGTGGTCAAAGGCGCCGGGCTTAAGATCCGGTCCCGTATGGGTTCGTGGGTTCGTATCCCACCCCCTGCACCAATCCACTTTCTATTTCCCCCTCGTAGAGGGGGGTTTTGGTGAACAACCAATGCAAAACCGTTTAACACTCGGCGGGACAGGCCGAGATGGTGAACAGGGTGTCCTCTCAACATTCAACTTCCGTGAATCGACTTTTGCCAATGCTACTTGTTGTCCTCATGGTCGGCTCAGTACTGCCAATGTCCGTCCCTCATGAGACTGTGTCCAGCGAGGGAAATACGCTGGCTGAAGAGCCTACTATCTCTTCTGCGGGAAGCGATTGTTCGTCGTGCCAATCCTACGATCTGTATCTCGATGAGATGACATCAGAGAGCGGTGGCGACGGTTCAATCACAACCGAGGAACCTTCCGGATCGCACCAAGAGGAAAGCGCCCTTGGTGGTATCACTTTCCAATCGAACGAGATGATTTCTGACTTGCAAGTCTACGGTCGTGGAAGCACAGACATCGTTACTCTGTCGTTGTACATTCAGTTTAGAGGCACAACTGGTTCGACTGCTGACATCACCTATTCACTCGGCGCTGGTGGCAGTGAAATTGATTCGTTCTCCGAGACCATCGAAGACCCGTGTACTGGCGGTACATTCGGTACGAGCGCTTGCCCGTGGACGTTGAGCGTTATCGATTTTGACATTCCATCGAATGGTTTTACCGTTGAAAACGGCAAGCAAATCGAACTTGACATCGATGCACAAGCGACCTGTGAAAGCAGTGGTGGCGGCGGCATTGGTGGAGACAACTGCGAAGTCAATGTGGCATTCGGAGACGTTGAACAAACCAACGGATTCTCGAAACTTGAACTCAAAGCCAATGCTCTGGCAGACTCCTCGGTGAAGGTCCACAGACCTGGTGCAAGTTTCACGGACCCTGAAGTTACTGAATGGTCACCAAACCACCGCCCTGAATTCCGCACTATGCAGTTCACAGTAGATGTCCGTGACGCATTTGGCCGCGATGACATCCAAGGCGTTGACCTCATATTGAGTACGCCAAACGGTGCGAATTCCGTCTTCGACAAATCGTTTGAAGACGATGATTTGAAACTTGACAACGAAGGCCTCATCGGCAATTACACATTCACATACGACTCTGGGACTACAGCAGGTGATTATCCACTTCAACTTGAAATCAGTGACCTTCAAGGCCATACACTCGTGTTTGAACACCCCGGAATCACGTTCATTGAATACGATATGTATCTCTCACTTCCTTCATCTCAACCGGACACAGTGCTCATTGCGCCCGGTCAAACTTCGAGTATTGAATTCATGATTGAACATACAGGTTCGACCTCTTCTTCGATGAATGTTATCTTCGATTTGGTTGGCTCGCCTTTCCCGAGTTCATGGTCTGACCCTGTTTGGGATCAATCCGGCGGTTACACCCTTAACGGAGGAGGCTCGTTTGCTCGACCTATCCTTTCTTTTGATGTTGTTGATGGTGATTTGACTTCCGCTCCTAGCAGCATTGAAATTGAAGCTAGAGCGTATGCAGATACTGAAAATGCTCAAGACGACCAAGTTTCAATCAAGACCATCACGCTCTCCATAGAAGAATCTGAAGTCCTTGCACCGCCTCGAATTTCAGTCTTTGAGGACTTTGAGCACCAAATACAAATTGCAGATTCAACCCGTCCAGAGGCGTACGACGAGTCCCTCTCACACTATGTTGACGCTGGCGATACCAAAGGCGAATTTTTCGTTGATGTTTTTAATGCCGGGTTCATCACAGATTCTTTCCGCCTCCGAGTTACAGACTTACCCGATGCATGGCAATACAAGTTCTACGACAACGATACTGGAATGGAACTCACTGAAGAGGGCATTTACTCACTAACTCCAGATATTGGTTCAAATCAAATCCTTACCGTTCGTATGGATGTATTCCCTCCAAGCGAACGTGATGCTCAGGATATTGGTATGGTTGCTTTTTCAGTATCGAGTACCAGCGATACTGAACTGAGTACAGATGTAGCGTTTACCGTTCATCGAACGTTTGGAATTCTGGTCGAAGTGATAGCGGATTCGGATGGCGGTACGCTTGGCACAGTAGGTCCAGTTGCTCCTGACAGCAGCGTGTATTACAACATGCGAATAACCGACTCAACAGAAGGCCTTGGACAAACCACATGGAGAATCATCAATCCAAGCGACCTTGAACGCAACACCGAAGAACCAAACGGCGACCCAATGTACGGCACTTGGGATTACGAACTTTCAAACGGGACCGAATCGAACATGGTTGTCGTCTACCTGGAACAAGATGAATATGTAGATCTCAAATTGGATTTGACGCTCGGTAAGAACGTTGAAGCAGGTATGCACACGGTCTTTGTGCGAGTTATTGAAGAAGGAGTTGACTCTGATGAAGCACGATATTTTGACCTTCCAGTTACGGTTGAAGTTCGTGAAGAAGTTGTTGCTGGACGAATCACTATTACAGACTCAAGCAGCGAACTCATTCAATTTGAATCCAATGAAAAGAGGAATATCAACTACAAAATCTCGAATGACAACAATATCCCTCTCGATGTTGTCATCACTCTTGAGGAACCAGACGGTTGGGATGGAGTTATCCGGGCTTCATCAGATCAAGCCGGTGGTAGTTTCTTGTTGCTGACTTTACCTGCATACTCTGATAAAGACTTCTCAGTCTCAATAACGCCACCTGAAAACTTGAAGGATGGGCAGATGATTAAATTCACACTCACCGTTACGCCGATGGACGAAGAAGTGCCTTATGATGCTGAATTCACACAAATAGTTCCGTTTACCTACATGACAAACTGCGACGGTATTGGCTGTTTTATGAACGAATTAGCGAACCCGAGTATGCAAACCTTAGCGCTCGGAGCGGGACTTGTTCTCGTATTGGTTTTAGCAGTTTATCGCCGAGGCCAATCATCGGGAGTCATGCTCGAAGCGAAGTTAAACTGGGAAGATGAGGAGTTTGAATCCAATATGATTCCTGAAGAGACTGTACCTGAGCCTGTGGTCGAAGAAGACGATGACCTCGAACTTCTGGATGAACTCTCTGATTTGTGAATTTCATCTTCTTTCAGCGGGTTTTTGCCCACCCAACATCCGACAAAAACCCCTCATCGAGTTTTCTCTGCTTTATCTTTTGAAAACAGCAGTGCTGCGAGACTGTTTGCTTCTTGATGCACACGACCTTGAAGTTCGTAAAAGGAATATTGTATGAACATCGCACCATTTCCCTTATGAGGCATCAAACCAGCCCAGCATTAGTGAAAGCAATGCGCACGACAATTTCCCCCTCCGAGCCGCGCTTCCAATGGCAGAATATTCAGCACCGAAATGCCTTCAAATCAGTGGCATTAACGGTCATGATGTTGCTCTCGACATTTGCTGCAATACCATACATTTCGATTGATGTTCGCGCAGCATCTGACCAAGATGGTGATGGATTGACGTATGGCCTCGAGTACCTCATGAACACAGCTCCAAACGACCCGGACTCCGACAACGACGGCCTTCCAGACGGCTGGGAATGGAAATACGGGCTTGACCCACTCTCGAGTAACGGCGTTGATGGCGCAGTTGGCGACCCAGACGGCGATGGCATGTCGAATTTACAGGAATACTCTTACCTCCAACCATCGGGTTGGGACAGTTCATCAACTCCAAGCCTGCTTGACCGAGGTGTTTGGTGGAACGGTACAGTTCCAGTCAATGACTGGAACGAGGAAGATGCTCTTCAGTACAACCGCCCTGGGTGTGGTGACAGCGGCTCCGACGGGCAAGGCAGTGTGATACTTTGCGATGAAGATCCGGTCGGCAACATTTGTACAAACGGCTTCGACGACGATAAAGATGGCTTGGTCGATTCCGCAGATCCCGACAATGATGGCGATGCTGACTGTTCTTCAAACGACGACGACGGTGACGGGATCGCAGACGAAGATGTTGCTGGATGGGATACCGACGGTGACGGAATGGATGATGGTTGGGAAGCCGCAAACGGTCTCAATGCAACATCTCCCTCCAATGCAGATGGTCCGAACGGTGACCCTGATGGTGATGGTTTGATTAATCTCCTCGAGTATGTCAATCCTACATGGACCACAATGTGCGGTGCATCACCTTGTTTTAGAAACGGGCCTGACGGTTTGGTGACCGAGACAACTTCTCCGTGTGACCCTGTTGATGGAATTGGTCCGGGCGGATGTGCTACATTCACTGCGGAAGTTGATGGAATCACCTCAACGAACCCCCAAAGAGCAGATTCTGATGGTGATGGACTGAACGACTCGTACGAAGCGTTGACGTTACTCACCGATCCAACTTCTTCCGACACCGACCGTGACGGTATTCCTGACGGCGTTGAAATCAATGCCCAATACGGAAACCCACCTCAAGCAAGTAACCCTCGAAGCAACAACACCGATGGGGACGCGTTCGACGACGGAGATGAAGATACCAACTTCAACGGCGTTCTTGACGCAGGCGAAACCGACCCCACAAGAATGGAAGATTCCGGTGACGAAGACAACGATGGTATTCAGAACTGGGAAGAGAACCTTTCCTGTACTTCATGGGACATTGCCGATACGGACTTTGGCGGTATCAATGACGGCGATGAGCGAAATGTATCTCACGGAACTGACCCATGTGATTCGTTGATTGATTTTGAAACCACGATTGTGACTTGGAACTCAGGCAATGGGCAACTGGAATTATCCGATGGCTCCGGATTTAACCCAGGCGGCGGCGTTGGTTGGTTCAATACATCTGGGACTTGGATTCCGTTTGCTTATGCTGCTACCGTGAATAATTTCGTTCAAGGTGTCGCACCAGGTCCTCTCGCAGGTGTGACTCAAGTCGCAAATCGCAACGGTTCGTTCTGCCACACCTCTGCGACAGCTTCGGGAACAATCGCAACGACCCAACAGTACTGCGACGATGACTACACAGATTCAGATGGTGATGGTTTGGCAGACTGGCAAGAATTGCTTGGAACTTTTGGTTGGTTCTCGAATCCAACGCTCGCAGACACCGATGCAGATGGCGTAAGTGATTTCGACGAAGTGTTCGACAATACCGACCCCAACGAACCGTGTTTAAACCTCCTCGATGATGACTCGGACGGTCTCAACAATTACTTCGAAACAACGACGGGATGTCCACTTTCATTCATCGGAATTCTCAATGGCTCAGCCGATGTATGGGTCACAGACGACCTTGATTTGGATACAGACGCTGGTGGCGTTAGCGATCGTGACGAGTACTTCGACGGAACGAACCCCGAGAACGACCCGACTGATGACCTTCTCCCTGCAGATTTTGACGGTGATGGCGTCCCTGATGCTGTCGAGAACCAAACTGGAACAGATTGGACAAATCCTGACACCGACGGCGGTGGAATGAGTGATGGAATGGAGTGCGCTCAAGAATTTTGGATTCTGGGCTGTGAAGGTTCACCATTTGACCCGTTCGACCCTTCCGATGACATCACACCTACTGAAATCGTCTTTTGGGCAAACAACACTTCCGGTGCAGTTGACATCAACAGTATCCACCGTTGGAGAATGACCACATACGATTTCTATACGGGCACAACATACGCTCACCTTGAAGCAGTACATCCGTATGAAGACGTGGTTTTGCCATCTTCGAATCTCACACACTTGGCCGACTTGACGTTCTCAAACGAGACATTAGACTGGCTCATCAAGTATCAAAACCCGATCGATGTCGGCAGTCTGCCTGTCCCATATTCCCTTTCGAACATGTCGTTTATCGTTGATTCAGCCGGTGAATTGCAACGCTCCACCGACTCTCACAACATTCGAGTTGTTACCGGACCAATTCAAGAGATCTATACACAGCAGCCAGAGTATTACTTTGACTGGGCAACGATTGCTTCGACGACCGTTCCAGGCTCAAATTCAACATATGAACTTGAACTTCCTGCCTCTTTCAACGACCCGACGAACAGCAGTTCATACCTGCTGAATGTTACAAATGCAGTCGTCACTGAATCCGGTGCAACCAACGCATACGCTAGTGCATTGGCCATACAGGACTTCTTGGTCAACGGAAATTCTTCTACCGAGTTCAAGCGTAATTACAACGGTTCAAGCATTCCAACCACGGAAGACTTGAGCTTGGAACTTGTTCGTACAGTTTTCGAGGGGACATGTTCAGAATTCAATACTGCCTTCGTAACGATGGCACGACTCGCTGGACTGCCTGCGCGTAAAGTTTCTGGATTCTCTGGAGGCACTTGGAACGGCAACGGCTACACAGTTTACTCGACAGATTTGACCACATGGGGTGAAGTTCGATTGCAACAGAATGCCGCGAACGGCAATACCGACCTTGGATGGATTGCTTTCGACGCATGCCCAGAGGCAGAGCAAGTCGAAATAGTCAATCAGAGCATATCCACGCTCGTTTACGACCGTGATGCGAGCAACACATTGTCCATCTCTGGACAACTTCGCTTTACCGAAAACTCCAGTGCAATTCCTCTGCTTCCAGTCGTGGGATATTTAGTTCCAGTCGGTCTTGAGACTCAGGTGCCAGGCGCAGCTTCAATTTCCAATTACCAAATTGGCTCTGAAGTTACGCTTTTGAACGGTAGTTTCAACTTTACAGGTTCACCTCCAGAACTTACTGGTCCTGGAATGTACCGTGTCGTGGTTAAACTTGATCAACAGGGCTATGTTTCAGAGTCAGGGATTGTTTACGATGGTTATGTGAACGTCACAGATGATTCAGTCATCACCCATACTGGTCCGAATGCGATTGATGCACCTATTGCAGGCGCAGGCGCTCTCACCATCATTGAAGGTACTCTGAAACTGGAAAGTCCTCCATTTGACTCCATTCAAAACGTTGGAGCGCTCGACGATTTCCCACCGGAAGTCTGGCTTTCTTTCACTTCATCTGTCAACGGTTTCACAAACTTGAGCACTCCTATCAATCCAGATGGTTCTTGGAACCTCGAATTGGATCTGGATCCATTGGAAACCAAGACCAATGTTTCGGCAACACTCGGCTTTTCAGGCTGGCAAGATACACAAGTCACTGGTATCACTCCGGTCCAATTCCACTTGCGTCCAACCACCAAAGCGATTCTCATCGACGTCCGGGATGCCCCGAACTTGACTGCCACCCTTGAAGGGCCGTTGACGAACAAGAGTATTCTTGTCATCAACGACGACCTTTGGGTGAACGGTAGTGCCCTGACCACGGGTGCTACACCAGTTGCAATGGCTGGTAATCTTTCGTTCTCCATTCGCCAAAACGGAACCTCCGATGAATGGCTTCAGGTGTTTAACCGCTCAGTGAACGGGGCATTCAATCTGCAACACCTCTTAGGTACTGCAGAGGCTCAAGTCTTAGCAGGAGAGATTGAGATTCAACTCCGATTCTTCCCGGACGCAATCGAAGCGACCGATGATGCGAATTTGTCTTCGGGCGCTCCGTACCTCTTGCAAGGATTCCTTGACTTCGAAGTTCAAGCCACTTCCCAACTTCGAGGTTCTGATTCAGCAATCTTAGTGACTGTTTCCGACCATCGCGGTCTTTCAAGCGACCTCTTCCTCTCCGGAAACTTTGATTTCTTCTTTAACGGTTCATGGGTCAATACAACCGTTGACCCTTCATCTGAAACGCTGACAATCAGTTGGAACATTGACTCCACACTTCTTGCGGGTGATTATCCATTCTCGATTTCATTCAACGGTTCGGATTTGTACCAACCTTCAACCGGTGCTTCGTCCATTCGGGTTGCTGCTGAAGTTGATTGGAACTTGAGTTTGGCTCAAGATTGGACGCACATCGGTAATACGACTTATCTTTCAGGAGATATTTTCGATGCTCAGTATCCGAATGTGAAGGTTCTTGGTGATAACATCACCATGCTGACCTTGACAATGTTCACTGTAGAAGGGCAACCAATTGACCTCTCACAAGGATTCCTCAACAACACGACTGGTAGCTTTAATTTGAGTTTCACCGCACCTACCATTACCCCCTCGAATGCGTATGATGCCGTTCTTGGAATGGATTTCGACACGATGGCTCCAGTCGGCGGTCCGTATTATCGATTCGTCGATGCAGCAGTGCCGCCCGCAACTCCAATTCTGCCCTCCACATTGATTGGTATTGAATCAGAATTTGTGATTGAGCCCGAGAGGGGAGCAATCATTGTTGAGATGAATCAATCTGTTGACTTTGTTGCGAAGGTTACTGATCTTGCAGACCGTTCGAATGTCTCCAACGCCAATGTTGAATTCATATTCGATTGGGGTAACACAAACACTTCGATGGGCTTTGGTCTTTCTGACTCCGAAGGGAATTCGACTTTGCAATGGACCGCTACTGGAATCAAACCAGGTTACTACGATGTTCTTGTCACCGTATACGATGACCTCACAGACGGCCTTGCAGTCGGCAACTCTCGAAGAACCGGTAATTCCTCGATCGTTAATTTGACCGTACAAGTTCCGAGTGACATTCGTATTGATTCCATTCCTGCAGTTGCTACTGCGGGAATAGACTTCAATGTTCTCGGTCAAGTTCTCGATGCCGATGACCCTACTCGTCCACTTACTTCGCCAGTTGAAATGTCGGCGTTTTGGTTGAGTAATCCGGATGAATTGCTGGTTGGCTCCTACCAAACTTCTCCGAATGGTACATTCAACATGAGCATTCCAACCGATACCAGTGGCAATGGAACCCTACGTGGTGACAAGACTTTGGTAATCACAGTCGTAGAAGGCTCATCACCGTTCTATCTTACCGCGACCACTCAATCGGGAATACTCGTGATGGGAGTCAGTCAATTCAACAACATTCAGCCGCTCAACCCGATTACTGTGAACCGCGGCTCAACAGTCAATATCACTGCACGGTTGCTTGAATCTTCAAACCTTTTCGCACCACTTTCTGGATTCGATGTTGACATCCAATTCCACGAAACATGGCTTAATGGTACACAGACCGATGGCGCAGGATTTGCCAATTTCAGTCACCTCGTCCCATTTTCACATCCATTGGGATTAATTGTTGTAACTTTGGTGTTCAACGGCTCCGCGGACTTATTATCGACTCAAGTCAATCTTTCGACAATTACCATACGCTCTACAACCGTCATGATTGTTGACCCAATAGCAGCAAACCCGGTTGCTGGAACTTCATTCAATGTGTCTGGCCAGGTTTTGAGTGACAACGGCAGTGGACTTGAGCAGCGAGACGGCAGTGTTCTGCCGTCAAACATTCTCTTTAGCATAAATGGGCAACCTGTTGGTTTCACTGTTACAGGAGGAACTGTCACAGCAGGAGGCATTTGGAATGCATCGATTTTACTGAGCGAAACATTCGAAGCCGCGAACAACTCTCTCGAAGCGTCGTATGTTCCAAGCGTGAACTTCTACATTGGTTCGGTGAGTAATACTTCATTTGACAGCAGAGGTTTCTCGACGCTTGTATTTGTCAAACCTTCTTTGGACGGATTAGGTTCGCCGTCTCTAAACGATCGTACTGAACGAGGCGAGAATGTGACCGTACAAGTTCTGTTGCGCGACAATACACTTTCACCAATATCCGCTCAGCAAGTGTTGGTTCGTCTTATTGGAACAGATGTCAGCACAACGTTGACGACCTTCGAGAACGGAACTGCATACGGCACTCTGAGCGTTCCTGCTAACCAAAGCGTTGGATTCAATGACTTGGAAGTGATTTTCTCAGGAACTCCGGGTACGACTGGAATCCTCGGCTCGAATGCTACGACACAATTTGTTGTGCTGTCTCAAACCCAGCTCAGCATCACCTCATCTCCTTCAACGCTCGTTGCAGGTGATTCTTTCAGCGTCAACGGCACCCTCATGGACGATTTGAATCAAAGTCTTACCATCGACGGTGTCCCATCACTGGCTGTCGTTCATTTGCTTGTTGATGGTGTACCTGTCTCGAGTGTTGAGACGAATGCTCTTGATGGCAGTTTCTCGGTTGCGTGGACTCTACCAGATGATACTGCTGCTGGTGCTCACCTCATTGAGGTGCGCTTCCTCGGTGGCCGTGATTGGGTCGACCCAGTAGGTGTAGGTGACCCTGCAAATCCAGACTACTATCTGCCGAGCAGTGCCCAGGTTGACTTCAACGTCAGCGTTCCAACCAAGATACTACTCTTGACTGCAACCGGCGAGGTTGACCGTGAAGCATTGATGACAATCCAAGGCCGTCTTTTGGATATCGTTGATTCTCCTCTTGGCGAACTCACCGTGGAAGTTTGGCTTGGAGGACAATGGATGACCAACGTTACTACAGATGAAACTGGACAGTTTACTGCAGTTTATCCTGTTCCAGCAGATGCTCAACTTGGCCCAATCGACTTGGAAATCCGTTTCACTGGTACGACCTTCTATCTGCCGAGCAATGCGACGGGCACTTGGAATGTGTACAGTCCAATTCTTGTGAGTGTCTCCATGGAGAGTCCAGTGGCCGTAGGTCAGAACACGACCATTACCGGAACAGTTGTTGACAATCAGTTAACTGGAGTTTCAGGACTTGAAGTTGAACTGGAAGTTGAAGGCTTGGTCATCTCGACCGTTACGACCGATTCTACTGGTGTATTCACATACGAATGGACGGTTCCAGACACCTTTGGATTCGGTAACAACACATTGTTTGCTGTTGTTGATGCTCAAGGTTTCTACCGTTCAAACTCGGGTAATACAACCTTCTTCCTTGCACATCGTTCAGATGTAACCCTCATCTTTGATGACGGAAAAGATGCTACTCGGGGTAATCTTTGGACACTCTCGGGCCGTCTGTATGACATTGATACCGTGAACAACGATGGTCTTGCAGATATGGAACTCAGCCTACGTCTCGACGATGTGGAACTGATGACTTTGACGACCCAAGAGGATGGAAGTTGGTCTGCAATTGTTCCAGCAACACTGGATCTTCTGCGTGGCGACCACCTCTTTACGATTTACTTTGAAGGCACTCAGGCTCACTTGGGTGCGCAATCAACAGGAACTGCAACGGTTTGGGCAAACGCTCAAATTACGATTGATGAAACATCATCGAACATTGTTGTCCGCTCTGACTCGACCTTTGCTCCAATTGTCCTCACCGGCTCTATCTCAGAAATCGGCGGATTGGGAGAAGTTTTCGATAACGTAACTTTGTACCTCGGTAATGGCTCGCAGTGTGTGGCTCAAAAAGACGGAGCCCGTTGCCTTAGTGACCTGCTTATCGATTGGGCGAACGGAAACTTCACGCTGACCGCTACTGCCCCACCGTTCCTCTCTTCAGGCTCTCAATACCTTCACTTGGAGACGCCACGTCATGATGAGCACTACCTCAACGCTGCAAGTTCGACTCACCCAATCTATGTGAAAATCAACGCGGAGATTGAAGTGATTTTGGATGAAATAGTCGAAAACAAGCAGGAAGATATCGGAGGTTCAATTTTGATTACTGCCGAAGACACCCAACAAGGTGTTGCGGGAATCACAGTGACCGTTTACATGTACTCCGAGAACGGCACACAACTGTCGAATCCACTGCAACCGCTAACCGATGCAAACGGTGTTGCAGAGTTTGATTTCAATTCCGACCCACCGTTTGGAGATGTTGACGAATGGGGAAGAGTTACGCTTGAGATTTTAATCGACGACCCTCGCCTCTCCCAACAAACCTTAGATGAGTTCGCTTCCGATTCTGGTGAAGCATCGATGTTGTCGTATAAGTTCCAAGAGGAAGAAAAGCAAGTACCTTCGTGGGCATATCTCTTGACACTTCTCGTTCTTGGTCTTGTTGCTGCTGGTGTAGTGACCTACCGCCGACGTCAATCTGCAGAGTTGCTCCAAGAAGCTGCAGAAGTGTTCGCTTACACTGCGGAATTACTTGCTGCAGGCGATTCAGTTCGTGAGTCAATCTTCACTTGCTACCAAAACCTCTGTTCGATTTTCCAGCAGAATGGATTCCTGCGACGTGATTTCGAGACGGTTCGTGAGTTCGAAATGGCAATCCGACAAGCAATGCCGCAGATTTCCGAAGAGGCCCTTCTTGCACTCGACAACATGTTCGAGCAAGCAAGGTACAGCCGTGAAGAAATGGGCGAGCAGCACCAAACTGCCGCAACTCAGGCACTCGGTCGAATGGGTGAAGAAATTTCGAATTTGACGAAGATTCCACCACGGTGAAGTTCTCGTTCTTCAACTGCAACAGCACTCAGTGAACGCCCTTCTTTGGGACTTTGCGACTGTGCTACAGTCAATGCTCTTCAGTAATGGACGACCAGTGATGATCCATTTGGTTTGGAATGTGGCGATAGAGCACTGGCTTCGGATGAAAAAAACGCTCATACTCTTTGTATTCGGACTACATCCAGAATGAACCTTCGAGGTAAAGAACAATCCATGGACTACCAACGGAGATGGAGTCTGCCGTTGATGAAATGGGCCTTTACTTCACCCGCTTCAGCAGGCAAAGGTACGACGCGCAATAGGTCATCATGCTCGGCTTCTTTGACGACCAGTCGGAGTTTGCGGTGTGCTTCTCCTTGCAGGGTTGAGATTTCGATGTCCCCTTTCTGCGCTCCGTGGAGAGGAATCATCAATCCATCTGGATTGACTGTGCCGTGCAACTGTTCGACCATCCATGTGAGTTGACGTTCTGGTGCAACTTCGGCGAGATGCGATTCTGGAATCATTCCAGCGGCGACAAGAACCTGCTGATGGTTCATCTGAACTTCAGACAGGTGGTCGGCTTGGACCTGAAAGTCAGCATGCAACTGTTCGGGTTGAGCGTCAAGTCCAATTGGGCTTGCATGTGCCTCTTTCATGTCTTCAATTTCAGAAGAATCAGTCTGTATTACTACGGGTTCCCATGTCGACATGGTGCTTCGGTTGTGTGCGGCCTCCATGAACCTTCGTCCTCCGTAGTTTCATTTGACTCTACACTTCTTCAACGGTGTGGACTCGAGAGAAGAACCTTCGAGCGAAACTGGCCGTTGTCTGTGGGTCGTTGGTTGCGTTCATTCTCAAGTCACTCGGATAACAACTGATGTAGGTGCGGTCGGTATGGCGCTGGTCCAATAACAGAATAAGCGCTCGATCTCCAATCGAGCGTATTGGGCGTCCCATCGCTTGAAGAATGGCATTGATTGCTGGTTGTGTAACGGTGTATCTCCAAGCGTTATTTTTCCCGAATCTGTCTCCAGCGTAAGCCTTCAACGAGTCTGATAACACCGATGGAGGAGCGTTCGGTATGCCTATGCAGGCAACGGCGTCAAGTATCCCTCCGTTGTAATCGATACCCTCGGAAAGTCTTGCGCCATAGACTCCGCACAGCAGTACTCTCTGTCCAGCTTCTTTTTCGGAACGAAGGTTTTCGACGAGTGAGTCGATGTCGTTCTTACTCCATTCTCGGCTTTCCATGACTTTCCGGATTCCCTTGAACCGATGTTCTGCCAATATTTCCTCCATCATCCTGTATGAGGGGGCGAACACTGCAATGTGGCCTGGAGTCCCGTCGATGAGCGCTTGGAGGTGGTTGCGTATTTTTGACCACATTGCTGGTGTTCTCTGCGTATATTTGGTTGTCACATCACCAGCAACCAAAACAGGTCGGCGTTCTCCGGCGAATGGAGATGAATAGGCGGTTTTGGTTGTTTTTTCTGCTGGCAGGTCGAGTATGTCAGCATACATCTTCGGTGGATACAGTGTGCCTGACATGAGAATCGCACCGTGTACCGACTCAAACACAGGCCCAGATACAAGACCAGGGTCAAGAAGGTGAGAAGTTATTCTTCCTTCACGCCCTTTCGAACTGAACACCAGGCTGAGAGCAGTTGTTTTACCGAACATTTCGATGCATTTCAGAATGTGCCCCATCTTGTGTGCGTCTGGCTCCATAGTGTCTTCATCTTCACCCGTTTCGAGTTCCACTTCAACCCGAAGTAATACGTCAGCGAGTCTCGGCAATCTGTGCGCTCTTTCGACAGCTAAATCTTCTCTGTTGATGTTTTCGCCAAGTGTTTTTTGACCCGTAAGGCCTTCGTATTCGTCGCAAGAGCGGTGTATGATGTCGAGGAAACGTTCAACTTCTACACGTCCCTCTTCTTTGTCACTCACCAAATCTGAGTGCAGTTGGCGAAAGAGGTCTGCTGTTTTCGTACGGGCAATTTTCATCACTTCAAACGCCCATGTAGCCACATCTAACTCAAGGGCAATAGGCACGGAATTATTTTGCTGGTATGATGCTGTGAGTGCTCCGACGTATTCTTCCAATTCCATGGTCGTGTTGCGTGCAATGGTCGGAGTAATGCTGCGTTCCATGGTCATTCGAATTCGGTCTGGGAGATTGTGTGCTTCATCGACCACGACAATGATGTCCTTGAGTGAAATTCCCATTGCTTCAAGGCTTGACTGGCGTACTCCCTCGTCAAAAATGTGGTTGTAATCACCGACGAACACATCCGCCAGTCCTGCAGCTTCTCGGGCAGCCTTCCAAGGGCATGTTTGAGTAATTTCACCACCGACTCTGTGGATTTTGGTTAATTCAACCAGTTCATCGACATGCAACGGGCTGTCAAGAATGCGCTTGGTGAGTCCGGGTGCACTTGTGATCCATGGACGGCATGATTTGGTTTTTCTCGCTGTGCTGCACATCATCGAGAATACGAGGTTTGATTCTTTGGCAAACGGTTGAACGCACATTCCCGATTGACCAATCATGTCAACAAGCGTGATTGGTTCTTTGCCGGTTCGTCGCTGGTTAATGCGACGAACAGTATCGACAACTATGCGATGCTGACTTTGTCTCGAGGTGAGAAAAAATACATGCTTCTTCGTAGGTGATTTTTGGGTAATTTCCAGTGCTGCAGACAGTGCCGCAGCCGTTTTTCCAATACCGGTTGGTGCTGCGGCCAAGTGGTATCCTCGACTTCGAAGTGCTTCAGTTGATTCACGAATCATCTCAACTTGCCCAGGTCGGGGTTTTTCATGAGCAAGGTACTCAAACATCTCAGTTTGGACTTGACTCCCCTCCTCTGTCATATCGTGAGTTCTGCGTCGACACCTCTAAAGGATTGGGGAGCAAATGTATGCAGCGGTTGCACTGCTGTGAATCATTGTGCCCAGGTATGTGGGGGTCCTGAGCACGTGGGAACCAACCAACTTAGCAAGCCGGTGTGGAATCTGAGTCCCCCCGCCCGTCTTCCGAGGGGAGGTGTGTTGGGTTTTGGTTCAAAGAACCAGTTCGTCCAGCGCGTGCAAGACGGGCACGCAGACGCAAAGCGGCAAATCCGTACGGCTTGGACATGTCCCGTACGGCATTGAAGGTGGCATCCCGAGACTCGCAATCATCGTTCTGCCAATTCATTCCCATCCCCTCCTGCACTCTCACCCACTCACTCGTGGTATTCTTCGCGTCGTATCGTTGAATTCCTTGCTTCCGCAACGAGTTCATCGAGTTGTTGTGTCAATTCAGAACGTGCCTTGATGGCTTGTTCTATGTAGAGTGAAAGCCCTTCTTGGGCTGCGGCTTCAGGTGTAGTCCCTTGAAGCTCATACAATTGGCCGAGCAACATCTTGTCGCCGTAGCCGAGAGGAATTCGTATGGAGTCCATTCCAGTAAGCAACGGTTGCCCCTTGAGGAATTGTTGAATGGCCATGCGGATGACATCGGATCGATTTCGTGCACCGTCGATTCCGACGCGTGCTTCAAGCAAAGCGATTTCTTCCTCAGTAATTCTGAGCGAGACAAGGTTGCTTGGGTTGGCCATTTTGATTCCTCCGTAACATTGCGTAGGCAAGACGATATATGAATGTTGCTCTTTTGATGACAATTTGACTTACAGGTGATTACATAGTAAAAAAGCGGCGTGCGAGGCATATGAGCAAATTTGCCGAGTTTTTGAGCCAAGAGCCGTATACGCGAGTTTTGCGGAGTAGAACATTCTAATACGGGTGTCCACAGCACTTTACATGGCACTCGAACCTTCTCGTGGTCTCTATCTTTATTTGCGAACTTTGACTGTGGCCATGGAGGATTCAATCCTTACAGACGATGAAGCAACCATTCTGCACATACTCGCAGAAGCTCTCGGTATTCTCCCGAGTGATACGGCATTTTGCTTGTCTGTTGTACGTGGGAATGAGACGAATCCGTTTGATGGCACAGCTTTTGATTATTCAGGTCATCATCCTGGCGATGTTGTGACGTATCAAAGTGCGCTGGTGGCTGCTCTTGATGATGAAGTCATTACTGAGGATGAATGGGCCATGCTTACCGCTTTGAGAAACATTGTCGGCATTCAAGAAGACCAACATGCAATGATCGAAGAAGCCATTCATGCAATGGCGGAAGTCGATGCAAACGGGGTTCGGAGACTTGAACGTCTACAGCGGTACATGACGGTCTGTCCGTATTGATGTACCCTCATTGTTGTTTAAACGAACGCCTGTCCGATACTATCGACGGTAATACTTAGAAAGGGTGTTTCTTTGGGGCGACTAATACATAGTAACTGGTGCTAATATGAGTATAACAAAAGAAATTTACGAATCCGTAGTCGCTCGCGACCCAAGTCAACCTGAATTCCATCAAGCTGTATGGGAAGTTCTCGAATCACTTGAGCCAGTTCTTGAAGCACAACCGGAGTACCGCTCCGTTGTTGAACGAATAGTAGAGCCAGAACGCCTGATTCACTTCCGTGTTCCATGGGTCGATGACGCAGGTACAATCCAAGTCAACCGTGGTTTCCGAATTCAATTTAACGGCGCAATCGGTCCTTACAAAGGCGGGCTTCGTTTCCACCCAAGCGTGAACGCATCAATCCTCAAGTTCCTTGCTTTCGAGCAAATTTTCAAGAATTCCTTGACCGGGCTCCCAATGGGTGGCGGCAAGGGTGGAGCAGACTTCAACCCAAAGGGCAAGTCTGATGAGGAAGTTATGCGCTTCTGTCAATCGTTTATGATGGAACTTTGGCGACACATTGGCCACAACTGCGACGTTCCTGCCGGCGATATCGGTGTTGGTGGTCGTGAGATTGGTTACATGTTTGGTATGTACAAGAAACTCCGAAACGAATTCCAAGCAGGAGTTCTCACCGGTAAGGGTCTCTCCTACGGTGGTTCACTGATTCGACCTGAAGCAACAGGCTACGGCCTTGTGTACTTCGCTCGTGAAATGCTTGCTGCACAAGGCAAGTCATTTGAAGGCGCAACAGTCTCTATATCTGGTTCCGGAAACGTGGCTCAGTTTGCATGCGAAAAGGTCCTCGACCTTGGTGGCAAGCCTGTTACAATGTCCGACTCCAGTGGGTTCATTCATGACTCAGAAGGTATTGACCGAGCCAAACTTGCTTGGATTATGGATCTCAAGAATAACCGACGTGGACGCATCTCAGAATACGCAGCTGAGTTCAGCAGTGCTACCTTCACCGCTTCCGCACCTGAACCATCCTCGAACGGACTTTGGGGCGTCAATGTTGATGTTGCACTCCCATGCGCAACTCAAAACGAAATCAACGGTACTGAAGCACAAATGCTTGTTGACAACAAGGTCATGGCAGTCGCAGAAGGCGCCAACATGCCTTGCACTCCAGAGGCAGTCGAAGTCTTCCAGAAGAATGGAATCATGTTCGCACCTGGAAAGGCAAGCAACGCAGGCGGTGTTGCAACCTCTGGTTTGGAAATGTCTCAGAACTCCCTCCGCTATGGCTGGACACGTGAAGAGGTCGATGCAAAGCTCGACAACATCATGGTCAACATCCACAAGAATGCTGCTGAAACTGCTGAGAAGTACGGTCGCCCAGGCGATTATGTCTTCGGAGCAAACGTTGCAGGATTCTTGAAGATCGCCGAAGCAATGATTGCTCAAGGCGTCGTTTGATTCTGACACCTCTTACGAAGTATCCCTCCTTCCTGAGGCACCTCTACAGGCTACGGAGTCCATTGAGATTCGCAATTGGCAAGATGGTTTCATTTGCAAAGGCAACTATCGGTTTACTTCATCAGGTCTCAATACACGCTCACAGGCCCAACTTCCGTTCGATTCGGAAAGGAAGGCGCATGCACCGGGTGGCATTGCGTGGTAGATTCCTGTGATTTGATAGAGGACCATTTCACAACCGGGGTTATGCGTTACAAGAAGTAAGGTTTCATCGCTATGCGTACTCTCGATAAACTCATGAATGGTTCCTGTCGAGGCGAGGTACAATTCTTCTTTCGGTTCAGTTGGAATTCCATGGTATTCTGCAAACAGTTCCACGGTTTCCATTGTACGTCTTGATGAACTCACTACTATTCTGTTTGGTATCCACCCATGTGAGCGTATGCGACTTGGGATTTTTTTGGCATCATGCTTTCCTTGATTGGTCAATGCCCTCTCAAAGTCGGTTGGAGCGTTCGGGATGGTTTGTGCATGCCGCATTATCAATACTCGTCGTTGTACCATTTGCCTCAACTCAGGCTCAACAATCATTCTGTTTGATAAAGAATCCATTGTCCGGTTTCATTGTCGTAGTAATGTAGGCTTCCATCAGCAGATTTCGACCAATTGACTCCGTTCTCTTCCCATTGTTGAGATTCAGTCTCAATTGCTGGCAAATCTTTTGCAGATTCATCGTTCATGAACGCTTCTGTTGCGGTATCGTTGTGGCTTTGGGCGGCAAATGGTGAATTGTTTTCCGGTAGGTTTTGGTTTCTTCGAACGACAAGTACCGCACCTAGGCCACAGACGATGAGCAAGGCCAAGATTGCGTAGAGGAGGCCGAAACCACTCGATTCAGCGTCCTGTTCAGATCGGTTTGGATCGTTTGGATAGTAGTCGTAGGTGTCTGAGATGCCGTCTCCGTCAGAATCAGTCGTTTCGTTTGGGTCAAGAGGGAAGTCGTCTTCAGCGTCGTTAACATTGTCCATGTCGGTGTCCATCTGTGAAAGAGCGCATCCATCATCAAAGACAATTGAACTCTCTGGCGTCAATGGGCACGTGTCGTCAATGTTGGACACCCCATCGTTGTCATCGTCAAGTTGGTATCCTGAACATCCGTCCAAGTCGACGCTGTGAGATTCATCTGTATCTGGGCACAAGTCTTTGTCGTTGTTGATTGAATCGTTATCCTGGTCGAGCTGAGATGCAGCACAACCGACTGAGTTCACTTGTTGTCCGCTTGGAGTCGCAGGGCACAAATCTACAGTGTCATCAATCATATCGTCATCGGCATCGCGCTGGTATTCTGCACAACCAAACGAGTCAGTTATGATTCCAATCTCGGTATCTGGGCACTGGTCTGCATCGTTCTTGATAGCGTCACTGTCGTCGTCTTTTTGTGCGTCTGCACAGCCGTTTTCATCAACTTCAGTGTTGACAACTGTCATCGGACATGTGTCCATCATATCGTTGATGCCATCGGTGTCAGTATCACGTTGTGCAGCCGAACAGCCGACGCCGTTGACCGGCATCTCTGGCGTGGTTGAAGGGCATTCATCGAGTTGGTCGTTGATGCCGTCAGCGTCGGTGTCTCGCTGAGTATCAGCGCATCCTGCTGCATCGACTTCATAGCCAAGAGGCGTGAGTGGGCAAGCGTCAAACAAATCCATGACTCCATCGTTATCAGCGTCTTCTTGAGAGCCAGAACATCCCGTCGAGTCTACCGTTTCACCTGGTGGAGTGGATGGGCATGCATCTGCACTGTTTGAAACACCATCGAGGTCATCGTCTTTCTGCTGCTCTGAGCAACCGTTCAAATCGACAGATTGTCCGGCAGGAGTGTTCAAACACTGGTCGGCTGAAACGCCGTTAGCATTGTCTCCGTATCCGTCACCATCAGCATCGAACCATTGTGTTGGTTCTGTTGGGAATTTGTCTGCAGCGTTACCGTTTTGATTATCTCCATAGCCATCTCCATCTTCATCGGACCACTGTGTTCCGTCCATAGGGAATGCGTCAGGGTCGTTACCTGCTTGGTTGTCTCCATACCCGTCCGAATCAATATCCGCCCACTGCGTACTGTCCGCCGGGAATGCATCTCCGTTGTTGCCGGTGGGATTGTCCCCGTATCCATCTCCATCTTGGTCAGCCCACTGTGTGCTGTCGGTTGGGAACTCGTCAGGTGAATTTCCAGTTGGATTGTCTCCATATCCGTCTCCATCTTGATCAGCCCATTGTGTGCTGTCTGTCGGGAATTGATCACCGTTGGTTCCGTTCGGATTGTCGCCGTAGCCGTCTCCGTCTTGGTCTGTCCATTGTGTGCTGTCGGCAGGATACTCGTCTGCATTATTACCTGACGCGTTGTCACCATAGCCATCACCATCAGAATCGGACCATTGTGTCGGGTCGTATGGGAATGCATCAGAATTGTTGCCGTTTTGGTTGTCACCGTATCCATCGGCATCATAGTCAGACCATTGCGATGAATCGTTCGGGAATGAATCCGGTGTATTACCGGATGGATTGTCTCCATAGCCATCACCGTCCATGTCTGAGTATTGAGTTGAATCGTTCGGGAATACATCGACTTCATCATCGTAACCATCGTTATCTGAATCCTTTTGTGATAATGCACAACCGTCGATATCGACGATTGCACCCGCAGCGGAGTTCGGGCAAAGGTCGACTTCATTTGCTACCGAATCGTTGTCATCGTCAAATACAAGGTTGAAACATCCACTGTCACCAATCAGCTGGACGTTCGTGTTGGAGTAAAGAAGAGCCTCTGCACAGTATGCGCCTGATATGTTCGGTGTTGAGTAGGTGAAGGTTGGCAGACTCATGTTTTGAGCAGTTGCGGTAAAACTCGTCAATGAGGTTGATGCAATGCTTGCACCTCCTGCATCGGTAATTCGTATGAGCGACTTGTATGAATCACCCGGTACCAAATCTGAACCTTTCACATCGACGTTATTTGTTGCTGCAGTGCTGCTTGAGGAGAAACTGTCAACGACCAACGAGGGCAGTTGAGGGATGAATACATCATCATGAATGCCAATATATCCATCTCCTGTTGTTAGGTTGATTGCAGAGTTGGCTGTATAGAGTATACCAACCAAGATATGTTCATCCATGGTTGTAATGCCGCTCCAGTTGATAAGCCAACTTTCTGTTGTCGAAGAACTGGTGAAATTGATGTATTCCTGGTAAACAGCCGAGGCATTGAGTGCGAGATTAATGTCATTTGTTGAGTTATAATTATTCTCGAAATCCACATCGTTTAACACGAACCACCAGAGTGTGTAATCTGTATTGGCGGACAAGTTCGTTGCAGAGTATGAGCCCGAAGTTGAGGACAATACGGTTGATTGTAGGACTTCAATCATCGTACATTCCGAGTCAAAAGAGAGGAATCCGGAGGCGTCTGAAAGAGTGACATCAATGCAGTATTCTGATTCAACCATTATTGGACTTTGTAGGGTAAAGGTCGTGTTGTATGCAGTTCCGTTTGCAGTGAAATTCATTGTTGAAGAAGGACTTGTCAAAGTGGTCCCGTTGATGTAGGTCTGATCTACTGAGTAAGTGACTGAATAGTTTGTACCTGATGTAAGTCCGATCATTTCTGCCGTTGAAGATGTAAGTGTAGTTTGGTATACATCAATCGATTCCATGGATTGACCGCCTCCAGGTAAGTCTGTCGTGATTTCAATATCATAGACATTAGAAACCGCTCCTGAGCTAAATGAAGAATAGTGGTACACCTTGAAATAGTTCGTTGTATTTGTGGTAGCGGTGTATTCTGCAGCCTCATTGTCGGAGGAAGAACTCATTGAACCGAAATTATTGAAGGAAAGAGACATCCCTGTAGAACTTTCGATAATCGCATCAACATCCCCATTGGCGTGAGTGAATGTCAAATTGAAGTAATAGGTCACACCGCTGATCATTTGTATTTCGTAATAATCATCATTGGCGACTGATGCAGAATTTATTTCAACACTTAACCCAGTACAATAGATTGGTAAAATTGATGCTACGGTTGCAGTTGCAGGAGTGTCGTTTGGTTCTAAGATGTCCGGTGAAGTCCCAGCACCTGTACATGGATTAGGGATGGCGCTTCCATTGCTGCCTCCGGTACCACTACTGGCCGTGAATTTTGAAAGCGTAAGATTCCAAGTTCCAGAGCCAGAGAATCGGGTGATCTCGATGTAAACCATGCCACCAGGCGAGTTAGTATTGTTGGTTGAAAGCGTTTCTGGATTCGATACGTTTGAGGAATCAAGCCACGTGAGATTCGCGTCGTAAAAGGCTAAATCGAAGTCGTTAAAGATCGTTGTTCCGTTTGGATAGGTTACCGAAGGTGTGAATGAAAGAGTGGCAGACAGGCCTTGATTTGCGCTTAATGCAACGCGAAGGAAGTCATGGTCGTCGCCATAGTCAAGTTCTCCAGAACCGGAATAGGATGAGGTGAAGATATAGTTGGTAATGCTCACACTCGTGTTGTCTGGCAAGTCGCCGCCTGAATTGAGATCATTCTGGTTTGGACCGACTGCAGATGCATTGAAACTCGCCATGCTGATACTTGTGAAAAGCAGAAGCATTGCCATTGCAACTGCGCGGATTTGTCGTGAGCCGCCTTTCGTTTTGTAAGAGGACATACCCCAACCATTTGCTACAGGTTTATGACAGTATGGAGTAACGGAATTGTTACTTCTTACGGAGTTTGGACTTAAATTGCAGTTGGTGCCACATGACCTTCTTTTTTGTCAGCAGGTTTTCGAACACGCGACCAAACACCACCCATCAATTCATCGTGATGTGCGTCGCAGTAGTGGAATCGGCGGTAAGCTTCTCGGAATGAATATGCTTTCTTGCCTGTAGCCACGAGATATCCTTCGGGGGAAAGTCGAGAGACAATCGTGCCTTCTACACCGCATCCGGGAAAATCACATACAGTTGCGCCGGACATGATTGGGTGTAGTGCTGACAGGTAATTAAGGGTCGTATAGAATCACAGATTCGATTTCACTTTTACGGGTATGAATTACTCTGTTTCAGGCAGAGGTTCGATGACCACAAGAGGAATATTTGCTTCAATTGCCTGACCTTCTTCGCAATGAACGACAGTGACAGTTCCACTGATCGGTGCTTGAATCTCATTTTGCATCTTCATGGCTTCAAGGATGAGAATAACCTGTCCCTCAGTAACACTGTCGCCTTCGCTGACTTCAACCGTGACAACTTTGCCGGGGATGTTTGCAGACACGGTTCCGGATTTCTTCTTTTTACCGCTACCGGTTCTCTTCTTTTTGGCAACAGGAGCTGCATCTGGAATCTCAATTTCAAAGGTCTTGCCTTCAACCGTTGCGGACCAAACCTTTCCTTCACCTTCGATGGTAACTTCAAATTCTACTCCGTCAACAATTACTTTTCGTGTTTCAGACATTGTTTCACTTCCATGGTGAGCGGCTCGCTCTTCTGTGCATAAGGGAGGATTGTCCCATGTTCATACGACGATGATCCTGCGACCAGGCAAGTCCGGGCTTACGCGCAACCTGTCCGGGGTCATCGCCGCCCTGTGAGAGCATTGACATGACCGCAGCAATGGCTGCCATTCGGAGTGTTTCTTCGTTTGTTTTGGACATGTTTCACACCTCACAATGGGATGTTGCCGTGTTTACGGGCTGGCCGCAGTTCCTCTTTATCGATGAGCATTTCGAGTGCCCTGCAAAGTTTACTTCTCGTTTGATTCGGCTCGATGACATCATCGAGGTATCCGAGAGCAGCAGCAGTGTAGGGATTTGCGAATTTCTCATTGAAATCTTCAGTCAAACGTTGTCGTTCTTGTTCAGCATTTCGGGAGCTTGAGATTCGCTTACGGTGAATGATTTCTACAGCACCGTCTGCTCCCATCACTGCGAGTTCGCCAGTTGGCCATGCGACGTTATAATCGCCTCGAATGTGCTTCGAAGACATGACATCGTATGCCCCTCCGTACGCCTTGCGAAGAATGACTGTGAGTTTGGGCACTGTTGCTTCTGCAAATGCATAGAGTAGCTTTGCTCCGTGGCGAATGATTCCACCCCACTCTTGATTGGTGCCGGGTAGGAATCCTGGCACGTCTTCAAGCGTGACAAGTGGGATGTTGAAGGCATCACAGAATCGAACAAACCGTGCAGCTTTATCGCTTGCATCAATGTCGAGACATCCTGCTAGAACTTTGGGTTGGTTGGCTACCACACCAACGGTGTGGCCTCCAAGGTGGCCAAAACCGACAACGATGTTTTGGGCCCAATCGGATTGAACTTCAAGGAATCCTCCATCGTCTAGAATTTCAGTAATCACATCAACAACATCGTATGCCTTTGTGGCTTGGTCAGGCATGATGGAATCGAGCGCGTCGCATGAACGGTCAATCGGATCGCTGGTTTTCTTCAGAGGCGGTCGCTCGAGGTTGTTTTGCGGGAGAAGGTCACACAAGTCCCTCGCCATTTGGATGGCAGCCTCATCATCTGCAACGGTGAAATGAGATACGCCCGACTTAGTTCCATGTGTCGATGCTCCACCAAGGTCTTCGAAACTGACTTCTTCATTGGTGACTGTCTTGATGACTTCTGGGCCAGTGATGAACATGTAGGACGATTCTTCGACCATGATGATGAAATCAGTGATGGCAGGTGAATAGACAGCGCCACCAGCACATGGGCCCATTATGACGGAAATTTGAGGTACGACTCCGGATGCACGAACATTTCGGAAAAAGATTTCAGCATAACTTCCCAATGATGCAACACCTTCTTGGATTCTTGCGCCGCCTGAATCGTTCAGTCCAATGACCGGCCGACCAGTTTTGAGCGCCATGTCAAGTACCTTGCATATCTTTAGTCCGTGCATTTCGCCGAGTGAGCCACCGTAGGCGGTAAAGTCCTGAGCGAATGTGAAGACTTGGCGGCCGTTAATCGAACCGTGTCCAGTTACGACTCCATCGCCAGGTATGATGTCATTATCCATGCCAAAGTCTCGACATCGGTGTTCGACAAGCGCATCAATTTCTTGGAACGTGCCTTCATCAAGAAGAACTTCAATGCGTTCACGCGCCGTCATTTTTCCTTTTTGGTGCTGCCTGTCAATCCTTTCTTGGCCTCCGCCAATCTCACTGCGAGATTTACGATTACGTAGGTCTTGAAGTCGTTCTTCAGTCGATGCCATAGGCTTCCCCGAACGCTCTACGCAAAACCCGCCCTTATGCGTTGCCTATGGATGAATTGAGAAATGTCCGTATTTTCGGGCTTCTTCAAGATTCGTGATTTCATTACCTTTTACATCATTACAGGGGTGTGTTGATAGGGAGGCAGCGTATGCAACAACCATGAGCGAACCGTGGCGAATCGTTGTTGCCAAGCCGGGTTTAGACGGTCATGACCGTGGTGCTAAAGTCGTTGCAAGAGCGTTACGAGACGCTGGAAATGAAGTTATTTACACAGGTCTGCGTCGAAGTGCACAACAAATTGTCGACACTGTGCGTGACGAAGACGCTCGATTTTTGGGGTTGTCCTCTCTCTCTGGTGCGCATCAGCATCTTTTCCCTCGAGTCTGCGATTTACTCAAGCAAGAAGGTTTGAACGACGTTATTGTCTTCGGAGGCGGAATTATTCCTGTCGATGATAGGGATGCCTTGTTTGCTTGCGGAATACGCGCTATTTTCGGACCGGGAACGCCGACGTCAGAGATTTTACAATTCATCGAAGAAGCAGTGCAAGTAGAAAACTCCGGTGTTGGTGAAGCGAGCGACTGGTATTGGACCTCATCGGCATGAGGTGCTTGAATGGCTACAGAATTTCTCACCGATGCCAAAACCGGAGACCGTCGTTCGTTGGCACGAACACTGAGTGCGATTGAAAACAGGACGCTTCGCCTTGATGAGGCCCTCGCCGTTCTTGGTCCAGTTCCAGTACCTGAAGATGGTAACTGGCAAACATTAGCCATTACCGGTGCACCGGGAGTGGGTAAGTCGTGCTTATTGGACGGATTGTTGACCTCTTGGGCCAAACAAGGTTTACGTGTCGCTGTTTTGGCAGTTGACCCCTCATCTCCTCGCACGGGAGGTGCTCTTTTGGGTGATCGAGTACGGATGACTGTCGTGGATGACAAAGAACTCAATCAGCAAATCTATCTGCGCTCAGTCGCAACTCGTAAAGCCTCAGGGAGTGTCCCAGTTATCGTCGAAGATATGACCAAAGTTTTGCTCTCTCTTGGGTGGGAAAAAGTCGTTATTGAAACGGTTGGTGCAGGTCAATCAGAAGTACGCTGTGCTGCCTTAGCCGACCGTATCGTGGTGGTTGAAGGGCCAGCTCGTGGAGATGGCATTCAGGCAGAAAAAGCAGGGTTACTCGAACTTGCAGATGCGGTGCTTGTGAACAAATCAGATCTACCTGGTGCGGAATTACACGCCGATGAAATCCGAGAATCGTTTGAATTGGGTATCGGCTCAACCCCGCCTGTTGCTCTCACTTCTGCCCTGCACGGTACTGGTATCGAAGATGCAGCAACCGTTCTACTCAGCCTTCCCTCCTCCGGCCGTTCAGTTCGTGCAAGATGGAGGGAGCGGCTTCTTGCGTTTCATGAACGGAAAATATTGGAGTCTCCAAAACTCGACGATTTACTCCATCAATTAGCGAAGGGTTCAATTGATTTGAATGAAGCCATGACGCTCATAGGTGCATTTACCGATGAGTGAACAAGTCGAACTAACAAATCCCGTTGAACTCTCCGTAGGAGGTATGAAAGGGCATCTTTTTCGCAGGTCAATCCACCTTGGAATGTCTTTCTTGCCACTCATTTACTTTGAATGGGGCAACTCAGTGTCCGATTCGCTCGGATTGACGCTGCCTCAGTTCGTTTCCACAATGGTTTTTCTCTTGTTTGCGGCAGAAGCAACCCGCCTCAAGTTTGGGATTACGATCTATGGGCAGAGAGAATATGAGGCGCGACAAATCTCAGCCTTGGGTTGGGGTGCATTTGGTATTGGTCTGGTCTTTTTATTGGCGCCCACAAAGGAATACATTTGGCCGTTAATTCTCTCGCTTTCACTGGGTGACCCTTTCCTTGGTGAAATGAGACGCAAAGGGATGGATACCCGTAATGTCATTCTCTCTTCTACATTGTTTCTCTTCGTCGTCTGGGTCGCTTGTTGGCACTTTGTCCAAACACCGTTTTGGTTAGCGTTCCTCTTCGCACCGCTGTGTGTTGCGTCTGAATGGCCTCGTTTGAGATACATCGATGACAATGCTACGATGGTTTTGATACCTCTCGGAATGATTCTCTTGCTTGAACCATTCCTCGGCTTAATCTAACGCTCTCTCTGAGAAAGATGATTCCATATGTTCAAATGTCGGTTCTAACTGGGAAGGTTGAGTGATGAGGATGAGTGAAGAGGCCAAAGGTTCCGAACCCCCACAGATTACCTATTTTGTCGTGTTTTCTCTGGCCATTCTTTTCTTGGCTATTTCAATGGTCCAATATCCACTTTGGAATCTTTGAAAGGGCAATGATTCAAGAGGGTCGCCTTTGAGGGTCGCTTTATGTGTGGTCTTGGAGGCATGTTAGGTAGCCCTGACACTTCCGTGATTCGCCGAATGAATACTCTTTTGTCTCATCGAGGCCCTGATGGTAATGACGTATGGTCCGATGATTCCGTAGCGCTTGGGCACACCCGGCTTGCAATTGTCGACCTAGTAGGTAGTGCACAACCCTTGTTCGGTCCAACAGGTGAAGTGCTCATTGTCAACGGTGAAATCTACAACCATCGCACAATACGGGGTCAATCACCCCATTATCCTTGGAGCACTCGTGGTGATTCGGAATCCATTTTATCGCTTCTCCATTCGACCAAGAGCAACTCGAACGATGCACTTACTGCTCGGCAGCATGCACGCTGGTTGTCGCAGTTGAATGGGATGTACGCAATCGCTCTTTGGGATGCAGAGGCAAAGCAACTCATTCTTGCTCGAGACCCGATGGGCATCAAACCGCTGGTTCGCACTCAGGTTGACGGCTCCTTGCTGTTTGCCAGCGAAACGAAGGCACTTCGTGCGCATGAATCTTACATCCCTGCTCTCGATGAGTTGGCTCTTGTTGCACGATTAGCTTGGGAATATCCCCTTGATGGAACGACTTTGCTCAAGGATGTGGTTCAAGTTCGGCCGGGAACTGTGGAAGTTTGGTGTCTCGATGGTGAAGGTCAACCTCATCTGAGTGATTCTGCAGTGATTGAACGGCAACGCGTCGAACCATCTGCTGCATGGAATCCTGACACACAATCTGAGGCTCTATTGGAGAGTTTTGTAGCAGGTGTTTCGGAACGGCTTATGTCTGATGTGCCAGTTGGTATCGTACTCTCAGGTGGCCTTGATTCATCATTGGTCGCTGCTGTGGCACATGAGGCTGCTGAACGAGCGCAGCAACCCGTTCCTGCATGTTGGACCGTTGCAGAAAGTGAAGACAACCCTGATTGGATGGCTGCAGAAGAGGTCGCTTCATCCTTTGATCTCGAACACCATCAGCATATCCTTGAACAGGATTCTTTCGAGACCAAATTACCTGATTTAGCTTGGCATGGTGAAGACTTGGATGTGACCGTCCTGTTTTTCCAGCCACTTTTTGAGAAGATGTCTGAGCATGTCAAAGTTGGACTCTGTGGGCAAGGTGCAGATGAATTGCATGCAGGATATCCCCGATACCGTGATTTGAAACAGCACAGTGATTTGATCGATGCACGTTTGGCCTCAATGTCGCATCCTTTCGCTCGCCAAATCGAGAACAAGGCTCTTCCAATCGGTGAACATTGGTATGACTCAGACCATACCGGAACAAGCCATACCGATTCGCTCGATGAGTTTCTTCAATTCGAACTCGATCACGGTCAACTTTCAAATTTTCAACTCCGCTTAGTTGATCGCCATTCTATGGCGCATTCTCTTGAGGTGAGAGTGCCTTTCCTGTCATCCTCCCATCGCCAGGCCAGCCACCAGTTACCGATGGATTGGCGACTTCCCTCAAACGGTGATGAAAAGGCAGCTCTTCGCTCAGCAGCAGCCCTTACTTCATTGCCTCGAAACATCGTTCATCGACCAAAACTTCCCGCTGGAAGAGCCACTTCTCCAAGCTTGATTGACTCATTACTCAACGACTTCAAGCCACAAAGCGAAGCAATAATCGCGCGGTATCCACTGTTGGCTGGGGCATTGAACACTCAACCTGAAATAGCACTTGGATTAGGGCTGTTTGAAGCAATGCATTTGCATGGAGATGGGCGACATAAGCCCAATGGTTCAACATATGATTTGCTCAGTGAGGTGATTGGATGACTTTGGTTCATAACTTAACAGATTTACTCGAAAACAACCGGCAGAAAATAACCGAATGGATGGATTCGAAGCGTAAAGAAGTCCCCATCCCCATATACGGAAGCGTTGACATTCGTGACGCAGGATGGAAAATTGGCGTCGTGGATGCTAACCATTTCCCAGCCGGTTTCAATAACGTCTCCGAAGAAGACAAGCCGAACTTGGCTCAACTGTTACAGAATCACATCAAGAGGGAATACGATGACTGCCAATGGGTTCACTTGTATCCAGAATCACATACCCGTAACAAAGGATACGTCGAAAACATTGCAGCACTAAAGGAACTGCTCCTGCTCGGTGGCTTCAAGTGTACCGTTGGTTCGCTTGATTTTGAAAATCTCGGGCATTTGCTCGGTCTTTCAGGCCCGCTCAAACTGGATCCAGTATCGTCAGAAACTATTGACGGTGAAGAAGTCTTGATGATTTATGGGGCTACTCCCGATCTTGTGCTGTTGAACAATGACCTCACAGAAGGTTTGATTGAAGGATTTGGCAATCAGGTTGTTTCCCCACCACCTTCAATGGGCTGGCATCGTAGACGGAAATCACAGCATTATGAAGTGTTAGAGGGCTACGTCGAAGAAATTGCTGAACTTCTTGGCATTGACTCGTGGTTCTTGATGGCGGATTGGTTTGTATCGAACGATAAATGCCTCGAAAAGGAAGCATGCAGAAAGGACCTCGCCCGTGAAGTGGATTCATTTCTCGATTCAATACGCAAAAAGTACGAGCAGCTGGGTATCGAACGAGAACCAGTTGCCTTCATCAAGAACGACCGAGGAACGTACGGACTCGGAATCATGGCGGTTCACAGCGGTGCAGAACTTCTTGAACTCTCCAACCGAAAAATGAAGAAACTCATGTATTCGAAAGGCGGCGTTAATGTAGATAATTTCTTGATTCAAGAAGGAATCCCCACTTCGCTAAAGACAGATGAGGGTGCGCCCGTTGAACCCGTCGTCTATTTGGTCGATGGTCAAGCCAGTTCATGGTTCTATAGAATCAATGCTAAGCGTTCGGATATTGAAAATCTCAATTCTCCAAGCGCTACATTCGAATCATTTACTCAATCAGGTCGCCGCTACGGTGAACACGCTCATGGCTGGCATGCTCTTGTTGCAGAACTCTCGATGTTAGCAATGGGCAAAGAATTGCTATCGTACGGTAGCAGTGAGTGAACCCGCTCTTGCTAAGAGGAGAACCTCATCGGCAATCATGAACAGGGCGTGGATGTACATCGGTACCATCGCCCTTGGGCTTTGGTTTTCTGCTACATCGTGCAACGGCCTGTTGGCCGATGAATACGCTGAATGGCCCGTGAATATTTGGTGTTGGGGCTTGTTTGCTTGGTACTACCGTTCTGGTGAACGCAAGCAGCGCATCGAAATGCTGACGGTCGTAGCTTTCGCCACACCAATGGAACTCTTCTTCAGCGAAGTGTGGCTTATTTACGAATATCAACGAGATTTGATGCCGTTATTCGTTCCCGCCGGTCATTACTTTTTGTTCGACCTTGGAAGGATTTGTGCAGACAAAATCAAAGAGAATTGGGCACTTCCAATGCTTCTCCCTCTCGTTCCAGTCGTCTTCTACGGAGCATGGACCGGCGGCGATACTTCTGCGGTACTGCTTCTCGTATTTGTTCTCATGTTCATCCGTTTGGGCCCTCAGCCTCGATTGTATGCCGCAATGGTATGGGCGGCGTTGGCAATGGAAATCGTAGGGACGTCTCTCGGAAACTGGACATGGGCAAGTGAAGTGCCATGGACGGGCCTTACTGCTTGGAATCCACCTCTGTTGGTAGGTTCATTCTACTGTTTAGGTGATTTATTGGTTAATTTGGCAGTCGTCAAGTTTGAAGGGAAGGACCGATTGGAGGTTCATGCATGACCTCATCCGATGAGTTGCGAAAGCGCCGTGAGCAAGAGGCGGTTCGTATACGAACTTCTCTGAACCGTCTACGGGGCGAACAGCGTGCATCGATCAAGGGGGGTGAATCGACAGTAGCATTTGTCGAAGAACGCCTTTGCATCGGGTGTGACCAATGCACAATCGTTTGTGATGACGATGCTATCGAGATGTACAAAGTTGCAATGGCAAGTCCACTCATTCAAGTTGAATCGAATCAAAAAGCGAAAATTTTGCGTGATGATTGCACAGGATGTCGACTCTGTGTGTTGGCGTGTCCAACAGACGCAATCACAATGATAGACAGATGAGGTGTTTGAATGTCCAAGAATGATAAACAAGATACAGCCCAACGGTTTGGTGGAGAGTTTGGTCCTTACCGCAAGGAAGGGACACCTGGCGTTTCCCTTTCAACATTCAAGACGCTGGTTTGGACCTCGAACATTGGTGGAATGCTGCTTGTGGTCATTGCGCTTGAAATGCTCTTTGTGCGACAAATGTTTGGTTGGGGTCTTGCATCTCTCATTCTCGGGGTTTTGATTGCACTGTTCCCGTCGAACTATGAAATCACAGGGATGGACGAGGGTCAGTCGCCACCATCAGGCGATTAACTATACTCGCATTTCTTTCTGGCACGATGGACATTGGATCTTGCCAGAGTATCCCGCAGGGACCTGAAGTGATGCGCTGCAGTGTGTGCATTGAATCTTGTCTTTATCGGAACTTGTGCTTGAATCTAGTCCGAAGGCGCGTTCGATATTGGCCGGCCATCCTGGTTTGAGCTGTGACATGAAAATTGGAAGAGCAACAAGTGCCATGCAAATGAATGAACACATGATGGATGTTAGAATCATTTCTTCTCCCCATGCTACAGACACTGGATTCGGATCGTCGCCGTGGAAAAGTACACTCATCATTCCAGATACAACCAACACACCCAATGTGACGTAAACACCGTTGCGGTATCCTGCGTAAAGTATTGCTCCACCAACGAGGAAACCAATTCCAAGAAGGAACGCAGGAATAGAAAGGAGCCAAGAACTTGCGCTGCCTCCAATACCAATCGAAAATACCATGGCCCAAAACAACCTGAAGAAGGCGTAGAGAATGACAAACCCACCGATGGTCTTTGACATCTCTTCTTTTTGGCTTTGCACTCGGATGTATTGGGGCTGAGGCTGAACATAGCCGCCCATCGGTTGCGTTTGATACATTGGCATCTGCATAGGCATAGGTTGTGGAGCAGGTGCAGCACGTGTCTGGAAGGGGTTTGATGCTTCGTCGTTCTCCATCAATCGGATGATGACTTCATCTTTGTTTCCAGATACTCGGAGTCCACGTTCTCTGCAGAGCGTTTTCAGTTGAACGACGGTCATTCCGTTGTAGTCCATACACTGTGTTGTGCCTACTGCGTAAATATATGTTCTTCCGGTTTAGAGGCTTAAGCTTCGACTTCTGTTACTGTGGTCACTTCTGTAGCAGCCTTTGCCTTCTTTGCTTCGACTTGCCGTGCGAGGAAGGATACAACATCGAGAATTTCAATGTCTTCGTAACGTTCGTCACCCTCAAACTTGAGGCATTCAAAGTGAGATACACACTTCGGGCAAGAAGTGAGCATGGTGTCTGCTCCAGTTGCTCGGATTTCTTCCATGCGTGTTACACGCAGTGAACGAGCATTCTCGTTGCATGACATCATACTGGATACACCGCAACACATTGCGTCTTCACCGTGGTGTTCCATCTCGACGATTTCCACACCTTCGACACCAGCAATGAGTTCACGAGGTTCTTCGTAGATACCCATTTGTCGGCCAAGGCGGCACGGGTCGTGGTAGGTCACCGTGGTTTCTTCCTCAGCCTTGAGGTTCATGTCAAATCCGTTTTCGATGAGGAACTCTGTCGTGTGCATGACTTTGACACCTTCAAGTTCGTAGTCTCGAGCGAAGGTTCGGAAACATTCAGCACAAGATGAGACGAGAGTGTCAATTCCAGACTGTTCAATCTTCTTTTGATTGTAGGCCTTAAGTTTCTCAAAGACTTCATCGAGGCCTTGCCACTTTTGGTCGTGACCACAGCACTTGAGGAAGTCACGGCCAAGGTAGGATACATCCATCTCCATTTCATCAAAGAGGGTGAATGCAGATGTAGTCGCATCGCCAAGGTTCATTTCTCCCTCATTGACATGTGAGAATACCATTTCTTGATCGAGGTAATCAACACAGCCAGGGTAGTAACCGATGTTCGAGGTAAGCGGGTAATCTTCGACAGCGACGAAGTCTTCGTCTGCTGCTTCTTCTGCTTCAGCAGCGAGTACAGCTTGGAGGACGGTGTGTGCAATTTCTGCTTGTGGCCCGCCGACAATGAGTGAACGACGAATATCGACGTAGGAGTCGTAATTGACCAGTTGTGGGCAAGCGTTTGTACACGCAGTACAGGTTAAGCATGAATAGAGCGGAACACCATCGTCCTCATTGTTCCATGAGTTGTAGATGATGTTGAGTTTGTCTCCTCCGTTGAACAAACGGACAGGACACGCATCATCACAAAGGTCACATCCGTAGCACTTGTTCATCTCGAACTCGTATCCTCGTCCCATCGAGCGCAGGACGACGAAGACGATTGCTCCGAAGGTCAAACATGGAATGAACATGGCGTAGGTGAGTTTGGCGTCAAGCGCCTTTGGGTTCGTGTGATAGGTCGGGTTTTCAATGGCTGCAAAGCTTGTTCCACCTGCTGCCATGTCTGTCGAACTGGAGAGGTTCACAGTCGTTCCTGCAAGTGCAGCTGGCGCACCTTCTCCCCAAACAAGGAGCGGCTGGAAGGTTGCGATACTGAAGGCAGTCTCTGTTTGGATACTGTTGTTGAGAGCTAGAGCACCGCTTACTGCGACGGTGTATTCGTAGGAATAGGTGCCAACTGGAAGTTCTACAGTTGCTCCAGCACAGTTGTCAAAAGTTGAAACGACCTTGCCTTTGTTATCGGTCACGGTCAATGTTGTTGCGATCATCGATGCTGTAGAGATGTCGTTAATCTTACGCTCTGATGAACGGTACTCACAGCTGAGGTCGGTCGTAAGCGTCTCGATTGATTCGTGATGGCCGTCTGGGAAGAGGGATGTGTCTTCGGTAACAGTGAATGTCCCGATATCGCTCCATCCGTCTCCGCCGTTGAAGGTTGTACTGCCTGCAGCAGCGTTGATACCGTTTGCAGCGTCTTGGTGGCCGTTTGCATCGTTGAAGTCAATGATAATGTAACGGGCAGGTTGGTAAATCATCCAATCGAGCCAAGCGGTTGTCGGAACAATTTCTGTATCACTCCATCCACGTTCGTCGGTAAATTCGTTGGTTGCGTGAACATGAACATCTGTTGGCTGCGTACGCATTGCCTCAAGTTCAGGATAGTAGTCATGCGTGAGGCCCTTGATGGTGAGCAAACCGCCTTGGTCCCAGAATCCATCGTCGTAGGTGTCCCATGTTGCCACAGTACCTGCTGTAGAAATCAACAAAGTGCCAATGAGGATTTGCTTGGCATGGCTTGGCTTGAAACCAGCACCCCATGCTTTAACCATCATTCCACGAGCGAGGAAATAGAAACATATCCATGCTAATACTCCAGTCATTACCCAAGGAATCGTGTTGAAGGCTTCTGCCACCCATGGTTCACGAACACCACACAAGAGGTCGCCGTGACTGTCCAGTTTACAGTAATCTGAACGGTTCTTTTCATACAGTTCCAAGAAGATATTAATCGAGAACACAGATATGAACCAAATGTGTGCGAGGTAGACTGCACCTGCTGTGGCGAACCAAGGGTCTTCCACTGGTCGCTTTTCACGGCCGCCGAGGAAGGGTGGTAGTGCGAGGATGCTTACTGGGATTCCGGTAAGTGCAGCGCCCCACCATGCAGCGTTCCATGGGAACACAGGTTGGCCGACGATTTCGCCGATGAATCCAGTTGGGACTGTAAATTGCGGCAAGTATTCTCCCCATCGCAGGTATCCGTAGGAAAACAACACATACCAGTCAGGGAAAACGAAACCAGCTTGAGCATATGGATCTGCTGCACCGTGCAATGGTGGTGGAATCAACCATGCATAGAACAACAATACTGCTGCCATGAACGACAGAAGAATCGTGTCACGCAGAACTTCATGAGGCCAGAAGCCGTGACCGGTTCGCGTGCGAGTTCGCTTTCCAGCAACCTCTTGCAATTGTTCTTTCTCCTCCATGTATGAAGAAGCAACACGTCCGAAATTTTCGATTAGTCCCATGATTTAACCTCCGAGTATCAATGTGGTTCTGCAATGCCTTGTACCCAGACAATGAATAAGTGAATAATAATCAGAGTTGTAACGATGACTGGTAGAATGAACACGTGAATGAAGTACATTCGAGTGACGGTACGCGAGGTCAGAGAGGAGCCACTGAACAGCAGGGTTGCGATGTACTTTCCAACAAGCGGGCTCGAGTTCGCCAAGTTGATTCCGATAACTGCCGCACCGTATGCAAGCGTATCCCAAGGTAAGAGGTAACCGGAGTAACCAAACACGATGGTCAAAGCCATGAGTGCAACACCGATCAACCAGTTGAGTTCACGTGGATTGCGGTATGCGCCGGTGAAGTAGACACGGCACATGTGCAGGAACACACTGGCTACCATGAAGTGCGTACACCAGTGGTGGACAGCACGGATGATGTAACCGAACGGAAGTTCGGTCATGATGAATTGCATGCTTGCATAGGCAGGTGAAGGGTCTCCTTCTCCACCTGGAACGTAGTAGATGCCGAGCACTGTTCCGGTGACAACCAAAATGATGAACGACAGGAACGAAATTCCGCCCAAGCAATAGAGTGGATACCAGTACCAAATGATACGGAGTTTGTATTTCTCAGCGTGTGAGAGTGGCATTTGGCGGTGCATGTTGTAGTATGCGCCTTTGGACATGTTCCAGTAGTCTTGGAGTCGGAAACGAGTGTCGAGCCATGAGAATACCCAAAGGAACAGACGTTCTGCAAAGCCCATTTTGCCGGTTGATTCTACTGCGCGTAGAATCTCACGGCGTGGCGTGTCGCTGCTTTCTTGACGAAGCGTCAAAGCAACAAGCACCACGACAAAGGCGATGAAAAACCACAGAACCCAAAACATTGTTGTCATTTATGTTCACCTCAGTCACAGTACGTGTACCAGTCGAGATAGTCTACGATGCCCTCGATTACATCGCCATTCAATACAATGGGGATTATGGGGAGTCCAACTGGGGCAGGGCCTCCAGCTTTTCGAATTCCCGCATACTTGAATGTGGAACCGTTTGACCGGTTTCGGTTGGTGTTCATCTCCAGAACAGTTGGATCAAACCGTGAAGAGTGGCAAATACAGAAGAGTTTGGTTCCACCGTCGTCTCCACCGCCAGGCGTCCAAGAATCTTCAGTGAATGAGTTTGAAACAAGCTGCCATCCAGGGATGCAACAAAGGTGCGTACATCGTCCGAAAATCATCACTAAGTTGTCAGATGGGAGAAGTCGTGGGTCTGCATCGCTCAAGTCTTCAAAGTGGCCGATGGTTTTTCCGGTTTCATCGACTCCTTCGGTGAATTGGAAACGGGCCTTGCCGTTCGAGGTTGGAGAGGCGGCGTATTCGCTGTGAGTGACGTAGGTGACAACGACAGGAACGCCGTTCCAAATTCCAGAAGCGCCTGATGTGCCAGTGTTGGATTTCGCAGCTTCATCAACAAAATCTTGTCTTGTCATCAGTTGTTCGTGCTTTGCACCGTACCAAGCTTCGTCCTCACGTCCCTTTGCCCAGAACTTTACGCCAAGTTCACCTTCGCTGCTGCCTCCGGGTGGGAGCAGAATTGCTGCAAATCCAAGGACACCGAGTGAGGCAGCCAAAACGCCAGTGGCAGTATTGAATCCGTAGCGGAGGAATTGGCGTCGATTAATCGACGAAGAGATTGATGCGACGCCTGCTTCGCCTGCAGACGGTGCTGGTTTGAGGTCGTATTCACGTGCCATTTTAGATCACCACTTGTATTCCTTCCAGTCTTTCTGGTGTTCCGGAACGAACTTGTTCATTCCGTGCTTGACAATGATGGTGTCAGGCAAAACGAATTTGAGGTAAGCCATACCCATCAAGCAGAGCGTGACGAGCATCATGGCGACGTGGTAGGCGAGTTGCTGTTGGTCCCAGCCCTTGGCGAGTCCGTAAATCATAGAGAACACCCAGAAGCAAGACCAGAATATGCCCCACACGAAGAATGCCATAATGAGGTTTGAGCCACCTGATGGAGCAAGGGATGCACTGACGATAGTGCCGGATTCTGCAAGATTGAAAACGCCGTGGTCAATCGCAGATTGCATTTGATCTTCGGTAAGCGATGCATCTTCCAATGCGGTTCGGGCGTCTTCCACGCTGACTTTTCCACTGGCGACCTTGCGAAGTAGGGTCGTGATTGTATCGTCCATCATTGGTCACCTCTTCGCATGAGTTTGTATCGCAATCGAAGTTGATTGGTTCGTCCTGAGTAGGATGTGGAGAAACTGTATCGCAGCATTAATCCGGCGAAAATAATAACGAGAATAACTGCGCCAAATCCGAGTAAACCGAGCCAGTGTGCTCGAAGTTCAGCACCCATGTGTTCGAGGTCGACGCCGCTATGAGCGGGCTCTGGAGGGCTGACGTTTCCATCACCGGCAAAGAGTGTTCGAGTACCAAGTGCTGTTGTCGTATCGCTCCCCTCTTGAAGGGAGAAGAGCAATTGATTCCACTTGTCTTCTTGGCCGCCTGCGTTGTTGAGTTGGTCGCCGTTCACGGCGTTCCCAGTAATCCAAAAGTTGACAACTCCAGAGTCGGATGCAGGTGCTTGCCATGTGATGGTCCAAAGCCGTTCTGGCTCATCTGCGGTTGCCTCTGTGTGGGTGAGGGTGGTGACGTCTTCGTCCCAATTTTGAACTCCTTCTCCTCCAAGAACGCCATCCGTTGTGCGAATTGCGAATCCTGCAGTGTAGACGCCTGATGCCGGTGGTCCTCCGATAATTTGGAGCGTCATGGTGTATGTTTCTCCACCAATCCATCCGTACGGCACATCGTCGAGGATGATTTGAACAGAGTTGTCGGCTGCTTCGTTGTGGCAAAGACAACCCTCTTTCGCAACATCGTCGATGGTTTCTCCGGCATTGTCTTGAGAACCTCCTACGCCGCTGTGAAGCGAAGTAGCAAAGCCCGGGACGAGCAGTAAAATCGCTAGCGCGAGCACTACTCCCGAACGTGTGGAAAATGAGTTCCTTAGCATAGCCTCACCCATGTGATTAGACCCACCAGTAAGTGCCCCTTAAACATTCCCAGCAAAAACCATCGGCAACATCAACGCAGTGAGTCGATTATAAACGAAATCGGGGGTTCTTAAACCGTTCGTTGTCGATACCAACCTTTCCTTTGAAATTTCACTGTTTTGAGCACTTTTGACACGAGAGTTCATCTATCGATGACGCCTGGGATGAATGGGTATCGCATGGCAGCACATTTTGACAACACCTACGAACTATCTTCCGAACAACTTGAGCAACTCGATCAGGCTGAGGAAATGATGCTCCGCAATGACCTTGGAGCGGCTGAACGGCTTCTGCTCTCGATGCTTGAGGCTGATGGTGAATGCATCCCCGTCTTATCCAATCTTGGACATCTTTACGGCCGCCATCTATCCGAATTCGAAACTGCCATTGAGTACTACGACCGAGTCCTCTCGCTCGAGCCGGATAATGCATGGGCAAGAGACGCTCGTCGACGATATCTCCGTTACGTTTGAGCACGGCAACCACGGCCAAAGTTCATTGAGGTTCGGCTGAATGGTCGTTCATGGAAGCCTCTCACATCCTCATTGCTGGTGTGGGTGGACTTGGCTGTTCCTGGGCCAAAGGTGCTCACCTTCGTTGTGAAGGAAATGCCGACCTCTGTTTGGTCGATGCTGATGATGCGAGCTTTACTGACAGTGGCTCTGCACATCTTCTTCGGCTTGGCCATGCCCTTGATTCGGTCGGCTGTGCGGCACTCCCTCCGCTGGCTGAACAAAGGATGCGGGGTTACTCTTCTCTTGCCCGAACGGTACTCGAACCTGTCGAATTGGTCTTGTTGTTGACTGGACTTGGTGGCGGAACAGGCACGGGTGCTGCCCATGAATTTGCTCGCCAAGCACGACAATCCGGGGCAATTGTAGTTGCCGTTGCCGCTCTTCCGTTTGATGTCCAAGAAACACGTGCCGAAATCGCTCAGGAAGGTCTTCAACGGCTTGAGAAAATTGCTCATGTGACCGTTCGCTTGTCTTTGGAGCGTCTTGCACGACAAGCGCGAGAGCGAGGCAAAGCGTGGCAGATGGGAGCCGAGTGGGTTGAAGACTTGGTGGAAGGATTGGTTCGAACATTGATGCGTATGGGACTCATCAATCTGGACCTCATGGATTTGCGGGCCATCGTCGAAAAAGAAGGCGAGGCTACACTCCTTGTCGGCACCGGTCGACCTGACGACCCGGAGGGCATCTTGCAATCTGCACTTATGGCACCACTGGCTGAACTGGATGTGGGTGGTGCTCAAGGCTGCTTGATTCAGGTTGAAGGTGGAATTGGTATGACTATTGGTCAAGTCGATGAAGTTGCAAACATGTTTACTGAGGCACTGGACCCGAATGCTCAGGTCATTTTGGGCGCTCGAGTCAGCGATGATCTTGAAGATACTATCCGAGTCGTAACTTTGCTCTCAGGCATCCGTAGTGATGCTTAGTCTTCCAATTCGATGACCTTGTTCCATTCAACATCTTCGCCGATGGTATTGCCAACTTCACCGCTCCACTGCACGTCTTCGTCTTCTTGCCAAACTTCATCGTTTTGCTCTTCTGTGGCAGGTTTAACCTCAACTTCTTTTTGATTTAATGCGGTTGTCTTGGAGGCGTGTGCATCAATTCGTCGCTGAACATCAACTTCCACATCGTGCTGGGAAAGCACCTTGTTGAGTATACTTCGTTGCATCCAGGTAATGGTAAGGAACGCAATGATGTGCCCGATGACCATGACATAGGTGATGTCGTCTAGAGCAGTAGCCAGCATAGCGACGCTTCCAGCGTAAGCATAACCAAACGCCAAGCCCCAAGGCAAGGCGTTTTCTGTGGAAAGGAGTTTGAACTTCGGGCCGATTGATTTGGATGTAAGTGTCCAAATCGCCATGAATACGGTGAACATCATGAGCAGGACTTCTTCGATAAAGATCTCGATGGTTTGTTGTGACATCACCAATTGTCGCCATACGGTGAGCAGATGCCAAGTGGCAAAAATGTGAGCAAAAAGCGTCCAGCGGCGTGTGAACTTCTTCAAAGCCTTGTCATGCATAGCGGTTCGTCGTGCTTCACGGGTCCAGAATGCGGTAAGTCCAAAGGCAGCAGAAGCGATGACGAGGAATACGACGTTCGATACAATGGCGTTCGTGATGTCCCATTCTTTCTCGTAAAGAAACTCAAATCCAATAAGTCCAATGAGCGATAGGGACAGTATAACAGTGTACTGGAACACGGCTAGAGTCACGATATTTCCAGTCGTGGCTTGCTTGTCAGGGAGATTCTTGGCGGAAAGCGAAGATGCCCATGAACTGAATGAGCGTCCCTGAGCGATCGCCCATATGACAAATAATGAGGCGAGGCTAATTGGAAACACGGCTGGAAGGTCGGTTGCAGAGTCTTGACTGAACAGAATCATAATGAGAATTCCAATGGCGATTGCAACAGCGAGTGGGAATGCACAAATTTTGAGGCTGGCCTTCACTTTTTGGAAAATATTGAATTGTGAAACATCCACATTGCCAGTGACGGTAATCCAAGATCGAACCTTCTCATTGGCAGAGAAAATTGCGGTGATGGCATATCCGAGTGAGAGAGAAATGAAACCAAGCGCTGCAATATCTCCTCCGTTGTTTGAATTCGCTACAAAATAAAGGGCCGTTGACATGAGTACAATCATGAACAAATGTGGCATTGTTTTGGGAGATAGGAGTGTTTTGATGAGGGCGATTAAGGATGTCTCATTCGCAGCGAGTTCTTTCAAAAGATCTTCAGGAGGGCTCGTGCTTCGCTCGACGCTCGTTTCGCCCTCCATGTCTGCTCCTCGGATTCCTCTATTTTCATACTATGCACGATTTTAACATCAAAGGTATTGAAGGAGGTGCACCTCCAATCAACCATGGCTAAGCGCTTGTCCAAAGCATTGCGCGGCAAACGAAGATGGATGGGTGTCGCATGTTCGCCCGAATTCGAAAACCGCTCCTCGCTCCAAGCTCACATGGAGCAACTTTGGAACGTGTTTGGTATTGAATCGAAGATCCGATTAATGGAATTCTACCCTGCATCTTCTCCAGAAGTGGAACGGATTACAGCGACCCTCGATGCATCTCAGCCGCTCGCATACGCAGTTCTCCAAGTACCTCATCCTTCGTTTGCACTGCTTCGCACCTTTATCGAAGGTAAAGACTCCATGGCCACGCACAAACTTCACAGTTGCACCAGCAGCGGGAAAATCAGATTAGTGCGCGAACGCATGGGTATGCCAAAGCCATCGAGAAAACGGTAACACCGCCACCTTCATTTGTTTACCCTCGCAGGACCACTCATGGCTGGAGGGGGCACTGCACCTGCGATGAAGATGAGTGATTTGTTCATTCTCCTTGGCGTGACCTTTTTGGTTGGTGGTTTGTTTATCCATGGTCTTGCTTTCGCAGAACCCCTTTCTTCAGAAGATGCCGAACCGTACACCAGTGGAGCATCATTGATGAAAGGTGATACATTGGAATTCACAGTTGACGCCATTAACGAGTCGAATGTCGTAATCGAAATAATGTTTGACGATGACGAATCAGTATACTCGGAATCGATGGTTCTAGCGCCGGGTGAATCGGCTTCGGATGCATTTGAGGCTACAGAAGGCGGATATTATTCTTACACGGTGGAGTTTACCAAAGGAGAAGGAGAAGTCTTCGTTGATGTTGACCGCCAACTTCTTGTCGATTTCATCATCTATCCTCTCGGCGCCCTCTGTCTTGTCTTCGGACTGTACAAGAGAAAGGATGAGAAGATGGGAGAATCCATTGATGCAGTGCTCGAAGATGGAAACTAATTCCGTATACACTTTGTCCATTGAATGTCTTCGCCGTCATCGATGGAAAACGTACGCTTTTTTTCGTCGACAAGTACGATATTCCCGTCCATTTTGAGTGCTTCAAAAGCCATCTTCTTCTTTCTATAGATTGGTGTTCCAAGCAGTGGTATGCTACGAGAGAATGTCGATTCAAACAGAGCGTTCACCTCGCTCGTTTTTACAGGGGAAATCCCGTTCTTTTGCTCGAACCATGAGGCAACAGCAGCATGGATGATGGGTGTGAATTTTTCTGTTGATGCTTGGTCTGACAATTCATCCAATGCGGCGAGTGAAAAATTCTCCTTGTGAGGGTTGGAACTCGACATGTTGCATCCAATGCCAAGTACGATTCGCGTGTTTTTACCCCTGCTGCTGCTTTCGACAAGAATCCCTCCAACCTTGCGCGTTTGGTCTCCGATATGCAACAACACATCGTTGGGCCATTTCAGTGCGACGCATTCGGGTGGTGAATCCATTGCCACAACCGCCTCATACAGCGCCAATCCCGCCCTCAATTGCAATTGGTTTGGATTGGGTATGCCTCGTATTTCGTCGATGACCCATGATGCGGCGAACGCCTGTTCCTCGTGAATCCAAGATCGTCCTCTTCTTCCGTGCCCCGAGATTTGTCGACCAGCCTGAAGCATTGTTCCGATTCCGGCCGTTGATTTCAGCAATTCAGTATTGGTTGAATCTATACTTTCCACATAGTTCGACTCTGCGGCCACATATGGTTTCCAAACCCCGAGAACCTCCAATCGTTCTCCATCCTCAAAGGTGTTTGATGCGACGGTTCGAACAGCGAATCCATTCGCAAGACAAACAGTTCGTGCTCTACCGCCTTTCTCGTTCTGAGAAACCAGTAGGAATGCAACTCCGTCCATCTTGAGGAGCGAGTTTGATTTCAAATGACTCATGAGGCGCGCAACCAGGCCTTTTTGATCGGTATCAAGCAGAGCTGCTTCCTCCAATGGGCCTAACAATGGCGTGTCTTCTTCGTGGGTAAGGTAGGGGAGGTTCCACACGATGACGTCGAATGGTTCTCGCCCGGCCCATTGTTCCACTGAGCCATCCGTGTTCGGTCCAGGGCCACCCTCATTTGCTTCGATGACAACACCGTTTGATGCTGCAGCGTTTCTGGTTGCAGCCACGGCAAATGGGTTGATATCGCACGCAGTAACCTCGAAACCGAGTTGTGCGGCGAAAATTGAAACTGCGCCTGAGCCACATCCAATTTCCAACAGACGTTTACCCCCCGAATTCGGCAAGTTCGCTATGGTTTGTGCCAAAAGATCTGTGTCCTCTCGAGGAGGGTAAACGGTCGGAGGGATGAGGAGTTCTATTTCACGGGCTTGAGGTGTTCTCCAAACAACATACTTTGCTGTCCTTTCAAACCGTTCAATTTCCTGCTCGGCATCCTTTGGGCCGAATATTTTCTCGTTTCCCATTTGCCTCGATTTCATCCACCATCGGGTAGCATTTAGCCCTATCCGAGGGCATTGAATCGGGTCACACAGCCAGTAATCCTTCTTTTCGGGGATTCGCATGGGTAAGCATCGACTCTTCGTTGCGGTGACTTGGGACGAAACAACACTTGCGTAACCTATAAGAACAGTTGGTAAGTCGGGCAAAAAGCCCAAGTTGCTATTTTGGGCCTGTAGCTCAGTCAGGTAGAGCGTCGGACTTTTAATCCGATGGTCGCGGGTTCGAACCCCGTCAGGCCCGCCTGACTGGGTTTACAGGCTCGAATAGTTGGGCATGAGCGGGGTATGAGGATGGTAGTAAAAAGCGCAACAAAGAAGCGACTCATGGAGCTTGGAGTCTCCGAAGAATACGCACACAAACTTGCAACTGATCGGAACATGACCGATATCAAGGCAATGTCCTCTGATGAAGTCGCATCCACTCTCGGTGTCTCCAAAGACTCTGAACAATTCATTAGCACCATGTCTGTAATCGCAGAACAAGGCTCTCGTCGACGCTCGAAGTCGAAGAGCAAGAAAATCACCATCCGTGCAAAAGCCATTGATGATTTCGACCGACCTGAAATCACCATGCGTTTCAACGCACTCAACCACGATCTTGTACCTCATCAAGAACTGGTCGGCGGTGCAAACATCTCTGTCGAAGAACAATTTACCATCGAGAGCGAAGAACTCGCTCCTTGGGAAATGGTTCAAACCGACGATGAAACCGGTGAGCCGCGTCTTGCCAAGGAATGGCTTCCGAAAATCCTCATTACGGACCCAGTCGTTCAAGTCATCAAAGAAACTGCGGAAGCACAAGACAACGCTCGTCTTGCTGCTGACCCAGACCACAAACCACTCGCTGCAGGTTGGATCGCCGACCGCGTACTGAAAGTTATCCGCAAGTCCCCATCTGCGGGTAGAACAGTTGCCTACCGACTAATTGTAGAGGGTAACTGAGGGGAGGTGTAAATTATGCAAGAAATCATTCAATCATTTTTCAAAGAACGTAGCCTCGTCAACCACCAACTCGCTTCATACGACGACTGTATCCCGTCTGGCGACAATTCAATCTCCCGCATGGAGAAAATCATTCGCAACATTCGCGTCGGAACCGACGAAGAAATCAACGATGACCTTGGCGGTTACATCAAACTTGACGTTGTAGACCACGACATCACTATTCGTTTGAAGAACATCAAACTCGGTGAACCAACCATCCGTGAAGCAAACGGTGCTGAACACCCATCCACTCCAATGGAATGCCGTCTGCGAAAGCTCACCTACATGTCCCCGGTAACCATTGACTTCCAAATTTCTCGCAACGGTGTACCTTCACCAGTCGAGGCTGGAGTTCAAGTCGGAAGCATGCCAATCATGGTCCGCTCTTCCCGCTGCAACCTTCACGCTAAGCACATTGCTGGAGAACGCCAACTCTATCCTACCACATCGACCGAAGACTCCGCACTTTGGGATGATTTGCTCCGCAAGCGAGGCGAAGACCCTCTCGACCCTGGAGGCTACTTCATCATCAACGGAACAGAACGTGTCCTCATCTCCATGGAAGATCTTGCTCCAAACCGTGTCACTGTTGAAATCAACAAGCGATACGCAAAGCGAACCGAAGTCGCTAAGATTTTCTCACAGAAAGACGGTATGCGCAAGCCACTCAACGTTGAAAAGCGTCGAGATGGAATGCTCATGGTCAAAATCAGCACAGCCGGAACAACCGCAATTCCTGTGGTACTTCTCATGCGTGCACTCGGTATCGAGAACGACCAAGAAGTGTTCCAGACCGTTGCAGGTCCTACTGAGACATTCAAGTACATCGTTGCTAACCTCAACGAAGTCAACGACAATGAAGAGTATGCTGTTCAATCACGTGATGAAGCTCACGAATGGTTGCAGAAGAAATTCGCTGCAGGTCAACAAAAGGAATACCGCGAACAGCGAGTGAACCAACTGCTTGACCGTGAACTTCTCCCTCACTTGGGCGACCAACCAGGAGACCGTAAGAAGAAAGCAATTTTCCTCGGACGTATCGTTCGACAAGTTCTCGAAATGGCTCTTACCAACCGTGAACCAAACGACAAGGACCACTACGCAAACAAGCGAGTCCGACTTGCTGGTGATTTGATTGAAGACTTGTTCCGTGTGTCGAGCGGTCAACTTGCTCGTGACCTCAAGTACCAACTGGAGCGCCACCACAACCGCAAGCGAGAACTGAAAATCACTTCCTGCTTGCGCCCTGATGTCTTGACCTCCAAGATTATGCACGCTCTTGCTACTGGAAACTGGGTCGGTGGACGATCTGGTGTCAGTCAATTGCTCGACCGAACGACCTACCTCGCTTCGTTGTCGCACATGCGCCGTGTCACCTCTCCTCTTGTCCGCAGCCAACCTCACTTCGAGGCACGTGACCTGCACCCTACTCAATGGGGTCGCCTGTGTCCGAACGAAACACCTGAAGGGCAAAACTGTGGCCTGGTCAAGAATGCTGCTCAGATGATTGACATCTCCGAACACATCAGTGAAGTCGAAGTTCGTGAACAACTCGACGAACTCGATGTTAACAGCGAACTCGAAGACTGGAGTTCCGGTGACCGTATTCACGTCAACGGTGACATCTACGGTATTCACAAGAACGGTAAGAACTTGGTTCGCCACTTCAAGTCGGCTCGCCGACGTGGAACTATTCCTGCTGAAGTTTCAATCCGTCACGACAAGGAAAACAAGGACATCTTCATCAACACCGACAAGGGGCGTATTCTACGACCTTTGGTCATTCTTTACGATGGCGCACCTCGTTTGACTGGAGAACACCTTCAAGCACTCCGTGATTCAGAAATGACCTTCAGAGACCTCGTCAATGACGGTGTCGTTGAATGGGTCGATGCAGAAGAAGAAGAAGACCTTCTCATCGCAGCACGGCCGTTCGTCCTACCTGAAACCGTTCCATCCGGTCCTCTCGCTGGTCGCCCGCTGACCAACGAGAACGTCGAATGGGTCAACCTCGGTGAGCCTGGTGCAACCGAAGCAAAGCTCGTTGCTAAGGTCCGAATGCCAAACGGCGCTTGGGAATCCGCAGATATTTCGCTTCCGTTGCTTTACGATGAAGAATACACGCACTGTGAAATCGACCCACAACTCGTTTTGGGTGTTTGTGCTTCATTGATTCCATACCCTGAACACAACTCTACCCCTCGTGTTACCGGTGGAACAGCAATGGTCAAGCAATCTCTCGGTCTACCGAGTTCGAACTACAGAATGCGACCTGACACCCGTGCTCACATCCTCCATTACACGCAACGTTCGATCACTCGAACTGCCGCAATGGAATCGACGCACTTTGACGACCGCCCTGGTGGACAGAACTTTATTGTCGCCATTATGTCGCTTCACGGCTATAACATGCAAGACGCTGTCATCATGAACAAGGGTTCAGTCGACCGTGCACTTGGACGCTCAACATTCAACCGAACTTACAACGCCGAACGCCGCCGATTCCCTGGTGGTCAAGTTGAGGAAATCGAAAAGCCAGGCAGCTCACTGCAAGAAGTCAAGGGACTCAAACCTGAAGAGGCCTACCGACATCTCGAAGCAGACGGATTGCCATTGCCGGAGATGTACCTCGAAGGTGGCGATGTTTTGGTCGGTAAGACCAGCCCACCTCGTTTCCTCGAAGAATCAGCTGGTGGCGCTTTCCTGCTTGCTCAAGAACGACGTGAATCCTCGATGCTCGTCCGACACGGTGAGAAGGGATACGTCGACAATGTCTACGTGACCGAATCCCTTGACTCAGGCCGCTTGGTCCGAGTTATGGTTCGAAGCCACAAGGTCCCAGAAGTTGGTGACAAATTCGCATCTCGACACGGACAAAAGGGTGTTATTGGACGCCTTGTTGAACCTGAAGATATGCCGTTTACCGCAGACGGTATCGTTCCTGACTTGGTCATCAACCCACACGCTATTCCATCACGAATGACTGTTGCACACGTTCTGGAAATGATCGGTGGTAAAGTTGGTTCGATGGAAGGCCGTCGTATCGATGCTACCGCTTTCCGTGGAGAAAAGGAAGGCAGTCTACGTGACGGACTTGTCCGAAACGGACTTGCCCACACTGGCCGTGAAACAATGATTAACGGCGAAACTGGAGAAGTTTACCCTGCTGATATTTTCATCGGCTGTATCTACTACCAGCGTTTGCACCACTTGGTGTCGTCGAAGATTCACGCTCGTTCTCGTGGACGTGTTCAAATCCTCACTCGTCAGCCTACTGAAGGTCGTGCCCGCCAAGGTGGTCTGCGATTCGGTGAAATGGAACGTGACTGTTTGATTGCACACGGTGCATCGATGGTCATCAAGGATCGACTGCTCGATGAATCGGACGGTATTGACATGTATGTCTGTGCTCAATCCGGTCACATCGCTTGGTACGACCCGAAGCGACGCACCTACGTCAGCCCGATTCACGGCGATGGCGCAGAAGTGTACAAAGTACAAACATCCTATGCATTCAAGCTGCTCCTCGACGAAATGAAGAGTTTAGGTGTGGCCATGCGTCTTGAACTGGAGGACCGAAGATGAGTCAGAAAAACACAATGATTCCAAAGCGTATCGCTCAGATTCGTTTTGGCCTAATGGAACCAAAAGAAATCCGTCAAATGTCTGCTGTCGAAGTGAAAACTGCTGACACATACAAGGACGATGGACACGCTTACCGCCAAGGATTGATGGACCCTCACATGGGTGTTATCGAACCTGGATTGGTTTGTCCAACTGACAACTGTAAGTACGACGAGTCCCCTGGTCACTTTGGCCACATTGCTCTGGAACTTCCAGTTATTCACATTGGATTCGTGAACCTCATTAAGACCGCCCTGAAGGCTACTTGCTCGAAGTGCAGCAGAATTTTGTTGCACGACACCCCGAGTACTCACCCTTCAAATCCTGAATTGAGCGAGCAAGATTACTACCGAACACGTATCCGTGATATCCAAATCAAGCACGGTGTCGGTTCGACTGAATTTGCCAAGATCATCAAGGAAGTCGAGAAAGTCACGACCGGAACTCGCCGTGGACAGTGTATGCACTGCCAGGCTATGCAAGGCAAGATTATGCTCGATAAGCCTACGACCTTCAAGGAAAAGTTGGAGTCTCAAGGCGCAGGAAAGGCAGAGATTGAGCGTAAACTCAATCCTCGTGATGTCCGAGAATGGCTCAGTGCCATTCCTTCTGATGATTTGATTTTCATTGGTATGGACAAGCAAAACCGACCTGAATGGATCGTTCTCAAGGTTCTTCCTGTTCCACCAATCACCGTTCGACCATCGATTACCTTGGACAGCGGAGACCGCTCTGAAGACGACTTGACGCACAAACTTGTTGACGTGCTGAGAATCAACCAACGATTGCGTGAAAACCGAGATACTGGTGCTCCACAATTGATTGTTGAGGACCTTTGGGAATTGTTGCAATACCACATTACCACCTACTTCGACAACCAAACCTCTGGAATTCCACCGGCTCGTCACCGATCTGGTCGAACTCTCAAGACACTTACTCAGCGTCTAAAGGGTAAGGAAGGCCGATTCCGTAGTAACCTCTCCGGAAAGCGTGTTAACTTCTGTGCTCGTTCAGTTATCTCTCCTGATCCATACTTGGGTGTCAACGAAGTTGGTGTGCCAAAGAAGATTGCAAAGGAACTGACTGTCCCAATCCGTGTTACATCCCGTAACCGTGAACAGATGCGTCAGATGATTCTCCGTGGTCCTGATGTTCACCCTGGTGTGAACTACATTATCCGTGGTGACAATCGACGTGTTCGAATCAACCAACGCAGCCGTTTGATTAACGCTGGATTCCGATGCCACAACCCTGAGTGTAACGAAGAAACAACACTTCGCCCAGACATGCATCAATGCCTACCAGCACCAAACTTCCTGCCTGGCCTTGTCATCAAACCTGAAATCTTCGTGAATCCTGACGGAACCCAAGAAACAAGTTACGTCGTTGATGACGAAGCAACTCTTGCGAACCTTCGTGGTGAAGATCTTGATTCTCAGAAACTCGCTGAAGACGACCCTCGTGCTAAACTCCACTACCGTTGGATGCACGAATTGGCTCAAGCAGACAAGGTACATCCAGACCCACACCCAGAACATCTCCAAGTTAGCTGCCCTCACTGTGGTAGCCCGGCAGACGAATGGGGCGACCAAACACGTGTCGAAGACCGACTGTCAACCATTGACCGCAACGGAAACCCGAAGCCTGGTCTTTTGGTCGAACGCCACTTGATTGATGGTGACGTTGCAATATTCAACCGACAACCATCTCTCCACAGAATGTCGATGATGGTTCACGAAGTTCGAGTTATGGAAGGTCACACCTTCCGTTTCAACCTCGCAGTATGTACTCCGTACAACGCTGACTTCGACGGTGACGAAATGAACTTGCACGTTATCCAATCTGAAGAAGCTCGTGCTGAAGCAAAAATCTTGATGCGTGTCCAAGAGCACATTCTGACTCCTCGATACGGTGGAGCAGTTATTGGTGGAATACACGACCACATTTCTGGTGCTTACTTGCTTTCACGCCCGGGGACACTCATCAACCGCCGACACGGACTGGAAATGCTCGGTAACATCGACTACACCGGTGAACTCCCTGCAATTGTTAAGGACGAAAACGGCAAGGAATGCTTCCGTGGACAGGACATCATTTCACTGATTATCCCTGATAACATCCACCTGCGATTCCGCAGCCGTTCCAACGATGACGTGGTTGTCAAGAACGGAATGGTTGAAGGAACACTGGATAAGCGTGCGATCGGTGCTGAAGATGGCCGTCTCCTCGATGCTATCGTTCAAACCAACGGACCTGAACTTGGTGCTAAGTTCCTTGACGACTTTACCCGCCTTTCCATCGCTGCATGTACTTCGCTCGGATTTACCACAGGTATTGACGACGAAGATCTCAGTGCTGAGGCTCTGCAGTCGATTAAGAATGCAAACATCGAAGCGGGTGTGCTTGTTCAAGCAGCACTCGACAAGTTCGGAAAGGATGGTCGTGGATACGAAACACGTCCTGGACGTACACCTCGTGAAACGCTCGAAGAAGATATCATGGTCATTCTTGACCAAGGTAAGCAAGAAGCGGGTGACGTGGCAAAGAACGAACTGGCTCAATCCGGTTCGACCAACGCTGCAGTCAACATGGCTATTTCTGGTGCTCGTGGTTCAATGGACAACCTCAACATGATGGCTGGTTCGATTGGACAAGCAAAGGTTCGTGGTAAGCGACTTGAGCGTGGATACAACGAACGTGTTCTGCCTCACTTCCGCCGTGGTGGACGTGCAGCAGCAGACCGTGGTTTCATCTCGAGTTCTTTCAAGCGTGGTCTTGAACCTACGGAGTTCTTTATGCTCTCCATTTCAGGCCGTGAGTCTCTGGTCGATACAGCGGTTCGTACTGCAAAGTCCGGATACATGCAACGCCGATTGATTAACGCAATGGACGATTTGAAGGTCTACGATGACTCAATGCTCTCGGTTCGTAACACTGCGAACCGTATCATTCAATTTAGCTACGGAGAAGACGGAATTGATCCGTCCCGTGGTGTGCACGGTTCTCCGTTCAACATCGATGTTATTGTCGATGAGGCTCTCGGAACCGAAGGTGCAACCGTCGTTGAACGTGATTCCTTTGAACGTGAAGAAAAGGAAGATGACTTCGGTGGCATCGAGTATGAAGATGCTGGAACAGAAGGAGGCGAGAACTGATGGTCGTAAAGAGTGCAACCAAGAAGAAGCTCATGGATTTGGGCATTGCAGAAAACTATGCTCACACCCTTGCTGATGACAAGAAGTGGGACGATGTCAAAATCCTCCCTGCTGGTGAAATCGCACAATTGTGTGAGACCGATTCGGAAACTGCTGCAACCATCAAAGCAACCATTGATGCTGCTAACAAGAAGGGCGGAGATTCAAACAGCGAAAACACTGGACCAACAACATCGGTTCGACTTCGCCGTACTGGACGCTCCATTGCTCGTGCAAAGACCTCCGTTGCTATGACCGAATACAACCTTGAATCGAAACTCTTGGAGTATGAGGACGAGTTGTCAGAGGACCCAATTTTCAAGTCGCTCGTGGCAGCTGTTGAAGACAACGGCTCTGCTCGATTTACCAATCGGATCTTCCACGACCTTACCGTTGCAATTCATGCACGCGGCAAGAAGAAATTGACCAAGGCTCAAGCAAAGAAAGTCGTTGACGAAGCCGTTGTTGCTCTGGACCGTGCAAGCATTGACCCATACGAAGCTGCAGGAATTATTACTGCTCAATCGATTGGTGAGCCGGGTACACAGATGACCATGCGTACATTCCACTATGCGGGTGTTGCGACAGTTAACGTCACTCAAGGTCTACCTCGTATTATCGAGATTGTCGATGCACGTAAGGTACCAAACACGCCAACAATGATCATTCGTTTGGCCAAGGACAAGATGACAGATGCCAAGGAAGCGCAAAAGCTTGCTGCAGCCATTGAAGAAACTCACACTGTGAACATCGCTTCTTTGGAAACTGACGTCGCTCAACGTCGTCTCGTTCTCAAGCTCAACAAGGGTATGCTCAAGCAAAAGAACATGACTGGTGCTGAAGTGAAAGACAAGCTCGAACGGGCAACTCGCCTCTTTGTCCAAGCAGACAAGGAAAAGAATCCGTCGACGCTCACTCTGATTCCTGGTGTACACTCTGAAGAAGACTTGGCTGAACTCGCTGAGAACCCTCCTTCATACACCATGCTTTTGCAACTGGAAGAGAAAATCCGCGACATGCGACTCAAGGGTATCCCGAATATCGCTCGAGCCAACGTCCAACTTGATGACAAGACCGGCGAATACTACCTCTCTACCATCGGTTCGAACCTGACCCGTGTGAGCGAGATCGAAACCATCGACCGAAACCGTACCTACACGAACAACATCATCGAAATCTTCGATTTCCTCGGAATTGAAGCAGCTCGACAAGCAATTGTCAACGAACTCCAAGCAACCCTTGACGGGGCTCGTTTGGAAGTTGACGTACGACACTTGCTCCTTGTTGCTGATGTCATGACTTCAGAAGGTGAAGTTCGTGCAATTGGTCGACACGGTGTATCGGGTACAAAGCACAGTATCCTTGCTCGTGCTGCTTTCGAAGTTACCGTAAACCACCTGCTTAAGGCCGGTGTTATCGGTGAGAAAGACTACCTCACTGGTGTTGCAGAGAACATCATTGTCGGACAACCAATTTCACTTGGAACCGGTAGTGTTGAACTCTACTACATCCCTGAATGATTATTTTCTACCCATGAGAAACAATGTGGAGTATGGAGGAATAAAATATGGACCTAAGCCGACAACTGAAGAATGCAATTGCAACTGGAGACCTACGATTTGGACAACGCCAAGCACTCGATGCGTGTGCTCGTGGTGAAGCGAAAGTCGTGATTTTCGCTGCAAACTGCCCAAGCGAATTTATCGATGAATTGCACGCCAATCACCCTGAAGTGACCAAATTCCGTGCAAGCATGGTAAACCGTGAACTTGGAATTGCCTGTGGTAAGCCGTTTTCGGTTTCTACAATCAGCATTATCGATGCTGGTGACAGCGATTTGTTGCAGCTCGAAACCAACCTTGAGTGATTACCGTTTTTCAGGCTAAATCGCCTGCACTTGGTAGCAAAGGTTTGATGTCAGTCGGCGATGTCGTTGGGCTATGCGCCCTATGAATACACGACTCTCAGCACTCTTGCTAACATTCTTGATGCTCGCCTCGGTCATGGTCTTACAGACTCCTGTTCCCGAGTCGATTCTCGCCGAAGGGGAAACCGAGGATGTTCAATTCACCTCAGGCCGTGGAACTTCATCTTCGTATCTTTCGGCTGGTGGTTCTAACGCTCAAAGCATTGACGCGAATCACATTGCTGCACTTGGTTCGGGTGGATGGATTGTTGGTTCGGAATTCAACACTTCACTCACTTTTGGAACGAATACGCTCCAACCAACCTCGCCGTATGCGAACTACGGTGAATTTTTCCTGGCAGTGACCGATGAAACAGGTGTCTGGCGCTCTGTTTTCGGAGCGGATCACAGTTACGGTTCAGGTGGACTTTCTTTCTTAACCGATGTAGCAGTTGACGTCTCTGGAGATATTGCAATTTCCGGCTATTTCTATGGTGAAATCGCATTCCCAAGTATCCAAGGGCAAAACATCATCTTGTCCAATACCAATTCTGGTTACCACTTTGAAGGGTTCGTGGCTACTGCTACTCCCAATGGCGATTGGCAATGGGTGAAAGGCCTCGAAACGGTCGTGAACGGTTCAGGCGAATACAGTACAACAACCGGTGTCGCATTTTCTGCTAATGGTGATGTACTGCTCACTGGAGAATTTGAAGGCGAAACGGACTTTGGTGGCGTTTCATTGAATGTCTCAAACGCACAAGTCTATGTCACAAGCTATGATTTCGCCTCTGGCTCATTGAATTGGGTTACCAGCGGTGGCGGTATCGGTGTCAACCGAGTTTTCGATATGGCCCCGACAACGAACGGCGGTGTGAAGATTGCAACAATTTCTGATGGCTTTTCTCTGTGGGATTCGACCAGTTACCTCGCCAAAGGTACAATTGATGCAGTCGTTGTTGAATTGGATTCAAGCGGTGGTCTTGTCGGCGTAAATGGCTACGGTACTCCAAATGAACAAACCATCATCTTGGACATCGAAATAGACTTCAATGGCGATACTTACTATGCAGGTACGTTCGGTGGTACATTAACTGGTACCGGATGGTCAGCAACCGCATCCTATGGCGGTAACGATATTTTCATCGTACGTGAGGCAGTATCTTCCGCTAACAGTTGGGCGTTTGTTTCTGGTTCAAGTCAGGCTGATGAACCCCAAGGTCTTGCAATTACTTCCAACGGTTTAGTCGTGTATGGCGGATATATCATTGCCCAACACACTGCAAGTTCGTACACACTCACTCCTTCGAATCACGATGGATTCGTTGTCGGTCTTTCATCGTCTGGCTCGGCTGAATGGGTTGAACAAATCGGTGGTTCTCAATACGATTACGCTTGGGATCTTGCTGTTAACTTCACCGACGCAATCGGTGTCGCTGGTTCTTATTCCGGTTCGATGACCCATGCAGGCACACCCGTCACATCAACCGGTGGCCGGGATGCGTTCATTTGGGCGTTTGACCCTACCGCATTGAAGGATACAGACAGCGATAGCATCGTTGACGTGGATGATAATTGTCCGACAGTTTCCAACCCGACTCAAGCAAACACAGACATGGACGATAAGGGCGATGCATGCGATTCAGACGACGACAACGATGGCCTCACCGACAACTTCCCTGATCTTTGCCCTCGCGGTGGTGAATTCAACTGGACAAGCATGCAAGACGCATCCAACCCTTCTGCTTCGAGTGATTGGGATAACGACGGCTGTAAAGACGACGTTGAAGACCTCGATGACGACAACGATCAGGTTCTCGATGTGGACGACATTTGCCCATACACTTCCTATGACCCTCCACGGCCAACATGGATTTCCGATTCCTCAAACGACCTCGATGGTGACGGTTGCCGTGACTCTGACGAAGACGTTGATGACGATGCGGATGGTTTCGACGATGTCGATGACGACTGCCCGACAACTTCTGGAACATCGACGCTCGGTACCACTGGATGTCTTGACTCTGACAGCGATGGCTGGTCGGACACCTACGATGATTGTCCGACTGAGGCTGGTAACTCAACCCTTGGAGGCAAGAATGCTTGCCCAGATTTGGATGGTGACGGCTGGTCGAATACCGATGATGCGTTCCCGAACGATGTGACGCAGTGGTTAGACGCAGATACAGACGGCTATGGAGACAACCAGCAAGGTCTCTCTCCAGACGATTGCTCCACAGTTCCAGGCACTTCAACCGTTGACCGATTGGGATGCTTTGATTCCGATGAAGACGGTTATTCGGATGCTGATTCCACATGGTACATCGAAGATGGCGCTGACGCTTTCCCGAACGATGCAACTCAATGGGCTGATTCCGATGAAGACGGATTTGGCGATAACTGGGGCAACTCAACTTGGGACGACCGTAAATCTTCTTGGAACGGGATCTATGTTGACGGAGCCACTGAACAAGATGCATGTCCAAATCAATTTGGAACATCTTGGCAACAAGGAATCCTCGGATGTCTTGACACCGATTCAGATGGATGGGCCGACTTCATGGACGCCTTCGATAACGACCCGACCCAATGGGAAGATGCCGATATGGATTCATTTGGTGACAATGAAAGTGGAAACCAACCTGATGCATGCCCAGCTCTACCTGGTAACTCAACAGCAGACCGCTTTGGATGCATGGACACCGATGGCGATGGCTACTCAAACGCTGACATCACGTGGGGATACGAATTAGGTGGCGATGCGTTCCCTGACGAAGCCTCTCAATGGTCCGATGCAGATGGCGATGGTTATGGTGACAATCCACTCGGAATCACTCCAGATGCTTGCCCAACCGTTCGAGATTCCTCAAGCATTGACCGAATTGGATGCACAGACACAGATGGCGACGGTTACTCCGACCCTGATGCTTCATGGACGCTCGCCGATGGTGCCGACGCTTGTATCTCCGGTGCGGGTAATTCTACGGTGGATCGAACCGGTTGTTTTGATGCAGACGGTGACGGCTACTCGAACCCATCTGGTGATTGGAAAGTCAGCGACGGAGCTGATGCTTATCCTGATGACCCACTGCGTTGGATTAAGGATGCTTCATCAACCGATGGCGCTTCTTCATCCACGTCGTTAATCCTCGGAATTGGTGCCGTTGTAGCGCTCGCTGCCATTGCAGGTCTTGCCTTCTTCTTTATTCGTAAGCCAGAAGGTGAAGTTGTCGACAAGAACTGGACCGACAGCAATTTTGCTCCAATGGGTGGCGCAATGCCAGCAATGCCAAACATGGGCGCTCAACCTGCAGTCATGATGCCGAATTACAGCAACACTCCAGCGCCAATCGCCGGAGGTATGCCAAACATGGCAGCTCAACCTGCCGCAGCCGTTGCAATGCCAAATATGGCGGCACAGCCAGCAGCGCAACCTGTTGCCCAACCAGCGCCAGTTCAGCCAGACCCTGCTCGAGAATACTACAACGGTTTGATTGCACAAGGATACCCGCAAGAGAGTGCTGTACAGTACACTCAGCAGTACTATCCGGCCTTCCAAGGCTGATGCGAATTCATCTTCACTCAAAGTGAAGGATGCAGATGAAAGGTTCACTCGGTTCCAACGAGCTTGTAATCATCGGAAAGTGGTGTAGCACCGGTTTCCATGAGAATGATTTGGCCGTCTTTGAAGCGCATGAAGGACATGACTGCTTCTGAGTCGGAATCGTTTGCGAAGTGGACAATTGAATGAGCGACACCGACTTCATCGTTCTCGAACAAGATGCGGTTGTTTTCTGATTGAGGGGTGCTGTCGCCACCTGCGAATCCAAGAATATCGGACTTGCTCATGGTGATTCCACCGACGTGTGGGTTGAAGACGCAGTCATCGTGAATGATTTTTGCGAGTGCGTCGACATCTCCGTTATCCCAGGCTTCGTTGTATGCTGCTATGATAGACATGGAACTCGCTACGGTCGGCAATTCTTAAACTCGCCGCATATTCAGTTTACTCGTACCTTTCACACTCATATAGCGGTGTTTACTGGGAGATTCATGATGAAACGCCTGGCTGTACTCATGTGCCTCATTTTCCTTATGGCTCCACTTTCGGGATGCTTTGGGACTTCTGAGGAATCCGTCACAGACAACACAAGCATTGTTGACGATGCTTCCTTCGATGAAAACAACACGACCGGTGGAAACCAAGATGACCAACCAACTCCAGTGCTTTCACCTTACGATGTGGTTTGTCCTGATGGTACGAATGAAACCATCCAATGGGGCAGCGTGACTTGTGCAGCGCCGGTTGCTTTCAAAGCCGCAGATGTGTCCAACGAAACACTCAATCTCACTCTTGAATGGTACAACATTGCATCTGCTGAATGGGGCAATTTTGGGCCGGTCGAATTGTTCATCGTTGGCGAGGATGTTGAGGCTGCCAAAGACTTGGAAGACTTGTTTTGTGAACGCCACATGACGCTTGATGACAATTGGAACGAAGAATGGGATTGTGCCAATGAAAATTACCAAATCTTCTCGCACTATACGGATGAAGGTGGAGCAGCCATCAGTACCTTCAAGCGAACCTACATTGAATATGATTTCATGATGATGATCATGTCGGCAAAGTATCCTGGACCTTCTGAAGACGACTACAAACCGGTAACGCTCCACGAATATTTCCATATTTTCCAACACTCGCACATCAGCGATGAGTGCACCGGAGACAGCAGAGATTCATGCGAACGCGATTCGAAAATGGGCGGAGAAAATACTCCATGGTTTGCAGAAGGCGGTGCGGAATTCATGGCCCAATCTCTGTACTCCGAACAAGACGGCGTTGGTGAGAATTATCTTCGAGAAGTCATGCAGCGCAAACTTGAGATGTCCCAAGAGGGTTACAACGCTCAAAACACCTCGCTTGACCAGTTGACCTACTCATCCGAAGTAAACGCCTACGATGTTGGCGCATGGTTCATCGCTTATCTTATCCATCACGAGGGTGAGGATGCCTTCCTGAATGGCTTCTACGGTGACCTCGACGGTTTAGGGTTTGATGCAGCCTTTGAGGACAACTTCAACGCAACAAAGAGCGAATATTTGGCTGATTTTGATGCGTTCTTTGCCCAACCTGCTGAAGATGTGATGCTGCTCTTCCCAGAGGCTTCGACGGGTAATGATGAGAATACTGAGTGATTTCACAGCGCCAAGTTCGGGCACACAGTGCAGAGTGTCTTTGTGTTATTGATTTGATGACTTACGTCATGTCTCAGCCTTGACACGCCGGACAATAATCGAGCCGCCGTCCGCCTGGTCGCGTATGCAGAATCAATTCTCCACACTGATGGCACGGCCGGTCGTTTCGTGTGAACACCCAGTGCCGTGCTTGTCCCCGTGACAGGCCAATATCCCTCAGTTGCTCGTAGAGTTCCAAATCAACAGTGATGCCCGGAACTTTGTAGGATTGGCGCGAAAGGAACAGTGCTTGCTCAGCAAGCCTCCTTTTTTCATCTTCATCGAGTGAAGAGACCGTTCGTTCGGGGTGGAGTTTAGCAGTGAACAACACCTCACTACGCAGGTAATTCCCAATCCCTGCAAAGAATCCCTGGTCAAGCAGCAGCGTCTTCAGCCGTTTCCTTTGAAATCGCTTCTGGTTCATGTGTTCAATCAACTCCTCCGTCGTCGTCTCATCGATTACCACATCCG
>Ga0206677_10000081_pt1 | contig 77111 bp, 64 predicted proteins | sample M130m12015metaG_FD_155475 | JGI IMG/M metagenome (GOLD analysis project Ga0206677, IMG submission 155475) | Ammonia-oxidizing marine archaeal communities from Monterey Bay, California, United States - M1 30m 12015 | ecosystem: Environmental > Aquatic > Marine > Intertidal zone | place: USA... | reverse complement strand
CTACAGAGGGACGCGATATTCTTATTGCTGTTGATATCTCAGGAAGTATGGAGCGAGAAGATATGGTCATTCGTGGCCAAACCGTTAATCGTCTGATGGCGGTTAAGTCAGTGGTTGGAGATTTTGTCATCAAACGTACGGGAGACCGGTTAGGACTCGTTTTGTTTGGCGAAAAAGCCTATTTACAAACACCATTGACATTTGATCGAGAAACAATGGAATCCTTATTGCTAGAAGCTCAAATTGGCTTTGCTGGCAACGGTACAGCAATAGGAGATGCAATTGGGTTATCTGTAAAGCGACTGCAAGATCGACCACAAGATCATCGTATACTAATTTTAATGACCGATGGCTCAAATAATACAGGCGCTCTTAATCCTGAAGAAGCTGCTGATCTGGCACGTCGAGCCAAGGTAAAAATATACACTATCGGTATTGGCGCAGAGCGGCAGGAGCAGCGAGGGCTATTTGGTCGAACAATGGTAAATCCCAGTGCAGACCTAGACGAAAAAACATTAACCACGCTTGCACAGGCCACTGGCGGTCAATATTTTCGTGCGCGAGATCCTCAGGAGCTAGCATCAATTTATGAGAGACTGAATCAACTGGAGCCTATTGAACAGGATGCCGAGACCATTCGACCTATCGTCAGTTTATTTCATTGGCCCCTAGGACTAGCATTTTGTCTCAGCTTAATTGTTTTTACGGCCAGCCAACGAAAAGGCGAGGTTAGTTAAGGTAATGATTGAGAATTTGACCGAAATTTTTGATAACTTTCATTTTTTACGGCCATGGTGGTTCTTAGGCTTGATTCCCGTTGTTGCTGTCATTGGTTTTTATACTTGGCGAAAACGCAATGCTGGCAATTGGGAAGCTATTATCAATCCAGAGCTTTTACCTTTTCTACTTCAAGGCTCAGGAGGAAAGCGCGCCTTAAACGGACCCTGGCTTGTGGCGTTTATGATCTCAGCTTGGATATTTTGCTGTCTGAGCCTTGCGGGTCCCGCCTGGCAACAGTTACCTCAACCTGTGCATAAGCAAGACTCCGCGTTAGTGGTAGTTCTGGATCTTTCTCCTTCAATGTTAGCAGAAGATATTTCGCCAAATCGTTTAGTCAGAGCTCGCTACAAACTGATCGATATCCTCACTCGAAGAACCGAGGGTGTGGTCGGATTGATTGTTTATGGTGGAGATTCACACACCGTGTCTCCTCTGACCGAGGATAGTAATACCATCGTGAGCATGGTCCCCGTACTTGAACCAAATCTATTGCCAGAAACTGGCAGTAATGTGGAGGAAGGCTTGGCAAGCGCCATAGACTTAGCTATGAACGGCGGCTACCAGCAAGCCGATATTCTGCTAATCACTGATGGTATTGATAAATCTGCACTCAGTAATATTGCGCCAATTATTTCAGGTGAAGGTAACTACAGGCTTTCTATACTCGGTGTAGGAACAACTGATGGTGCTCCGATTCCTGGTGTTGCAGGTGGTTTTATCAAGAAGGCAGGCAATGTTATCGTCGCAAAACTGAACGTAGGAACTCTAAGGAAAATTGCTGCCAACAATGGTGGATCCTATCAAACGCTAAGCGCCGATGATCGAGATATAGATAACCTTCTGGCTGGTATGGACTCACTGCTCACAAATAGCACACGAGAAACAGGTCGTTCTTTCGATCTATGGGATGATCAAGGTTACTGGTTGGTGCTATTACTGCTACCTGTTTTGTTACTCAGCTTTAGGAAAGGGACGGTCGTGGTAATTTTAATTGCCCCACTACTGTTCACTGCTCAGCCAGTTAAGGCCTTAGAATGGCAAGACTTATGGCAAACTCCAGACCAGCAGGCCTCAGAAGCTATGACTGCAGAGAACTATGAGGCGGCTAAAGGTCTGTTTCAAGATTCTCGCTGGCGTGGCAGTGCTGCCTTCAAAGCCGGAGACTTTGATCAAGCAATAGCAGATTTCTCCCAAGATGAGAGCGCGACTGGAGACTACAACCACGGTAATGCTCTGGCAAAATCAGGAGATCTCCAAGGGGCTATTAAGGCTTACAATAATGCTCTGAGCAAAGAGCCTAAAATGGAAGATGCCAGGTTTAACCTAGATCTGGTTGAGCAATTGAAGGATCAGCAAGATCAGGATCAGCAGGAGCAAGAACAACAAGATCAGGGCCAGCAGGACCAAGAACAACAAGATCAGGATCAGCAGAACCAAGAACAACAAGATCAGGGCCAGCAGGACCAAGAACAACAAGATCAGAGCCAGCAGGACCAAGAACAACAAGATCAGGGCCAGCAGGACCAAGAACAACAAGATCAGGATCAACAAAACGAATCTGATGAAGACCCTGCTCAGACTGAGCAAGATAAGCCTGAGGACAAAAATGAAGCCGCAACTGAGGAAGAACAAAAAGAAGAGGTTTCTGTTGAAGAGTTGAGTGATGAAGAAAAACAGGAACAAGAAGCGATTGAACGCATACTTCGACGCATCCCCGATGATCCTGGCGGTCTTCTTCGTGCTAAGTTTCGCCACCAAGCGCGGCAACGCAGTCAGAACCGAAGACCGCCCACTAACGAAGAGCGCTGGTAAATGAGTAACTATTTTAAAGTAACTATCCGAGTTGTGAGTTTAGGTGTTTTAGCCCTGCTAACTTCACCAAGCTGGGCTGACTTAACAGCAAAAGTTGATCGTTCCGTGTTGGATAGTAACGAGACCCTCAGGTTAGAAATACGTTATGACGGTCAAGTATTTACAGGGGAACCAGACTTTAAGCCTTTATCCAACGACTTTGATGTCTTATCTAATAACCGCCAGCAAAGTTACAGCAATGTTAATGGCAAAACTGAATCATTTACCGCCTGGACAATACAGCTGCGTCCCAAGAGAGCAGGAATATTATTAATTCCATCGATTAGTTTTAAAGGTGATATCAGTAATGCTTTGGAGTTACGGGTGCGAGCAGCACCTGCAAACCCAACTGCAGCAAACCCAGGTACACAGCCTATATACACCGAAACTCTGGTGGATAACGATACTGTTTATGTTAACCAGCAAATTATCTTAACTCACCGCCTGTATACCTCAATTAACTTGAGAGATTACAGTCTCTCTGAGCTAAAAATAGCCGACGCCCTACTTCATCGTCTAGGTGATACGACCTATCAGAAGGTGCTGAACGGCAGAACTTATTTAGTGTTGGAGGTAAAGTATGCAGTGTTTCCGCAATCTGCGGGGCAGTTAGAGATTCCAAGTCTGCGTTTTGGCGCCTATGAGGTAAATACTCGCAGTCAATTTGGTGTCTTCAATAATCGTGGCAATCAAGTCATTCGTGATACCGAGTCCGTGCAAGTGAATATTGAGGCTCCGCCAAGTCAAACTGCCGGGCTAGGTTGGATGCCGAGTAGCAAAGTTAGCTTAGAGCAACGCTGGAGTGGTGATCTAGAGAATGCTACGGTTGGCGAGCCAATTACACGCACTGTTACCATCACCGCTAACGGACTTAGTAGTGCTCAAATTACGCCCTTGGAGGTACCCCAGAGCTCAGATTATCGTGTCTATCCAGACCAGCCTCAGCTCGATCAATCTCTCTCTAGTGAAGGTTTAACTTCAACAAGGATAGAGTCTTTTGCCTTGGTTCCAAACCAGTCCGGCGAAATAACCCTACCTCCTATTGAAGTGCGTTGGTGGGACATTAATGAACAGAGAGAGCAAATATCGCGCTTGCCATCAACTACTCTTCAGGTGTTGCCCAGTGTCAGCAATGCAGATGATGGCCTGGCTACTGACGGCGCAATAATTGGCGCTACGGCGCTCTCAGGTAATGATCTTTCTCCTGAAAGTCCGATGACATCAAAGCCACCCAATTCAAGCCTGACCTCTATTTCTTTAGCATTAAATGCAATTCTTGCTTCGCTAATTGTGGCAATGTTAATCGTACGAAAAACTCAAGCTCGCAGGGAGAACCAGGATTCCTCAACCGAATCTCAAGGCACTGCACTCCAGACACTACGGCAGCAGCTGAAAACAATAGAAGATGCGGCAAAAAGTGATGACCTTATGGCGATGCGTGATGCCATTTTAATGTGGGGTAAAACACTATTTGCTGAACGTCCACCAAAGACACTAAAAGCCCTCGCTGTTAGTTTAGAAGATAAAGATATTGAGCAACAATTTGAGCAACTCGATCGCCAGCTCTTTCAGGACAAAAACACTGATTTACCCGAACTTGATATAAAGTTATTACTGAGCCAAATTAAGCATCAATCAACTTTTAGCCGAGGGAGTAGTTCTCGAGATAAAGCGGGTCAAGCACTAAAAGATTTATATCCGACGTAAGTAATATAGTACGTTAGAAATAGATCTTGATACTCTTATACTTAAATAAAAATAAAAGCTTTTGCGCAACCAAAGCTAATAAAAAATAAGGAATTACCATGGATACTAAAGAAAAGAGCAACCAGCTTGAGCATGAGAGCGCACTTAATAATCAGACTCTGTATTGGCAAGCTAATTTGAAACTCCTCGCCAAACTCTTGGTGGTTTGGTTCGCCGTGTCTTTCGGTTGTGGGATCATTCTTGTCGATTGGCTCGATCAGTTTACGATTGCCGGCTTTAAACTGGGATTCTGGTTTGCTCAGCAAGGCGCTATTTATGTGTTTGTAGCTCTCATTTTTGTTTATGCGCGACAGATGAAAATACTAGATAGACAATTTGATGTCGGGGATGATAACAGTGATCAGGAGCCGCAATCATGAGCACGCAACTACTAACCTATCTGTTTGTGGGGGCATCTTTTGCTCTCTATATAGGAATCGCCATCTGGTCACGAGCTGGATCGACCAAAGACTTTTATGTCGCCGGTGGTGGAGTGCACCCCGTAGTAAACGGCATGGCGACAGCTGCTGACTGGATGAGTGCTGCCTCGTTTATCTCTATGGCGGGCATCATTTCATTTATTGGTCGCGATGGTTCGGTTTACTTATTAGGTTGGACAGGTGGCTACGTCCTGCTGGCACTTCTTCTAGCGCCCTACTTACGTAAATTTGGACGCTTTACTGTTCCTGATTTTATTGGCGAACGCTACTACTCCCAGGCTGCACGTATTGTTGCGGTGGTTTGTTTGATCTTCGTTTCCTTTACCTATGTTGCTGGTCAGATGCGTGGCGTGGGCATTGTTTTTTCTCGGTTTCTTGAAGTAGACGTGAATACCGGTGTGATAATTGGTATGGCTGTTGTGTTTATGTATGCCGTACTTGGTGGTATGAAAGGTATTACCTACACTCAGGTAGCTCAGTATTGTGTTCTGATTTTTGCTTACATGGTGCCGGCAATCTTTATATCTATCATGATCACGGGCAACCCCATTCCCCAGCTAGGCTTCGGTGCTGAGGTTACTGATGGTTCAGGTCTATCAGTGTTGCAGAAACTCGACGGGGTATTGTTAGACCTTGGCTTTGGTGCCTATACCGCCGGTACCAAATCAACCATTGATGTTTTTGCAATTACCGCAGCTCTAATGTTTGGTACGGCAGGACTTCCTCACGTCTTGGTGCGCTTTTTTACAGTGCCCAAAGTCTCTGATGCACGTTTGTCCGCAGGTTATGCTCTTGTATTTATTGCCATTTTATACACTACTGCTCCGGCAGTGGCCTCATTTGCACGTCTTAATTTAGTCGATACGGTTCACAATACCGCCTATGACGAAGCTCCAGAATGGTTTGGTAATTGGGAAAATACAGGGTTAATCGCCTGGCAAGATAAAAATGATGACGGCATTATGCAGTATAGCGCTGGTGCCGCATTATCCCCTGCGAAACCGATGTTCGATGTTGATGGCACTCTAGGTAGTCATGGCGAGCGACTATTAACTAATAAACCCACTGAGTCTGCCAACGAAGTCTATATCGATCGAGACATTATGGTGCTGGCCAACCCTGAGATTGCAGGCTTGCCCGGCTGGGTGATTGCTCTTGTTGCCGCTGGTGGCGTGGCCGCCGCCCTATCAACGGCTGCTGGACTGTTACTGGTTATTTCAAGCGCAATCTCTCATGACTTACTTAAACAAACCCTCATTCCAAAAATCACTGAGAAACAGGAATTGCTCTATGCCCGCTTAGCGGCAGCCGTTGCGGTCTGTATCGCCGGGCTATTTGGCATCTATCCTCCCGCCTTTGTCGCCCAAGTCGTTGCTTTTGCGTTTGGCCTTGCCGCTGCGTCCCTATTTCCAGCGTTACTTTTGGGTATCTTCTCCAAAAGCGCCAACAAAGAGGGTGCTATTTCGGGAATGCTAGCAGGCTTGGTATTTACCTTTGCTTACATAGCGTACTTTAAATTTGTTGCGCCAGAACTTAACAGTGCAGAGTATTGGTTATGGGGTATCTCTCCAGAGGGTATTGGCGCCATAGGCATGTTACTGAATTTTGCGATTGCCATGACAATCAGTCGCCTAACCGCTAAGCCCCCGGAGACTGTTCAAGCACTGGTTGATAATATTCGCATTCCTGGTGGCGCCAAAGCGGCAGAAGATCACTAATCTTTAAGTCCGTCATAAACATAAAAGGAGGCTATATAGCCTCCTTTTTATAAATGTAATATAAAGTACTTCGTTAAAATGTTAACCCATCATCAATATTTTGGCCTGCCTGCTCGGAGGTTTGCAATCCTTCAGTCAAGTGCATGCCGTTAGTTTCTTGCTGTATAGCCTGGACATCATCAGGAGATACATAAAACTGCGAGTACCATTTACGGCCCGTTCTAAAGGGTCCATCAGTTTTTAACTGCATTATTTTGAGTGCCGGCCGTTTGTTCTGCCAAATATTAAAGTCCGCACTGAAGGCTTCTAGCGCCCCAGCTTGGGCCTCTCTAGCCATGACTATATCAGCCTCGGTAGCAATCTTTGCAGAACCCTTAACTAAACAGCCATGCCAACATTTCACTACACCATCCTCTACTGGCGTATTAGCTATTAACTCGAAAATGACCATCCCAGCAAATTCTTGTTTAGACAACAGTATTCCAGGTCCGGTATACCAAGTGCTGGTGTTAAGGTAAGTTTCGTATAGTTGCATCGGCCCACCTTGGCGTTGGATGCAAACATGGTCTCTAATTTCATTTTCAAAATACTCACTGGGTGCACCATGAGTTGGCCCCAGATGCTGGACATCGACAATATTGTCGATTATCTCCTGTGGATGGATATTTAGTTCACCTAAGTGATCAAGTTCCCACCTTACCCACTGAGGATCATCCCACTCTGGTAGTTTGGGCGCCTCATAATCTGGTTCCCGATCATCCGGGTCATACCAAGCCATTACACAGCCCATATTGTCGATTACTGGGTAAGACTTAATAGAGGCAGATTTTGGACATGGCCCACTAGAATAAGGTATATCGTCAACATGGCCTTGAGCGTTATAACGCCAACCATGGTAGGGGCAGCGGATTGAGTCGCCCTCAATTTGCTGATTGTTCTTTACGATCATGGAACTTTTGCTATCAGTTAGATGGGTTCCCATGTGGCCGCAGTAGGCATCCAACAAGACTGGCTTGCCACTGGCGCCACGAAACAGAGCCAAATCTTGACCAAAAAACTTTATCGCCAAAGGCTCAGCGTTTAACTCGCTGCTCTCAGCAACAACAAACCATCCTCTTGGGTAGGTATTGGGACCCAATTTATAGTCTGCAGATTTCGCCATGATTCATCTCCCAAAATTTTTATAATACTAGACGTTATCGTATTAGCACGAATTCTGGAATCGTCCATTTGGATGAAGAAGGGTCGGGAAATAGTGTTCAACCAAATGTCTCTTTATTCCAATAATCTTTATGATAGCTTTACAAACTTAAGATAGCTTTAACTTGGCGCATTTATCTCTGTAAAATGCGTCCTAAATCGGGTGAAAGGAACGAACATGAATACCTTGAATATTTGGGAGTGCATAATTTGCGGCTGGTTATACGATGAGTCTCTTGGCTGCCCCGAGGACGGGATCGCTCCTGGTACGCGATGGGAGGATGTTCCTGAAGATTGGACCTGTCCAGTTTGTGGTGTTTCAAAACAAGATTTTGAGATGGTTAAAACTGGCCCATCCCCGAATCCTATCCCTGCTGCTGCTTCTGCCGCTCCGATCACTCCCTCCGCTGATCAATCATCAACGATTATAAAGGAAGCACCAGAAGAGGCTATAACCTTTACAAATTCAGGCGAACCATTCCAGATTTGGGAATGTATTATCTGCGGCTGGGTCTATGACGAATCTAAAGGATGGCCGGATGATGATATTTTACCTGGTACCCGATGGGTGGATATCCCAGAGGACTGGACATGCCCAGACTGTGGGGTAGGTAAACAAGATTTTGAGATGATTGCTGTTAGTGCAGCTGAGAGTGCACAAAGTAAAGTTAAAACAACTGATCCTTTGGAGTTGATTGATCAAGATCAGCTACCTGTCATCGTTGTGGGCACTGGTCTTGCTGGATATAACCTTGCAAGGGAGTACAGAAAGCTAAATACAACGACACCTTTGATTATGATCACCAGTGATGATGGGCGTATGTACTATAAACCCGCTATCTCTACGGGGTATCACACCAATAAAAGCCCGGATCAGTTAGCCACAGCCACGGCAGAAGAGATGGCTCTGGAACTTAGGGCCGAAATACAGACATTTAGCTCTATGAAATCTATTGATGAACGTAACCAAATTGTTGAAACAACGAGTGGAAAGCTGAAATACGCAAAACTCGTTCTGGCTACGGGGGCCCGGTGCATTGAATTACCAATTGCCGGCAATGGATTGGAATCAGTATATTCCATTAATAATTTGATGGACTACTCAACTTTCCGTCAAGCCATGGAAGGAAAAAAGCACGTGCTTATAATTGGTGGTGGTCTTATTGGATCAGAGTATGCCAATGATCTCATTCAAAGTGGATATGAAGTTACAGTTGTTGATCCTCTACCCTCAATTCTGGGCACTCTGATGCCAAAAGTCGCTTCAGATTCAGTTAAGAATGCTCTTGCAAATGCTGGTGTCCAGTTCCACTTTGAAACTGTTGTAGAGAAAATCGAGAATCAAGCAACAGGTGTCAAAGCCACCCTTGCCAGTGGAAAGGAAGTAAATGCAGATATTGTCCTATCAGCTGTTGGTGTGCGACCAGATCTTACTTTGGCTAAAACGGCAGGATTACAAACCAACAGAGGTATTATCACCGATAGAAGCCTGAAAACTAGCGCGAGTAATATCTATGCTCTCGGAGATTGCGCAGAGGTAGATACACATCTGTTGTTTTATGTAGCGCCACTAGTCGAAGGTGCCAAGAAATTAGCGTCAACGATTAATGGGGAAGAACAGCACGTCTATTACGGCACTATGCCGGTGATTATTAAAACTACCTTATTCCCTGTGACTGTATCGCCTCCTCCTAAAACTGACGGACAGTGGCACATAGACATTGAAAGCTCTACAGGAGTCAAAGCTGTGTTCAAGACTCCAGAAGGCGAGCTAGTAGGCTACGCACTCACTGGCGACTGTACAAAGTTTAGAGATGAGCTCAATGTGTCACTTCGGCCCTTAATGTGAGAATTTTGCAGCAAAAAAGGGATATAGCTTAGCCCAGTTTATAAATTATACTTTTGAATGTAGTTCGCAAATCGTTGGCGCTCACCCCTATGGGTGAGGCCAAAATCCTGCAAGCTATATTCATGCTTACCGTACTTATTTTGAGGGTTTAGACTTAAGAAACTGTTAATTCTCGACCCCATGTCATCGGGAAAAGGTAAACTAAACTTTTTATAAATACCTCGGATTGATTCCTCTGCATCAGAGACAAGGTCGCTGAAGTAGAGATCATGAAACTGATCTTCATGCTCAATCAACAACTCTCGATCAACCATTGCTTGCTCCAACATTTGATTCCAGCTGAAAGATTGTTCTTCACCTATTTTTAACGGGTCCAACCCCTTGTCTGATGCCATTCCAGATAAGCTCCAAACTAAACTACAAACTGACCCAATAACCTCTACGGGGTTACGGTGAGTAAATACCACCTGGGCATCCGGATAAACCTTAAATAAAGTGGGCAAACTGTTCAGATGTGCCGGAGACTTAAGCAACCATCGATCACCCGGCTTAGTGGCCTGTAACATTTGCAAAAAGCGCTTATGGTAGCGCATGGCTGGTTCTGCATTAGTTTTCAAAAGCCATTGCCGATAATCGGGCACGTACCAGTGCAAAAACAGTGTAATCCCATGGAACATATGCTGAGTGATCCCTACGCACTCTTGAGGCAAGGTTGCAGCGACTTCGTGAATCGCTAAGAAATTAGTGGCCAATCGGTTTAGGGCGTCTAAGTTATCTTGATTAACCGCAATTCGGGGATCATCATCCCAATTCTCGGGGTTTGGGCGCGGTATTGGATCGTTGATCTCCCACATTAAAGGTGCTCTATTACCGGGATCTTGCCACATCAAATTATGAAGTATCGTCGTACCTGTGCGTGGTAACCCTATGATAAATATGGGTTTAGTGATTTTTTGATCTAATTCATCTGGGTGGTTTTTAAACCAGTTTTCAAGCTGTAAACGATTACTCATAAACCCAGTAAACATTCTCTGGCAGGTCAGTCGTCCTATTGTATTGAGCCTTGCTTGATGCTCTATGGATGCAACCAAAACCTGTAAGCCTTCGTAATCTGGATTGTCTCCGAATGAATCAAAGCCGGACTGTTTCATCGATTTTTTAAGAATATAATCCGCCTGAATCGACGGTCGAATACCCACAGTGCTGAGTAATTCACCAACTGCATTGAGCAGGCGGAAAAACCATGGTCTATAAGCTTTACTCAGAGCCATAGATTATTTGTCAGAAAACTTTGCGTCGCGCTTTTCCACAAAAGCATCTCGTCCTTCTTGCGAATCACCTTCAGTGTAAGCCTGCAAAGTAAAGCCCTGCTCCCAGCGGTACTTATCTTCAAGATTGCCATCTTCAATGCCCGTCAAGGCTTCCTTAGCCAACTGGATCATGGAAGAACTTTTCATAGCTATTTTAGCGGCTATGGACATTGCAGTATCACGCAATTCTGACAGTTCGACTACCGATTCAAGAGCTCCCAATCGATAAGCTTCATCGGCATCGATGAAATCCCCTGTAAAGTACATATGGCGAACCTTCTGCACGGGAAACAGTCGCTGTAAATGCGCGCCACCACCCATAGCACCGCGGTCTACCTCAGGCACCCCGAATCTGGCACACTGAGACGCCACGACAATATCTGCCGCTCCTGCTATGCCTATGCCACCCCCAAGAACGAACCCATGCAGCGCTACAATGACAGGTTTTGGGTTTCGGTGAATGGACTCAAAAGTATCATAGTTACCCTTGTTAACCGCCACAATTTTACTGCTATCAGCAGCTAACTCTTTAATATCAACCCCTGCGCAGAAACCCTTTCCCTCTGCCCTGATAACAATGGCATTGACCTTCTTATTGACTCCTAACTCAGTGATTACCCCAGCAATTTGTGCCCATTCGTCACTATTAAAGGCATTCACCGGTGGCTTGTTAAATACTAGCTCCGCAATTCCGTCTTTAATTAAGGTTTCAACTGCCACAATAAACTCTCCTGAACCGTTGGGTCTAACATGTCTTGGTTGCTCTATTATTGATTGAGATTTGCTTTGTTCATTTCAGCTAACTCACTCACCACTTCCTTAGTCTCGTCTACTATCGAACTGATCAAATCTTCAACCGATGGAAGATCATCAATAGTCCCCGCAATTTGGCCGCTCGGCATAATACCTTGGTCTGCATGGCCATCAACCATTGAGTGCTGGATCATCATAGGCGCATTCGCCGCCATCATGGTTTGACCTAAATTTAAGTCACTGGATCGTTTCATAGCCCATGCTGAGCGCAACATTGAGAACAAAGAATCTCCACTCAGTTTAGCAAAAGCTAATCCATTTTTGATGGCAAGCAGAAGCATTCCAAATGTTGACTTGCTCTCTAATGTCTTTAGATATTGATTATTAATCATGCGCTGGGGTATGCCATCTAGTTTGCTACTAACAATCACCTGTTCAGTGGTGGTGTTAAGGTAATAATCTTTGGTAGTTATCGGAACAGGGCTTTCTTGGGTGAGTAAAAATCGCGTTCCCATGGCGATGCCTGCTGCACCGAATGACAAGGCCGCTGCTAAGCCACGACCGTCTTTAAAGCCACCCGCTGCAACAACTGGGACATCCAAGGCAGCAATCACCTGAGGTAAAAGAATTGTAGTAGCTACTGAGCCTGTATGACCGCCACCCTCCCCACCTTGCACAACAACTGCATCGGCACCTAGAGAGACCGCTTTGATCGCATGTTTTAAAGCCCCAACCGTTGGAATACAAACTACTCCCGCTGTTTTTAATTGAGTAATCGACTTTGCATCCGGAGAACGACTATAACTCACCGCTCTCACCTGATGGCGAATACAAATATTAATAATTTCGCTGGCGCCAGGCGTATACATATGGAAGTTGACACCAAAGGGTTGATCCGTTGCGGCTTTTATCTGCAGGATGCCCTGCTCAACCTCTTCTGGTGTCATTACCGCCCCAGCAAGAAACCCGAATCCTCCCGCTTTGCAGGTGGCGCTCACAAGACCAGCATCCGCCACCCAGCCCATGGCCGTTTGAATAACGGGATAACGACAACCTAAAAGTTTCGTTAAAGGGGTTTCCATCAAGTCTCCGAATCTACTGACAATGTCCCACTCTCAAGGCGGGAGCCTAATCGTTAATATGCGGATCACCAAGATTTCAATCATCGTCCAACAAGACTATAAACTTCAATTAAGCAATTGCGCCGTTGTCTAATAAGGCATCTATCTCATCTTGCTTATACCCAATCTCCAATAGTATCGCTTGACTATCTGCTCCTATACCGACTGGCCTAAAGCCTGCCTCCGCATTGGTCCGAGAAAAGCGCGGAACTGGAGCAGGTTCCCACACATCGCCATCATCTACAAAGGTTTCCCGTGCAACATTGTGTGGATGTTTTCGGGCCTCCGCCATTGATAAAACAGGCGCAAAGCATACATCTGATCCTTCAAATATGTCGCACCAGGCATCTCTCGTTTTGGTTTTTATGAGGGCTTCGAGTTTATCCGCCATCTGAGGCCATGTTTTTGTTGCCCATTGGTTCTGCATCCATTCCGCACTTTCAGACTCACTTAACTCTAATAGAGTCACTAGTTCTTTGAAAAACTGTGGCTCAATAGATCCAATGGAAACGTATTTTCCATCGCTGGTTTCATAAACATCATAAAAAAACGCACCAGAATCCAGCATATTACCCCCACGCTCATCAGACCCTATTCCTGCCTGTAATTGAGAATAAAAGAATCCCATCAAACTAGCGACGCCATCTACGATAGAACAATCGACGACCTGCCCTTGCCCAGATTGCTGAGTCTCAAGCAATGCGCAGACAAGACCGAAGGCCAGCATCATGCCACCACCACCATAGTCGCCAACAACATTTAGTGGGATCGCAGGTTTCTCTCCTTTACGCCCAATTGCATGCAAGACCCCAGTAAGAGCAATGTAGTTGATATCATGGCCCGCCGCATTAGCTAAAGGTCCTGTTTGTCCCCAACCTGTCATCCTTCCATAAACTAACTTTGGGTTAATCTCTAAACAGACATCGGGTCCCAGACCGAGCTTCTCCATCACACCTGGCCGATAGCCCTCAATTAGGGCATCTGCTGTACCGATCAATTTTTTTGCACAGGCGATTCCCTCCGCAGACTTCATATTGATACAGATGCAGTTCTTACCTCGATTGTGAATGTCGTATTTAGGATTCACTCCCGCGGTCATCATCTGACCGCCAGGTCGCTCTACACGAACTACCTTGGCTCCCATATCTGCTAACATCATCCCAGCGTAGGGTCCTGGCCCTAGCCCTGCAAATTCAATAATAGTCTTACCTGTCAATGGACCCATGTTATACCTTCGTAGTTTAATTTGGTTTGTTATGGCGAATCATCCTGTAAAATCTAGTCAAATACTAGAGGCTAATTAGATACTGGCCAAAAGTTGGGGTGAAGTTAGCAATCACAAAACATTTGAATTAAAATGTTTTTAATTATACAGTCGTCGTCTTCCAACAAGGCTATCACCAGACAATGGAAAAGCTATTATGACCGCATTCAGTGCTCCCTTTGAGCAAGCCATTGAAACTGTGACTGCTCCGGGTTCGCCCTTTGAGATAGCTCAACATCAGAATAACGGTATTGACTATCGTATTTATGCAAAGGCCCCAAAGACTCTCATCGAACTTCTAGCGCCCGGCCGAGAGTTTGGCAATCAAGAGTTTGTTATCTACCAAGAACAACGTTGGACCTTTGATGATTTCCATCAGCAGGCCGATATCCTAGCAGTACATCTCATTGAAAATCTTAACGTAGGCAAAGGTGACCGCATCGCTATTGCTATGCGTAACTATCCAGAATGGATGGTTGTATTTCTTGCCATAATCTCTACTGGAGCCGTCGCTGTTCCCCTCAACAGCTGGGGCGCCGGTGCGGAATTACAGCAAAGTATCGCAGATGCACAATGCGTCCTTTTGTTTTGCGATCAAGAGCGGTTAACTATGATCGATCGTAAAGACAGTCAACTAGCCGCTATGGTTGTACGTCATGATGGCCCCCTGCCTCATAACTGCCAGAGTTACGATCAAGTAATAAACGATGGTCTTACAAAGAACTTAGCGCCTGAGGCAATTCAAGCGGTGCTTGCTGGGATCATCATTGATGCGCACGATGAAGCAATGATCATGTTTACCTCAGGCACATCAGGAAAGCCCAAGGCTGCTCTCTTTACTCATTTCAATTGTTGTCAATCATTGACTAACTTTGAGGCCGTCGGCGCGGCGGCGTACATGACCAATATGGATGCCTACAACAAACATTTAAGTAGCGGCAGGCCATCAAAGGCTTTAATCACTGTACCTCTCTTTCATGTCAGTGGCTTATTTGCTCAATTTCTACTCACTTTGAGAGGCGGTCGATCTTTAGTATTGATGTATAAATGGGATCCCTCCATAGCCTGTGACATTATCATGGAGGAACAAATTACCATTATCGTTGCAGCGCCATCTATGCTGTTAGATTTAACTCAACACCCCAAGTTCAAGAACGTGGATACCAGCATCATTAGTAACATTAGCGGTGCAGGAGCAGCCACTCCCAGCAAATTAGCTAAATTGCTTACTGAGAAGTTGCCGTATTCATTACCTGGCTCAGGTTGGGGAATGACCGAGACGGGAGCCGCTGGCGCCTCATTCACCGGCTATTTTTACAATCTTAAGCTCGGTTCTTGTGGATTTGTGAATCCTATTGTGGATCTTCGCTTTTGTGATGAAGATGGCGTCCAGGTTAAAAATGGGACTCCTGGAGAGATATGGGTTAAAAGTCCCACCACTATTTCCGGCTACGCGAACAACCCGCAAGCTAATAGAGAAGAATTCAAACAAGGTTGGTTTAAGACAGGTGACATTGGATATCTGGACTCAGACAAGTGCCTATTCATCTGTGATCGTGCGAAAGATATGGTAATCCGAGGTGGAGAAAATATCTTTCCCGTTGAAGTAGAAAATACTATTCAGTCACTACCTATGGTTGTTGGAGCCTGTGGCTTTGCCATTTCAAGCGAGCAGTATGGAGAAGAATTAATGGTCGTGGTTCGAGTCGCACCTGAGCACTTAGGCGTGATCGACGAAGAAGCAGTCCAAAACCACTGCCGGAAACAGCTTGCTAATTTCAAAGTACCTAGCGTTGTTCGCTTTACCGACCAACCATTCCCCATCAATGGAACCAACAAGGTGTTAAAAAAGCAAGTTAAGGCTTTATTTTCCTTTGAATAAGCTTAGTTTTTACATATTGAAACCGCCGACATAGTCAGTAATGTAAATTCAAAAATAAACTGTATAGAATGATTAACTGGCTATTTAAATCTAATCTGAAAAGTGAATACTCGTGACTGTTAAAAGAACACAAGACAAAAATGGGCATCAAGCGTTAAAGGCTAAGGCAACCCGCGAGAAAATTCTTAATGCTGTCGTTATTCTTATTAATGAATCAGGATATAGCTCTGCAAGCTCTACTGCCATTGCCAAAAAAGCCGGTATAACATGGGGTGCTGTGCAACATCATTTTGGTAATAAAGAAGAAATTTTAGTCGCCGTGATGGAAATGGCTAGAGATGTCTACATTCAATCTTTAGATCAAGCCGAGATAAACACAGGAACCATTGAAGAGCGTGTTAGTCACTTCGTAGATCTGGTATGGGAGCACTACAAAAGTGATCTTTATTTTGCCTTTTCAGAAATCGTTATGGCTACTCGAGGCACTAATAGCAATCTTCCTTTGCGCCAAATTCGCGTTAATAACGGATTAGATGAACATCTAAAAAGAATGGTTGATATTTTTGAGGGTTATGACGTATCTCAAGACCGGCTCAATGAAGTACTGAGATACACCCACCGATTTTTAGGAGGGTTTGCCATAGACCGTATCTTGGAACCTGGAATGCCCTTTGAAGACCTTCATATCCAACGTGTGAAGGATCAACTTTTAGCTATCATCCATCACTAGTATCGTTCCCTGCTATCACTTGGCCCAATTTATTAAGTTCTACCAAAAAGCGCCCAGCTAAAAACATTGCAACTTAAATGTTTTTTTGCGATAGTTTCCCTCTTTTGACAACATGACCTCGCTAAGGCCCAAAAAGATGGCATCAATTGACACATTTAGGAATGACGTTCGCGATTGGCTAAAATCTAACTGCCCTGAGTCCCAGTGTCAGCCTATTATCAAAGACCAACAAATTTGGGCTGGACGAAATCGTACTTTTTACTGCAACGACTCAAAGCAGTGGTTTGAGCGAATGAGAGACAAAGGATGGACCGCACCTACCTGGCCAACCCAATATGGTGGTGGTGGCCTGGCTCCAGATCAAGCAAAAATACTTGAACAAGAAATGAAAGCCCTGGGCTGTCGTCCTGCACTCTATGATATTGGTCTTTGGATGTTTGGCCCTGCGCTGTTGGAGTACGGCACAGAGGAACAAAAACAGGAGCATATCCCAAAAATTGTTCGCGGAGAGATTCGTTGGGCCCAAGGTTATTCAGAGCCATCAGCTGGCTCTGATCTAGCGGCCCTGAAAACTAGAGCCGAGGACAAGGGCGATCATTTTTTAATCAATGGTACGAAGATGTGGACTACGCAGGGAGATAAGTCAGATTGGATCTTTTGTTTAGTCCGCACAGACCCCAACGCACCGAAACAACAAGGTATTAGCTTCCTATTGATTGATATGGCTAGCGAAGGAGTCGATGCCCGACCGATGGAGCTAATCAATGGCGATCATGAATTTTGCCAAACGTTCTTTGATGATGTGAAGGTACCAAAAAAAAATCTTGTCGGTAAGTTAAACGATGGTTGGTCTGTGGCCAAAGCATTACTTAAATACGAGCGTAATATGATGAGTATTATGAGCTCTATCGTCGAAAAAGAGGAAGGTGACATCGTCGAAATAGCCAAACGTTACGTCGGTACCGATAGCAGTGGCATGTTAACTAATAGCAGTGTGCGCAACCAATTAAGTCAGCATTTGATGCGTGCTCAGGCTGACTTTTGGAGCGGCATAAGACTTTATGAGCAACACAAAAAGGGATTATCTGACGGAGGGCTAGGCCTCACTATGAAATATATGAGCACCACCGAACAACAACGCAAAGATGAACTCCTACTATCCATAATGGGGAATCAGGGGTTGAGCTGGCAGAATCAGAAGCTCTCCGAGGCTGAAAACAAATCAGTCAAGAATTGGGCCTATAACAAAGCTCACACAATCGCTGGCGGCACTTCAGAGATCCAACTAAATATCATTGCAAAAAAAGCACTTAATTTACCAAGCTGAGACAGATAAAAGAGATCAACTATGAGTATGGTTCTGAACGAAGAACAAAGTTTACTTGAAGAGACCATTAGGGACTTTCTGTCTAGTCATGCCCCCGTCGCTAGCCTCCGTCGAATCAGAGATGCCCAGAATGAACTAGGTTATTCGAAAGAGTTATGGCAGCAACTCACTGATCTCGGAATTCCTGCTATTCTCATGCCTGAGGAATTCGGCGGTCTTGGCTTTGGCTTTAAGGGGTTAGGGGCTGTTATGCAACAAATGGGGCGTCACTTAACAGCATCACCTCTTTTTGCAACCGTAGTTTTAGGTGCCTCGGCCATTGAGTTAGGTGCCACCGAAAAACAAAAACAAGAGTTACTGCCCAAGATCACAACAGGCGAGCTAACCCTGTCTTTGGCCATGGATGAGGGATACCATCATCATCCTTTAAATACAGACGTTAGACTTGACGATAATAAAGGCAAGCTAACTATTAGTGGAGAAAAAGCTTTCGTATTAGATGGCAGTAGTGCCGATACCTTCATTGTCCTTGTGCGCAGTTTTGGAAAAAAAGGTGATGCCACGGGTCTATCACTGGTGCTGGTTAATCGTGATTCACCTGGCCTCACAATTGAGCGTACCCAGTATATGGATGGGCGGAATGCCGCTGATCTTATTTTTGATAAAGTCTTAGTTAATGAAGATCATTTAATTGGCAGCTTAGGTGAAGCGTACCCCATATTACAGCAAGTATTAGATAGAGGCGTTATCGCTATATCTGCTGAGATGCTTGGCGGGTGCCAAGAAGTATTTGAACGGACACTACACTACCTTCGAGACCGAGAACAATTCGGAGTGAAAATCGGTACGTTTCAAGCCCTGCAGCACCGAGCATCAATGATGTTTTGTCAGCTCGAACAAAGTAAATCTGCAGTATTAAGCGCCCTCTCTAGTTTGGACAACAATGGCGCTGACTGTTCGATACAAGCAAGCATCGCCAAAACACTGATGAATGAATGCTATCAACATATTACCAATGAAGCTATTCAGATGCATGGAGGAATGGGAATCACCGATGAACTCGATATCGGCCTATTTTTAAAACGAGCCAGAATCAGCATACAAATCCTAGGGGATAGCGACTATCACAAAAATCGCTATGCTGAGTTAAACGGCTACTAAAGGTTGCGCTAGATACCCTTAGGGAGATCTTATGAAAGAACAAACGTTAAAGGGCAAGGTGGCATTAATCACTGGTGCGGGCCAAGGTATCGGCCAAGGTATTGCGTTAGCCATGGCAGAACGCGGCGCAAATGTAGTAGTAGTTGGTCGCACCTACTCAAAATGCGAAAACACCTGCAAAATGATTAAACAGCGCTTTTCCGGAACGGCCATTCCTATGACAGCTGATGTGGCTATACATAAAGATCTCAAACGCATTACTCAGGAAACAGTAAATGAGTTCAAAACTATTGATATTTTGGTTAACAATGCCGTTGCCACCTCAATTGGTCCGCTGATAAGTCAAACAGATGACAACGTCATTCAGGCGTTCATGGTCGGCCCTATGGCAACACTAAGACTTATGCAGCTCTGTTATCCCTATTTAAAGCAACAAGGCGGGTCAATTGTCAATATGGCCAGTACAGCATCAAAACGCTGGGATATGGCGAACTACGGTGTCTATGCTGCTGAAAAAGATGCTATCAGAGCCCTGACCCGTGCAGCCGCCAGCGAATGGGGTCCAAACAATATCAGAGCCAATAGTATTCTCCCTCATGCAAGCTCGCCGGCCCTACAAAAATGGATGACGCATCGTCCTGAGGAAGCTGCCGAATTTACTAAAAGTATCCCACTCCAGCGCGTAGGTGATTGCGAAACAGACATAGGACAATTTGTTGCTGTTCTTTGCTCGCCAGAATCATCCTATATCAGCGGGCAAAGTATTGCTTTAGATGGTGGTCAAGCATACATGAACTGAGGTTTGTTATGAGATATCCAGCCAAACAAACAACGCAATGGCTCAAGCTGGTGCTCGGCAGTTTAATCCTATTTTTTATAGCTGCGCTGATGCTCTTTAATCCTGCCAGCCTAATCACTAGCCAGCAAGCTAAAAATGACGCCCTAATTGCCGAAAGTATGGCCTATCATATAGGAGTATCTGCCTATCTATACGGCTATCCTCTTATCGACATGACTAGCCAGATGCACAACGAAACGCATTTAGTAGAAGACAATCAAGACGTTTATGCCCCAGTTAACAAACTCTATCGCTTCAATCATCTAATCACACCTCAGACCGCAGGTAATTTAAGAGCACCTAATAGTGATACTCTGTATTTTCAAGGCTGGTACGACATTACCCAACAACCTTTAATTATTCACACCCCTGATACTCAAGGACGTTACTTTACCATTGCTATAACAAGCCTATATGCGGAAGTTGTACACATTGGCCGAAGGACGACAGGCACGAAAGAGCGTTTATTCGCCCTAGTAACACCCACCTGGAGCGGCACCCTGCCTGACAAGGTCACACCAATAGTCACAGAAACCTCCAAGGGTTGGTTACTGGGGAGGATGCTCGTGACCGGATCAGAAGATTTTGTCCAAGCAAATCAGCTTATGGAACAAATCTGGTTACAACCCTTAGGCGAATTTAATGGGCAACCGAGCAATAAAAAAACTGAAAAGATAAACGCTCAAAAATATGATTTTAAAGGATCTCTTGGTTTTTTTGCCGAACTTAATCGCACGCTAAAAACATTACCTCTTCGACCTGGAGAGGCAGCCCTATTAGCTCAATTTGATGAAATTGGTGTAGGCCCTAATGTAACCTTTGATGTAGATCTTCTCACTCCGCCCCAACGCAAAGGTTTGGAGCACGCAATAAAAGACGCTGAAGATATTATTCAGGCATCAACACAGCGCTCCATAAAGTCCACAAATGGCTGGATGATCTCAAAAGATATTGGAGTATACGGTTATCGCTATATGCATCGTGCCTCTGTGGTCAAAGGAGGCTATGGCAATCTACCTGAGGAAAGCCTCTACCCTGCTGCTGTGTTCGATGAAAATGGTAACCTACTGAATGGCAGTGATAGATTTCGAGTTCACTTTAATCCCGAACAATTGCCACCGGTTGATGGTTTCTGGTCACTCAGCGCATACAAACTTGAGGATGCCCAATTCGAGCCCAACAGCATCGACCGCTACAGCATTGGCAATTTAACTAAGGGACTAACTTACAACGAATTGGGCGGCCTGACCCTTGATTTACAGCATGAAATGCCCGCAGACACTACCACTAATTGGCTGCCGATACCTGAAGGTCACTTCATGCTTGTTATGCGCCTTTATGAGCCTAAGCAAAACGTCTTAGATAATCAATGGATACCGCCGAGTATCGAGCGCCTCTAGTCCTGAGCTGGCGATGGCGGAATAAACTGACCATACCATTTGCGAAACTTGGCAAAGGGTCCATCACCATCACAGAGCAATGGTCTTTCATAATAGATTTTGCGGTTCCAAATGATAATATCCTCCTCCATTTGAGAACAAATATTGGCAATAATCGCATCACCAATACCCCCTGAAACTGTTTTGCCATCCACCTTTTTCTGCATAAAAGCGTACATTGCACGAGCATGTTCAGAATGAACAGGAGTTAAATTAGCTAGCAAGATCGTATCGCAAATACCGGAGAATTTAATCACGGATAATCCAGGGCCTGTGCTGAAGTTCTCAATAAATCCTTCGATTACCCCTCTGGGTGTTTCATTGCGCGTTTTTAGTAACCCATGGCGAGTAAATTCGCCAAACTCTTGTTTCTGAACATCAGGAATATCATTGGTACCATGAACATAATGAAAATGAGCAGCATCAACCGCATTTTCTCCAATTTCCTGCATATGTGTACCGATCTCCCACGTGAAGCTTTTTATTTCACCCCACTCGTCATTTTCTAATGCAGCTTCAGGAACAATTGGTGGCTCATAGGTCGGAGCAATATCATCAGGATGATACCAAACCAAAATACACTGGTTTATCTCTCGTACTTCATAGGATCGAATTACCTTTTCTCCGCGTGCCACTCGCGGAGGAAGGTTTTTCGCGTAGGGAATATGCTTACATTGCCCTTCACCATTAAACTGCCACCCGTGAAATGGGCATACGATATTCTCACCCTCCACTGCTGCAGCCGAACCTGCGTGTTCGCGAATACCATAGCCAAGGTGGGCCCCCATATGAGCACAATAGGCGTCAATCACTTTAGCTACACCTGATTCAGTGCGAAAAATCACTAAATCGCGGTCAAAGTACGTTATCGGCTTTGCTTCGCCGATTCCAAGTTCGCCCGAATAGAGCACTTGAAACCAGCCAAACGGCATCGCTAGTGGTACTCGGGGTGAGTTTCGATCAGTTGCAATCATTCCAAATTCCTTAATCTAATTGTTGTACTTATCATTTGATGGACGGGATTTATTTAACGGCGCCACCACCATCGACGGATATTAACTGCCCAGTAATAAATGACGCCTTGTCTGAACAAAGAAAAACAACCGCTTCAGCCACCTCATTAGGTTCGCCGATGCGATTCATCGCCGCTGCACGCTCTAGTGCCTCTGCAAGCTTTGGTTGTTCTTGGAAATATTTTTCAACTCCAGGTGTACGAATCACTCCTGGAGACACTGCATTAATCCGAATACCCTTTTTGCCATACTCCACTGCCGAGCTCTTGGTCAGTATATTAACGCCACTTTTGGCCGCTGCATAAGCCGTATTGTAAGGCTGTCCTCTCAATGAAGAATTTGAGGATATATTCACAATACTACCGCCTTTACCTGAATCGAGCATCGCTCCAACTTCATGCTTTAAACACAACCATGTATTGGTTAAACACATCTCTAAGGTGTCATCGAAGACACTGCGTTCATATTCATGGATAGGGCCAGAACCACGGCTGACTGCGGCGCTGTTACATGCGATATCGAGTCCGCCGAATACCCCAATTGCCGCATCAATCATCGCCTTTACTTGCTCTTCATCGCTAACATCCGCAAGGACAAAGTGTGCCTCTCCCCCTGCTTCTTTGATTATATCAACCGTCTCTTGTCCAGTTTTGGCATTAAAGTCAGCTACGATGACCTTTGCCCCTTCACGAGCAAAAGCTTCGCAAATAGCACGGCCAATACCTACACCACCACCGGTGACTAGTCCTACTTTGTTATCTAATACATACATTTAAAGAATCTCTTGTAACACCCAAAACTATGGGAAGCTTGTACTTTATTTAACTATGGTATATTTTTGTACTATAGTATATTTATTGATAAAATTCTAACAATTTGACTACTCAAACAGACGAGGAAATTTATTTTGGAAAACTTACAGTTAGTGGTGAAAGAAGGTATCCGCGAACGTAAGAAACGTATAACCCATGAACGTATCTGCGATGTGGCTTCTAAACTGTTTATAGAAAAGGGGTATTCGAATACTACCATTGATGCCATCGCTGATCTCTCTGACATTTCCAAACCTACGTTTTTCAACTATTTCTCATCAAAACTCGCGGTTCTTCATGAAATTATTGACATTATGGATGAGCAATTCGTCAGTTATATCACCGATGAATTAGACAACCATGACAGCACCTTAGAGCGTCTACAGCATGTGATGCGTCGATCTGCTTTGTTTATTGAGGGAGCCCCTGAACTAACCCGATTGACCTTAGTCGAAGGCATTGGTGCTATTGGGGACATCCATAAATCACAAGCTCGATTCAAGCGAATGCATGGCGCAATGGGCCAGCTTATTAGATTAGGAATCACCCAAGGAGATGTGCGAGAGGATTACCCCTTAGAGCTACTAATACAGACGGTCTTTGGTAGTTATCTTTATGCTTTACTGACATGGCTCACCGCACAGGAACACAGCTTGGCAATAAGCTTAGAGGGCACTGCGGTTTTTCTTGCTGAGTCGATCAGCCCGAGAGACTTATGAGGCCTCGTAACGAGGGCCCTACACAAGAGGAGCGACACTCCAAATGATGACCATCACCAGCGATTTAGATTACAAAACACGACCCAATAACTACGAATTAAATCATATTCCTGGTACTAAAGGCCCCCCTCTTATCGGTAATGCTTTGCCCTTTATTAAAGATATGCTCAAGGATTCCAGAGGTCGTGTGGAAAAGTTTGGCAAAGTCTCACGTATCGTGATCGCGGATCAAACTGGATTGTTAGTGGTTGGTGCAGACAACTTTAAAACCATTATGCTCGACCGCAATAATAACTTCTCGAATGAAATGGCCTATGCACAACAACTAGGAGCCTTTTATCGCGGAGGGCTCTTGCTTCTTGATTTTGATGAACACCGAATGCAACGCAGGATCATGCAACAAGCATTCAAATTTAGCACCATGAAACATTACATGGAACCGCTCAATGAGCGTTTTAGGGATTCACTAATCAACTGGCCCAAGGATACGGAGTTGAAGTTTTATTTTGAAATAAAGAAGGTTCTCCTAGATATTGGCAGCAAGATATTTTTGGGAGAGAAAGAATTCACCCAAGAGTCAGAGATGGTTAACCAGGCATTTTCAGATGTCAGCGGTGGATTGGGCTCTGTATTAAGATTTAACCTTATTGGCACCAAATTTCATCGAGGACTTAAAGGCAAATCTGCCTTGGCTGACTATGTGGCGCGTAAAATTCCGCACCGCCGAGCTGGCGATGGCGAAGATGTACTGAGCCACATGTGCCGAGAACGGACTGAAAAAGGCGAGTTTTTTAGTGACAAAGAGATTATTCAGCACACTACATTTTTGCTTTTTGCCGCTCACGATACAACCACCAGCGTACTCAGTCATATGGTCATGTACGTAGGCTCACGACCTGAGTACCAGAATCGTCTGCGCCAGGAGTGTTTGGCGCTCGGAACTGATGAGCTTAGCTATGATGATCTTGATAAATTACCTGAGTTTGAACATTGCTTCGAAGAGGTTCTGCGGCTACATCCTCCAGTGCCAATGAGTATGCGGCGAACTATTAGAGAAACTATACTCGGTGGTCACGCAATCCCCCCTGATACCCTATTGTTCATGCCAACTTGCTACAACCAACGTGACCCCGAATACTGGGCCGATCCCGATGTATTTGACCCTAGCAGATTCAGTGAGCCGAGAAATGAGCAGAAAAATCATAGCTTCTGCTACCACCCTTTCGGTGGTGGTGCTCATAAATGTATCGGCATGCACTTTGCATTAATGCTATCCAAATGTTTCATTTTTCATTTATTACGCAATTTTGAAGTCAGCACGCCGCCTGGCTATGCCCCCGTTTTGGATTGGGTACCCATTCCCAAACCATCTGATGGCGTACCTATTCGTCTAAAAGCTATTAACAGCTCAATATAACCTCACAATAAGGAGAGATCTAAGACATGGTTTTAGATGCATTTAGATTGGACAATAAAGTTGCCATTGTTACCGGTGCGGGCAAAGGCATTGGTAAAGATATAGCGATCAGCTTTGGAGAGATGGGCGCATCAGTCGTCTGCGTCGCCAGAAGTATTGAGGATATCGAAGACACCGCTGAGCAAATCCGATCATTTGGAAGCAGCGCATTAGCAGTAGTCTGTGACGTCACCAAGGAAGATCAGCTAAAGAACTTAGTTGATCAAGTGTTAAAAAAGTTCAAAGGCATTGATATTCTTATTAACAATGCCGGCGCTCCAGGTCGCGGATGGGGACCCATTGAAGAGGTCGACATGTCTCGTTTCGAGCATACTCTACGAATAAATCTAACATCCGCTTACACATTAACTCACTTGTGCACTCCAGCACTACGAGACAGTGGCGGCAGCATCGTCAATGTCTCATCAGCTCTAAGCTGGATGGTCGACAAGAACTTTTCTTCCTATGCCGCGGCTAAAGCAGGCATGAATCAAATGACTAAGGTTATGTCCTATGAGCTTTCCCCCGGTGTTCGAGTTAATGCTGTCGCACCAGGTGCTATTGAAACCCCGAGCATGGAATATATTACCAGTAACCCAAAACGTAAAGCTGAAGCTGAGCGCTGGATTCCTCTTCAACGGTTGGGCCAACCAAGGGATATTGCCCTTGGAGTACTTTATTTAGCCTCTCCTGCCAGCGAGTTTGTTAGCGGAAAAATACTAGAAATAGACGGTGGTATGCAAGCCATACCTGGAACCGCAATCCAAGAAATAATCGCCAAAAAGCAATAAAAAGGTAGTAATAAGAGCAAAGGAGCTTAGCAGATATGAATCGTTTTACAGACAAGGTGGTAATCGTCACCGGCGCCGCATCAGGTATCGGCAAGGCATCTGCACAAAGAATCGCCTCAGAGGGCGGAGTCGTCGCCTGCATGGATATCCAAGAGGATGCCCTATCTGATGCCGTGAATGGCATAAATAACAACCCAGATACCAGTGGTGCAGCATTTAGCTACGTCTGCGACATTGGTGATCCAGAATCCACAAAAAAGGCAGTGGCCGCAGTTATCAAGGATCACAAAAATCTCAATGCACTCTGTAATATTGCTGGTATTTTGAAGCTCCAAAACACCCTAGAGGTATCCCTAGAGGATTGGAATCGCATACTCACCGTCAACCTAACGGGGACATTTTTTATGTGCCAAACCGCACTGCCCCATTTAATTAAAACTAAAGGTAGCATTGTCAACATGACCTCTACCGCTGCACTAGGAAGCCACCCCTGGACAGCTGCCTATGCCGCTTCAAAAGGTGGGCTTCTATCGGTCACTAAAACGATTTCGATTGAGTTTGGCAAACAGGGTATCAACGCTAATTCTCTCAGTCCCGCTTCAGTGGAGACACCCATGAGTAACAATGCCAAGTTACCCGAGGGCGCAGACTACGATCTACTGAAAAAAATACTGCCATTTGATGGTATTGTGCGTCCCGCTTCTGATGTGGCGAGCCTGGTGGCCTTTTTAGCCTCCGATGATGCCGTTCATATCAACGGTATTGACGTGAGAATCGATGGTGGAATGATGACCTAGCAGAACAACGAAACCTTGTTATTTAGCTTGCCATTGAGGTTTTCTTTTCTCCATAAACGCGGTGAGGCCCTCTTTGATGTCACTGCTTTGTAACATAACCTCTAATCGGTCAAATTGCCCATCTTTTTGGGCCTGCTGTAATTCACTAAGATTAGAGGTATTCAAGCCTTCCATTACCGCCTGTTTGGTTGCTTGAATAGCGAGAGGTGCACACTGAATAATTTTCTCAGCAACATCAACAGCTGCAGCCATTAATTTATTCCTAGGCACCACCTTATTCACAAAACCTAATCGATGGCCTTCTTGAGCGGTTACCAGGTCGGCGGTTAACAGGATCCCCATCGCCGGTTTTAAGCCAATTTGGCGCACCAATCGATGCATACCACCAGCCACTGCTGCCGCTCCAATCTTGGGTTCTGGCAATCCAAATACAGCCTCTTTAGCGGCAACGATAATATCCGCCGCTAAGGCCACCTCAAAGCCGCCACCCAGCGCCAAGCCATTAACGGCGGCAATAATAGGCTTATGGCAAGTTGTGCGCGAGGTTAAACCGCCGTAACCACTGTCTGGCAAGATATAATCATTCGCCACTTCTGCGTTAGCCATCACACTAATGTCGCCACCAACGCTAAACGCTTTATCACCACCGCCAGTAACAATGGCAACCCATAAATCTTCATCGGCTTCAAATGCATCAAAAGCCGCTGCCATTTCAAAGGATGTTGCTGGACTTAGTGCGTTCAAGACCTTAGGCCTATTTATCGTAATGACACAGACATGTCCCTGATTTTCAACTTGTATCAATTCATAATTCATGGCTTGTCCGCCTATTGTTAATCATGTTAAAAACCATGGAGCGTTGTAAACGCAGTGACATCTACACGTGGCTGATTAAGTTGATTGACCGGGGCATCGGGAGCAGCATACCCTAAAGCCATGCCCAACATGACCATCTCGTTAGACGCTAAACCCAGCACATTTCGCACTATGCCCGCCCACATACTCCATGAGGCCTGAGGGCAGGTTGCCAGTCCTTTTTCATCGGCAACTAACATCACGCTTTGTACATAAAGACCTAAATCAATTATCTGAGATTCGCAGAAACTACGGTCAAGCGTGAAGATAAGTCCTACCGGGGCATCAAAGAAGCTTAGGTTTCTTGCGCCCTGTTGCATGCGACCCATTTTGTTATCACGTTTAATTTCAAGGGCACCATACATAACCTCTCCACAATCAGCACGGCGCGACCGCCATGGTTCAGCTAGGCCCGAAGGATAAATAGGAATATCTGGATCGACCCCTGTAGGGTTATTCATAGCCTGGGCAATGGTTTTTTGAAACAGTGTGTTTTTCACTTCGCCGCTTAATGCGTGTACTCTCCAGGGCTGAAGATTACCACCAGAGGGAGATTTCCCAGCAGTCTCAAGGATATCGATTACCAATTCAGGTGATACATCTTGCTTAATATATTCACGGACAGATTGCCGCCTAGCCAAGCTCTCAGAAACAGATATTTTCGTCATATCACACCTTAGTATTGTTCATCCTCGCTTAATATTAATCTTTTCCTAACTCGCGCTGAGTATTTATGGATTGCAGACGCAATTTTTCTCTGGTCTCCTCATCCACCAGCACACCTCGATCACCAATTTGGTCGATCAACTGTTCAGAAAAGGGAAGCTCATTGGTCCACTCTGATTGCAACGTCTGTTCTGATTGGACAGCTCTTGCCCAGTCTACTGGCGGCAACCATCCAGGATGAGGCACCAAAGTGCCCCTTGTGCCAGCAAGCGGGTGCAAGGCTCGACGCTGACGTATTAACTCCGCCAGCCGTGCTACCTCACTTATATTAATAGGCGCTAAATTATTGGTTTCATAAGGGTCTTTTGTAATATCAAACAAAAAGCTCGTCAAATTCGCATTGGTTTGCCCTTCTCGTACTATTTGTACCAATTTCATTGAGTCATCTATCACCGCAGTCCAAATTAGTCCTGGAACGGGAATCTCTGATACAAAAAATAATGGCGCTTTTCGCTTAACTGAGCTTCCGCTATTCAATGCAGGCCACATATCTTGACCATCAATAGGGTTCGGTAGCGTCGCCTGAATACCTGTTGCAGAGGCAATAGTAGGAAATAAATCAAGGTACGACATTGTTTGATCTAGAACAGTCCCAGCAGCCAAGTGGTTTGGCCAGCGCACAACCGCCGGCACTCGTATACCCCCTTCAAAAGTTTGACCTTTCTGCCCTCTTAAAGGTTTGTTGTTGCCGCCGAAATAATTCGATCCACCGTTATCACTCATAAAGATCACAATAGTATTGTCGGCAAGGCCCTCGCTCTCAAGAGTATCGAGAATACTCCCTATCGCCCTATCCATTTCATCAACCATGGCTGCATAAACCCGCTGATAGCTCTGTCTTGGAAGGTGCTTATACTTTTTAATAGTCTTGGCAGGCGCTTGCATAGGACTGTGAGGCGCTGTAAAAGGTACGTACATAAAGAACGGTTTATCTTTGTCTCGTGTTTCAATAAACCTCTTGGCTTGATCAGCTTCAATATGAGTTAAATATTCACCATCACGGCTTACACTCACGCCATTGAGTTGCAAATCATGTCCATTTTCCCTGCGGTGATTATAAAAATCAGTATTCGTGTGTAAATGACCATAAAAATGATCAAATCCCTGGGCGTTGGGTAATTGCTGTTGCTGACTATGACCTAAATGCCATTTGCCAATAATGCCCGTTTGGTAGCCCGCATCCTGGAGGGCCTCAGATAAAAGATACTCATCTTTGCCTAGACCAGCGTTATACCAGGGGTGTATCTGATCGTAGGCTATACCTAAACGTACAGGATCTCTGGCAGTCAATAATCCAGCTCGCGTTGGTGAGCATATAGGGGCTGCATAAAAGCGCTCTAGGGCCACCCCTTGCGCCGCTAAACCATCTATGGCTGGAGTCTGAATCGGGCTGCCGTGATAACCCACATCGGCCCACCCCAAATCATCAGCCACCATTAAAACAACATTAGGTCTCTCAGTAGCAGCAACAAAGACACTGATGAATGAACCAAGCATCAATGACCAGGCTCTGAACAAGTTTATCAATCTCATTTTATTCGTTATGTTGCGCTCAGATTGCATGGCATCGCTCCAAATGAACTCTCACGGCCTAGGTATACTAGGTACTGTAGCATTTTGTGCACAGCGCAGAATCATCCAACTTGGTTGCGATATTCGTTCAATAAATGATACTTGGATAGAGTGAATGATGGATTTGGCCAACCAAAATGACTCATCAAGCACTATTTTAAGGCTCACAAATATCGTAATTTTGGGTCTATTGACTATAACTACTATATGCAACGACAAGACTAAGCAACGAGGAATTAAATCATGGGAATATATGCCTTAACTGGCGGTGCTACCGGTATTGGCGCGGCAATTAAGTCAAACTTAATTGCTAGGGGCCACCGAGTTATTGTCGTCGATTTAAAAGATGCTGATATCACTGCGGATTTGTCAACTGCCGCAGGCCGCACTATAGCTGTTGACGGCATAAAAGGTTTGGCACCTGAGGGGCTAGATGGTCTGATTACAAGTGCTGGTGTCGGGTCTCATATTCCCAATCATCGCCTTATTGCCAGTGTTAATTACTTTGGTACCGTAAACCTAACAGAACAGTTAGCCGATTTAGTCGCGCTCAAGAATGGTGCCATCGTATTACTTTCATCTAACTCTGCACCCATGGCCACCAACAATGACTACGTAGATTTACTGTTGTCCGGCAATGAAGACGCGGCTCTTGAGGAAAGCGAAAAAATCACAGGCCATGAAGCCTACAGTGGCTCCAAACAAGCCATCGCGCGATGGATGCGTCGCATGGCACCCGCGTTTGCTAGGCGAGGTATAACGATTAACGCTCTAGCCCCCGGGTACATCGAAACCCCAATGACTAAGGTTGTCTCAGAAGACCCAAAGTACGGTGACTCTATTAAGCGCTTTAAAGAGAGCATCCCCGCGGGCCGAGCAGGCACACCAGAGGATATCGCCGAACTTGTAGAATTTTTATTAAACCCTAAATCTCGGTTTATTTGTGGGTCAGTACTCTTTATCGACGGTGGGCACGATGCCATGCTGCGGGCCGACCAATTCTAAATTTAATTAAATAATCCCAAGATAAAAATAGCATAAAAAAGGGCTGCAAATTGCAGCCCTTTTTTTGGTGTTACCGGCTTTATAGTTCTAAGATGAAATCTACACCCCAAACTTCTGGCTCACCATACTGAGCCACGCTAGTACCCAGTGAGTCACCGTAGTTGAACGAGAAGTTTCTATGGTCATCATCAAAGATGTTACGACCCCAGAATGCAATTGTCAGGCTACTGTCAGTCAACTGCTTAGTCCACGCTAGACGAGTGTTTACAATTGTGCGCTCATCATTCATTAACTGCTCAAATACAACAGGCGCATCGCCACCTGGCACTGCATCGGTGTTGTAAACCGCTGAGTTTAAGGCGATTGGTGATCTCTCATCCTGCCAGTTACCATTTAGAGTCCAATGCAGGGTACTGTCAGCTTTTCTCATGAGTGTCCAGTCAACATTAAAGTTCAATGAACTATCAGGGGAACTACGCTTAGCCAGATGAGCTGTTTCCATTACTACGCCGCCATTAGCAGCATCAGTAATAAGAGCAGGGAAGTTTTCAAAATCACCATTATTGATGGTGTAAGCTAATGAGACTAGCATGTCATCAGTTGCACTGAACATTAGGCTAGTTTCAAGACCATCTCTCTTAGTTGAACCTGAGTTGGTGATTGAACTAGATACTGTTCCATTATCGTTGGCTAATAACTGAGAAACCTGCAGGTTGTCATACTCGTACTTAAAAAGAGTAGCATTTAAGCGAGCTCGACCATTCATCAAATCAGATTTAAAGCCAATTTCCATACTAGTAATTTCTTCTTCATCAAAGCCATCGGCAGTATCGTTTGCTTCATCATAATGAGAACCATTGAAACCGCCACTTCGATAACCCGTTGAGTAGCTTGCATACAAGTTAGTATCGTCACTGACGAAGTACTGCACACTTACTTTTCCTGAAAGGTTGTCAAAGTCTTTACTAAAGCTCTTACCATACACTCCTGCCTTTTCTGGTTGGCTCATCGCGTTGGCATTATCGACATAGTAAGCGCCTGGTGCTTGGCCACAAAAGAAGCCGAAGAAACAAGCTGGGCTTGCTGATGAGCGATGGAGGTAAGTAATATCCTTCTCTTCCTCGGTATAACGCAATCCGGCAGTATACGCCCAAGCACTATCATCTGCTCTATAGGTCATCTGGCCATAGAGAGAGGTTGCTTCAGTTGCGATGTCATAAGAAGTTGTTCCTGTGAAGGCAATTGGGAATACTGACGTTTGGTTATTTCGAGATTCCGAATCCTCATCGTAGTAGTAAAAACCAAGAACATAGTCTAGATTATCCCCTGAACCCACCATTTGGAACTCTTGGCTAAATTGCTCGTGCTCAATCGTTGCGTAGTTACTAAATAGCGGTGCACTGCCATTATTATTAATCGCATCAATTAAAGACTGTGCAATCATGAACTCATAAGAGGCTGGTACATAAGGACCACCCACCGAATCAAACATTAATCCGCCTATTGTGAGCAGAACAAGGTCAGGTACTACGCCTGTGGATATACCATTAGCTCCCATGGTGACGGTGTTATCCATTCCGTCGAGATCACCCTCATTGAGATTACTAACCTCACGAATACCAGTGATTGACTTAAATTCAACATCGCCTTTATCCCACGTTAAGGTCAAGGAGTGTGCGTCGACATCATTGGCTGAGCGTTGATCCGAATCATTTGACCCTGTGCTGGGGCGCGACCCGTCCTGAGACAATACGCCATTAGCAAAAGCTGCATAGTCCGATATCCACTGACTCAGCTGTGCAATATGAGTTGCACCACCAGCAGCCTGAGCTGGGTCAATTGGCGAGTATGGAGGGCCATAAGAGAGATAGGGAAGACCGCCTTGAGTTGCAAGTAAGGAGTTGAGGCGGTCTGTACTCGAAATAGTCACATTATTTGGATACCCAGCTGCATTTTTAAGTCCGCCTCCTAGGGGATTAAAGCCGACTACGTTTAGCGCCTGAGCAATCTCATCTAACTCATTGTGAGCATAAGAGTAACTTGCATTGAAATTTTCTGTAAGATCCCAGTCCATCATAAAACGATGACCTGATCGATTGATATTCTCCAGGTCTTCGCCACCTGCGCGTGTATTTTCGTACAATCCATCACGAGTGCGGTCATAAGCAGACACTGCAATAGAAAGGCTATCAGATAGAGGTAGGTCTAACCGAGCGTTCATACCTTCATGATTATAATCACCACCAGACACCTTAACTTTGAGGCCAAATTCATCAGAGGGCTTTTTGGTGATCATGTTCACTGCACCACCGGTAGAGTTACGGCCATATAAGGTGCCCTGAGGGCCCATTAGCACCTCAATACGCTCCAGGTCCATTGCATCCACGCCATTACCGGCAGATTTACCAAGGAATATTCCGTCGACATAAATCGCATTGGCTGGATCAGTCGAAACACTGTTCGCATTACCTGAACCGACGCCACGTAGATTAATGCTCACATTACCTCGTGATGAGGGAGCTTCAAATCCACTCATACCTGGTGTAGCTGTGAACAAATCAAGAATGTTTGCAACACCACGGGCTTCAATATCGTCCGCCCGAAGAGCTGTCATTGATATCGGCGTATCTTGCATACTTTCTGCTTTTTTCTGCGCCGTGACTATGATTTCATCCATAGTGAATTCAGCTGTTGTTGCAATTGTTGCATTGCCAGCAAGCACAGCACCTAACAAAACATTTTTATAAAATGTGGCTTTACTAGAGTTTGACATGTTCATCCCCTCATCCAAGTTTGATCCTAATGTAATAGATTAATAATTATTATTAGCAACTCGCAGAATCCCCTATAAGGCACCCTGCTGTTTAGTCACTCAGTCTCACTTACTACGTCTAACATCTCCTCACCAGCGGTGTTTCACGCATTCTGCAATCAACGCTGCAGAAGACAGTTTTCACGAAAAACATGGTAGATTCGCTTGACGTTGATCCAACTATAAGCAAGCGAGCCAAGGGTCTTACAGGTCAAAATAATTCAATCTTTTGTACTTAAACCGCCACAAAAATTGTCTTTTTTATACATTTTTCTTAGCGCACCCACCAAGCCTTTGAGTTTCCTCAATATTATTAAAGTTCACTAAAATGAGCTTCGCTACTCTAAAATCGCTAATTTAGTCTCAATGGACTATGCAAACGCTTGAAGCTATAAGAGGTTAGGACGGGCTATAAACTGGATTTTTCGCGATACATCTTTGGTGTCATTCCCGTCCAATTTCGAAAAGAACGCACAAAAGAGCTCGGCTCGGTATAGCCCAGTAGGTAGGATAAATCATTTATTTTGATCGTAGAATTACTCAGATGTTCTATGGCAGAGGTACAACGCAGTTCGTCCTTGAGAATTTGATAACTGGTTTTTTCAGCCAGCAGCCTCCGTCGTAAACTTGATTCAGACATGTTTAGCTTTGTAGCAATTTCAGAAAAAGTTGGCATTCCTTGCTCAAAATCCAAGCCTACCAATGACTTAATTGCAGCGCTTGTACTTGCAGGCTTCTTTTCGGAGAGTATCAGTTCATACACTGTATTCTTAAGAAATTCCTCTAAAGACTCCGCCGTTTGAACCAATCTGAAATCTAGAAACTCCTCGGCAAATACTAATTGATTAATCTCAGCATCAAATTCCACCGAGCAATCTATCAACTTTTCTACTGAGATAGTATAGGCTTCACCAACTTCTGGCGCCGAGATTTGGAGCCCATGGGCCTCTATTGTGCGTCCAATCAGCCAACCACAGAGCGCATGCCAAACAAGTAGCCCAGAGGCTTTTATAATGGTGTCGTAAGAGTCATAACGATCCCAATCAGCCGGAATAAAAACCTTATCTACATTGAGAGGATCAATATGGTACTTGAGATGACAAAAACCTTGATCCTGATAAACCGAGATTTTGTATCCACTAATAGGATACAGCAAGGCATCAAACTTTTGAGCCCTGTCCAAAGCCTCACCAAGTGTCTTGCAACCAATCAGGCAGCGGCACAACATCTCAAATATTTCGCTACCAACCCCAGCAGCCCAAGGAAGTGGACGGCGCAAGGTTTGCATAGCCAGCACAGATTGTTTAAACAGCTTGGAGTAGTCATAGGCAGATAGGATGCTCTCATCCGAGGCCTGTTGAATAGCCTCTATACTTAACCCTGCATTCTTCGCTATCACTTGGACATCTAGATCTATGCGCTGGAGGTAATCCACTAAGCGCTTAAATTTAATAGCGGCAATACCTATATACCGTGAGCTCATTCTCTACCCATTAAATAGTTTTAGAAACACCCTTTGGCGACGAACTTAAATGCTAACAACTTCGAATTCTAGCGCCATGTCATTTGATGTTTAGACGTATAAAAATGAATACATCTACATTATGGATGAGAATCTCTGCTATGGCACAAGAAATAACAAATTATTTAAAACGTGAATGTAGCGTAAATGGACTAACAAATGCCTTCTTTAATGGTTTGATTTGTTGGCTGCTGATTAAAAATAATGGGACTATTACCTGGTGGGGACAGCATAACTTCGGATACGATATTCTCGCGACTGGGTTCATCCTCCCGTTCATAGTGACCCTCATAGTCATACCCATTCAGCGCAGTAAAATGGCTAAAAACAAAACGCCACAATTTGACCTTGACCGCTCCATAAGTAGTCATGCTTATCTCAGCCGGTTTCCCAAATCATTGACGGGCAAAGCTTTTTACTTCGGTTTAATCGGTATGGCAGTTATTGGGGGGTTAAGCCTATTACTGCTCGCACTTATCGGCGTGCAAGACTTTACCCCTCTCCAATACTCCATTTTTAAAGGTATCTGGGCCGGCGTTCTAGCTAGCATTTTAGTAGTGCCAATGATCTTACTCGCGCTTGATCAAGACTAAGAGCCTCTGATCCATGAACTATCAGAGACTCCTCTCCAGCGGCTCAATCGGTGGCCTAACACTCAAAAACCGCATAGTGCTTGCAGCTATGGGCTCAAACTACGCAGGTGCCGATGGACATGCCACTGAGAAATTGCAAGCTTATTATGAAGAGAGAGCAAAAGGCGGTGCAGGCCTAATTATTCTAGAGACGTCCGCTGTCAGTTGGCCCGCCGGGGCATCAATGCCATTTATGTTGGGCTTTTCTAAAGATGAATTTATTCCTGATCTTCAATCACTCACAGGCAGAGTGCACCGGCATGGAGCCAAGATTGCTGCTCAGTTGAATCACAGTGGCAAAGTCGCTCAAGAAGATACCATTGCTGGACGTCAAATACCGGTACCATCAGTTCCAGATAAGCAGCGCAGTGATCTCTTCCCACTTCTGTCGCAGGTGGAGTTATCTTCCTTTATCAAGGGTGCTGGACCTGATGGAAAAGGGCCTCGCTACAAAGTCCTTAGCAGTGATGAGATAACTGTTGAGGTGCAACATTTCGCCCGAGCTGCCAGGCGAGCTAAACAAGCAGGTTTTGATGCTGTCGAAATACATGCTGGCCATGGCTATCTAATTTCTAGCTTTTTGTCGCCAGCAGTCAATAAACGGACCGATCATTACGGTGGAAGCCAGGAAAACCGAGCTCGTTTATTAGTCGAAATAATAGAGGCCGTGCGGCTTGAGATTGGCCCAAAATTTCCTATATTGGTTCGGCTAGATGCCAAAGAATACCGCATTGAAAACGGAATTGTTCTCGATGATTTTTTGGTCACTGCAAAACTAGCAGAAGACGCTGGGGCTGACGCACTAGACATCAGCGCTTATGGTAATACCAGCAAAGGTATAGCCTTTACCGAAGCGCCACTTGTGCATGAACCCGGTGGATTTATCCCTTTCGCTCGCATAGCAAAAAAGACTGTCTCCATTCCTATCATCGCTGTTGGTAGAATAGAACTGCAAGAGGCTGAAAAAGGCCTCTCCGCTGGAGATTTTGATTTTGTCGCTATGGGCAGAAAACTTTTAGCTGACCCTGATATTCCCAACAAAATAAGCACTGGCAATACCGAGTTAATTAGGCCCTGCATATATTGCTACATTTGTGTCAGTCAGATATTTATCAATCAACCCATGACCTGCGCTGTTAATGCCCGTTTAGGCAAGGAATATATGAATGAAAATATTATTTGCTCCACAGCCCAGCAAAAAAACATACTAATAATAGGCGCTGGCCCAAGTGGCATGGAGGCAGCCAGACTGCTCGGCGAACAGGGTCATAAAGTACAGATATGGGACAGAGACAAAGACATTGGCGGCACGGTCAGAGTAGCGGCATTGGCCTATGAGCCCAATGGTCATCTGATAGATTATCTTAAAAACGCTCTCGATAACTTAGGTATTTCCATCTCATTAAATACCGAAGCAACTCTTGATAACATAAATACTATGGCACCAGATCAAGTAATCATCGCCACCGGCGCCAAGCGTACCGCACCTGAAATCAAAGGCTCCCATTTATCCAATGTATTCGATGGGGAGGAAATGCGGGGCCTGCTGTTCGGAACTGACAAGCAGGCTGCCAAAAAATTGTCAGGCTTCTCTCAAGTTATGCTTGTTTTGGGTCGTTGGAGTCAGATACTAAGAAGTATTTCAACACTTCGCGCCTTAAGTAAGCTATGGATGCCTATAAAAGACCAGGTGACCATTATCGGTGGGGATCTTGTGGGCCTTGAATTGGCCGAATTCTTAATTGAACGAGGTCGCAAAATCTGTATTTTAGAGCCATCACAAACGCTGGGTGTGAATCTTAGTATTGTGCGTCGATCTAGAGTTATACATTTGCTGAAGGAGCATGGTTGTGAGCTTGTGACTAATGCGAACGTTGAACAGATTACAAAAGCCGGTGTGCATTATAAAACCGAGGATATAGACCATTTTCATCATTCCAAGCAGGTAATTATTGCTTTAGGCGCCACCTCCGATAGAACGCTCTATGACCAAGTACAAACTACCGATATACCTGTCGTTCAAATTGGAGACTGCCGAGATGTGGGCTATATTCATGGCGCTATGGCTGACGCTAGAGATGCTATATTGAAACTATAGGTGCGAAGGGGTAAACAAATTAGACATCAACAGATTTCAATTCCACATCTACTGTCTCTGTGCTCCAAGGGAGCAGTATTCTGTGTTGTTTTTTTCTGCGGTAACTTAAATACTGAAGAGAGAGAGACCCTCCCTCCTCCTGCAAATGACTACTCGGAGGAGCGGGATAACTGCATCAACTTTGAGCCTACCAAGCAGCCGTTATTTGGTGACTTACATGTTCATACTAAATACTCCTTTGACTCCTACTTGTCAGGTCAGCGAAATGGTCCAGATAGCGCCTACAGATATGCCAAAGGCGAATCAATCACCCTGCCAGGGGCTGATAATCAACCAACGGTTGTAGCACAAATTCAAAGACCCTTAGACTTTACAGCTGTTACAGACCATGCAGAATTTCTTGGTCAAATAAATGTCTGTACTGAAAATCCAAAGACCCTGGCCTATTGGTGGCCACACTGTGTAATGACGCGCGCATCCAACCTGTGGGTACAGTTATTATCTGCCTCTTGGTGGACTAATTTAGGCGGCCAACAAACCGGACAAGCAGAACGCTCTTTTGCTTGTTCTCTGGGAGATTGCGACGCAGGACAATTGAGTTTTTGGACCGATATCCAAGCACAAGCAGAACGTCATTATGATCGCTCTAGTGACTGCTCATTTACAACCTTTGTTGGCTACGAATATACCGATGCACCGGAACAAAAGAACATGCATCGTAATGTTATCTTCAGAAACGCCAATGTCACCAAACTACCAGTATCAGTCTATGACAGTGGTCGCGGAAACTTCCCGGGCCTTTGGGCAGAGCTTAGAAAGCAGTGTATTGACTCCGATGCAGGTTGTGACGTTATGTCCATACCTCACAACTCCAATCTCTCTGCGGGCTTAATGTTTAGAGACCCCCTCAATGACACCGAACTTGAAAATCGTTTGTTTTTTGAGCCTCTGGTAGAAATTACTCAACATAAAGGTAGTTCAGAGTGTCGTTTCGATCGCTTACGTAGTCTTGGCGTCGGAACAGAAGACGAGCTCTGCGACTTTGAGCAAGTGGTTACTGATAATTTGCATATGCTTGGATCTGTCAACGGCAAGATGCGTTCAGACCGAGGTAAGCAAGTTGATATTGAAGACTATAGTCGACGCAACATGCTAAGAAATGTTCTTAAGGATGGATTAGCTATTGAGCAAAGAGATGGAGTGAATCCCTTCATTATGGGCTTTATCGGCAGTACAGATACTCATAGCGCAACACCAGGAGGTGCAGAAGAAGATAATTACGTGGGTCATCTAGGCCGCCGAGATTCTGAATACCGCAATGTACAAGATCACTTTTTCGCCAATCCCGGCGGGCATACGGTTGTCTGGGCTGAAGAAAACTCTAGGGATTCGATTTTCAATGCCCTTCGGCGCAAAGAGACCTACGCTACCAGCGGCACTAGGCCGATTGTGCGTTTTTTTGGTGGTGCCAATATCGATCATAATCTTTGTGATTCCCCAACAATGATTGAAGATGCCTACGCCCAAGGAGTAGCTATGGGTGGCAATATTTCTCTTGCGGAGGGTGAGCCTCGATTTTTTGTTAGCGCTCAAAAGGATTCAGGGACTGCAACGTCTTCTGGTAACGACCTGCAGAGAATACAAATCATTAAAGGTTGGGTAGATGCCAGTGGTAATACCCACGAGAAAGTTCATGATGTAGCGGGAGACCCCAATAACGGTGCCTCCGTGAATTCACAAACCTGTGAACCTCAAGGTATTGGATACAGTCAGCTCTGTACTGTCTGGAGTGACCCTGACTATAACCCCAATGAAAATGCCTTTTACTACACCCGTGTACTTGAAAATCCATCTTGTCGCTGGAGTACACTTCAATGTCAGGCTGCGGGGGTTAACCCTTTTGACAAAAACTGCCCCATCCAAGCAGAGGCTGCAAATCAGCGCCTTATTGATAAGGGTGCTAGTGGTGATGTGTACGGTAAATGCTGCATTAATCCTGCACTAGAGCCATTTTATTCTCCAGTTATTCAGGAACGTGCATGGTCCTCTCCCATATGGACAAAAACTCAAACTTCAGTACGCACTGGTGAGGCTTCATGAATAAGCGATATGACTATATTATTGTCGGGGCAGGCTCTGCTGGCTGCGTTGTCGCCGAACGACTTTCTCGTGACCCCTCCAAAACGGTGCTATTACTGGAGGCAGGCGGTAAAAATAACAATATGCTACTCAGCGTTCCGCTGGCTGCAGCCGCTATTTTAACCAATAAAAAATTTAGCTGGTGCTACAACACTGAACCTGAAAAAAACCTCAACAACCGATCAATTAGCTGGCCCCGGGGTAAGACGCTGGGTGGCTCTAGCTCTATTAATGGCATGATATATATTCGCGGCCAACGTGAAGACTATGACAACTGGGCAGCTCTGGGTAATCGTGGCTGGTCTTATGATGAGTTACTCCCCTACTTTATTCGCAACGAAAACAATAATGATCTAAGTGGGCCTTATCATGGTAACTCTGGTGCCCAATGGGTCAGTAATATAGCGCACGAATTTGAAATGTCAGATACTTTTATAGAAGCGGCTACTGACAGTGGTATACCCTTAAATAATGACTTCAACGGCGCTTCACAAGAAGGGGTTGGTTATTTTCAGGCAATGATAAAAAATGGTCGCCGTCAGAGTTCTGCCACTGACTATCTCAGCCTATGTAAAAAACGCAAAAACTTTATCCTAATTACCAAAGCGCTCACTGGCAAAATTATTGTCGATAACGGCGAGGCCATAGGCGTTCAATACCAGCATCGCAAACAGCAAATTATTGCATACTGCAACCACGAAGTTGTTCTCTGTGGTGGTGCCATTAATTCACCACAACTTCTCGAACTATCAGGCATCGGTGATAGCACTAGACTCAAAAAAATTGGGATAGACCTGAACCATCATCTGCCTGGTGTTGGGGAAAACCTACAAGACCATTTAACGACTAATGTTTGCCAAAGTATGACCAAAGGCAAAACTTTTTATGATGAAATGCGTCCTCTTAGCTTCACTAAAAATATCTTTAGGTACTTTTTCAGAAGTGCTGGCCTCATGTCACTGCCTGCAGCCCAGGTAGGAATTTTTATGAAAACCGATGACGCCCTAAAAAGCCCAGATGCACAGGTTCACTTTGCCGCGGCAGCTGGCTCGCTCAATGATGATGGAGACATGGTGCCCGTACCTGGAGTCACCGCGTCAGTGTGTATCTTACGCCCTACCAGTCGTGGGTCAGTACATTCCACTAGTAAAGATCCCAACCAGCACCCAGCGATAATTGCTAACTATCTCGATACTCAGCATGACATGGATAGTATGTTAGCCGCCCTAAAAAAGACTCGTGCATTGTTTCACAGTCCACTGTTTAATAAATTTGGTTGTCACGAGGAAACTCCCGGTAAAGCAATCCAGTCAGATGAGGGTCTTATTGAGTACCTACGGCAGCATTCTGTCACTGTTTATCACCCCGTGGGTACATGTAAAATGGGTTGTGACTCAATGGCTGTTGTGGATGATCGTCTGAGGGTTCATGGCATTAAAAATCTACGCGTGGCCGATGGCTCGATCATGCCTAGCCTCATCTCAGGCAATACACACAGTTGTTGTGTCGTCGTTGGCGATAAATGTGCGGATATGATCATAGAGGATCAAAATCTTCTCAGCACAGCCGCAATTGATAGTTCACTAGTTGATCTGACCCAGATATCCATGCCTGATCTACTCAACCTGCAACGCCAAGCATTTATCAAAGAAGGTCATGTCAGCTATAAAACTAGAATAGACCGTATTGATCGATGCATAGCCCTCCTGGTGGATAATCAAGATGTACTCTGTGAGGCCATTAATAGTGACTTTGGATGTCGTGATCCCTTAGTCACCCAAATGTCAGATTTACTAACGTCTATTGCCGCCCTTAAAAATGTAAAGAAAAATCTCAAACACTGGATGAAAACTGAAAGGCGTAAAAGCCCTTTCCCAATGAACATTATCGGCGGTCGCTCAAGCGTGCATTATCAACCCAAGGGGGTCGTAGGCATCATGAGCCCTTGGAATGTTCCAGTAAATGTTATCTTTAGCCCCCTCGCTGATGTCCTTGGGGCAGGCAACAGGGCTATGATTAAACCATCAGAATTCACGCCAGCAACCTCAAATCTTGTGGCAAAGCTAATTAGCCAGTATTTTGACTCCAGTGAAATTAGCGTAGTTAAAGGCGATGGAGCCGTAGGGGCCGAGTTTAGCGCGCTACCCTTTGATCACCTAATGTTTACAGGATCCAGCGCCATAGGAAAGCTCGTCATGGCCGAAGCAGCGAAAAACCTTACACCGGTCACATTAGAACTGGGTGGTAAATCACCGGTTATTGTCTCTGACAGTGCCGACCTTGCAGACTGCATTGAAAAACTCGTGGCAGGTAAAACATTAAACGCAGGGCAAGTTTGTATTACCGCCGACTACTGTTATATTCCAGACGCGTTGTTAGATGACTTTGTCTCCGGAATAAAAGACGTTTATAGCACTTACTTCTCTCGTTGTTTAGACAACGATGACTATGTCTCCATTATTAATAAGCGACATTTTGACCGGCTAAGCGACTACCTCAGAGATGCAGAAAACCGAGGTGGCCACGTCATCAATTTAGGCAATCCCAAAGAAGACTGGTTGAATAGCGACAAGCTAAAGATACCTCTGCATCTTGTAGTTAATCCAACGGATAATATGTTGGTTATGCAAGAAGAGTTATTTGGCCCCATCTTGTGCATCAAAACCTACAATGATCTCAATACCTGCATCACTGAAATCAATCATCGTCCTCGACCCTTAGCCCTCTACTACTTTGGGAAAGACAAAGCTGAGCAGCAACATGTCATTGACAATAGTATTTCTGGCAATGTCACTATTAACGATATCGCAGTACACTTTGCCTGTGACGATATTCCTTTTGGGGGCATAGGTGAGAGTGGCATGGGACAGTTGCACGGACGCGAGGGCTTTAAAACATTCAGCCATGCTAAAGGCGTATTCAAACAGGGTTTTATTCATCTGGCTAAAGCTGCCGGTACCTTGCCGCCGTTCAGCGATAAGGCCCGTAAAATGATCGCAGGTGTCATTAAAAAGTAATCTCCACACCTATTTCTGTGCTTCATCCCAATAACTATCTCTAAGTGCACGTTTATAGAGCTTGCCTGTGGGTAATCTCGGTAGCTCGAGTTGGTAGTCAATAGATCTGGGTACTTTTTGCCGCGACAAATGTTGGCCAAGATACCCAAGCAGCTCGTCGGTTAGCGCCTGATCACCCGTCATGCCATCAATTGGTTGAATCACCGCTTTGACCTCTTCACCAAAGTCAGTATTAGGGACACCAAATACAGCTGCATCAGCGACTTTAGGGTGAGAAATCAAAAGGTCTTCACTCTCTTGAGGATAGATATTCACACCGCCGGAAATAATCATAAAAGCTTTGCGGTCTGTCAAAAATAGAAAGCCATCTTCATCCACATAGCCCACATCACCCACCGTAGTCATTTCACCACTAGGAGACGTTGCCTCAGCAGTCTTTTCTGGATCATTGAAATAACGAAATTCTGAGCCATTTGCAAACCAAAGCGTTCCTGGCTCACCCTTAGGCGAAGGGTTCATTTCGTCATCCAGAACAGACAGTTCACCCGCGACAACTTTCCCAACAGTGCCCGGATGTGCCAACCATTCATGGGAATCGCAAACTGCAAAACCGAGTCCTTCTGTGGCGCCATAGTACTCATGGATAATCGGGCCCCACCAGTCGATCATTTGACGCTTAATTATCTCAGGGCATGGGGCCGCCGCATGCACAGCAAATTCCATGGATGATAAATCGTATTGCTGCCTCTCCTGGACAGAGAGTTTCAGCATTCGGCTAAACATTGTAGGCACCAGTTGCGAGTGAGACACCTGATAATGCTCAACTAACCGAAGATACTCAGTGGGATCAAAACGCTCCATAATGACAACCGTAGCGCCTCGCCGAATCGCCAAATTGATCGCTGCCTGAGGTGCAGAATGGTACAAAGGTGCGGGAGACAAATAAACCATATTATCTCGGTACCCTAATATGCCCTCCAAGAACTGAAATACAGGCAATACACTATCCGGGGCCTGCCCTGACAAGGGACGAATAATACCTTTAGGTCGCCCAGTGGTGCCTGATGAATAAAGCATAGAATGCCCTAGTAACTGTTCATCAATCGGAATAGACGGGTGCGCTTCAATCGCTTGAGAATAACTAATCATACCCTCAGGTAGACTCAAATTGTCACTATCGACCACTAACACTTGCTCAATGTTGGGACATTCAGCCATAGCCTCAACTGCCACCTCGAGTTTAGCGGGTGACACAAATAACACTTTAGATTCTGAATTATTAATGATGTAAGCCGCCTCACTTGGCGTTAGATAGGAATTGATGCAGGTATAGAAAAGGCCTGACCGCTCACCTGCGCCACAAATCTCCAAATAATACTCATTGTTTTCCATGAACATTGAGTAATGGTCACCAGCAACAAGCCCTTGGGACTGTAAATAATGCGCTAGACGATTCGATCGCGCCTCAAACTCTTTGTATGAAACGCTGACTCCAGTAGACGCCATAATGAACGCGGGCCGGTCTGGACATTGTTGTGCATATTTCTGTGCGTACATTGAATCCCCTTAGCTATTACTATCATTAGTTGAAAAGTAGCTTCTCAACAGACTATAGGTTGCTAAAAAGATCATATCAATCACTAAATAGACATTATGTGACCTAGATGCTTTCTAACATAAAGCTCTATTGGTCAGCTAGATGAAGAAACACAGGCACCTCACCGCCACCATCCACTTCAAGCGAAGCCCCAGAAACATAGGCTGCCTGTTGAGATGAGAGATACAAACAGGCATCGGCAATATCTGTGGGTTCGGCCATGCGCTTGAGTGGTAACATTTGAGCAACCTTAGCAAAACCCTCAGGACCCCCATAGTGCTCAATGCCGGCGTCGTGGTGCACTAAGCCAACAATAATCGCATTCACTCTGACCCCAGGGCCCCACTCTTGAGCTAATGATTTGGTGGCACTTAACAAGCCTGCTTTGGCTGCCCCGTAGGCGGCGGTGCCCGGCGAAGGTCTGGCACCACTTACACTGGCAATATTTATAATGTTGGCAGATTCTTTGGTGGCAGACATTGCACTGTACGCCATTTGTGAGAGCACTAGAGGTGCTACCAAATTGAGTTGGATAATTTTGTCTGTAATGACCGGGCTTGCGGTTGCAGCTTCTACTGGAGGGCTACCACCGGCATTGTTCACCAAAATATCTAAACGACCCGTTTCAGCCATGCACTGGTCAATGACTTTTTGAGCCTGAGCCGCATCGCGAATATCTGCTTTGACAAAAACTGCACTTCGACCGTCTGCCTCAACCGGTTTTGAAGGCTCTCGACGGCCACAGATAACGACATTAGCTCCCGCACACAAGTAGGCTTCAGAAATTGCTCGACCAATGTGGCCCGCACCCCCGGTGACAATAACCGATTTGTCTTTATATTCACCCATATTTACGTTCTCTACCAATACTTTTGGCGCAAAAACCCTGAGCCCGATGCTCAAGATAGCCTAAATAATAGCACTGCAAGCCCCTAAACCATTACTGCATATGGACTAACTGGCAGCCAAAGTACCCATGAGAGAGTTTATAGTGGTCCTAGAGGTGATAGAATTCTGTCAGGTTCTGAACCATAACAAACATTGAGGACGGACACATGAGCGTTACAGTATTTAGTCACCCAAAGGACTTACTCGAGGCAAAAGGTACAGTGTTAGGGCCAACCGACTACATCACTATAGACCAGCAGAGAATCAACCAGTTCGCTGAAGCCACTGGCGACCACCAGTGGATCCATGTAGATGAAGAACGCGCCGCTAAGAGCGATTTTGGGGCCACTATTGCCCATGGCTATTTAACTCTGTCTTTGGCGAGCTTTTTCCTTCCTCAGATGATGAAAGTCGACAATGTGACCATGGGGATTAATTACGGTACCAATAGCGTTAGATTTCCCGCAGCTGTGCGGGTTAACTCAAGACTTAGAGGCCGAGGTGAGATTATCGAGGTCGATGAAGCAAAAGGTGGTATTCGCTCCGTGGTGCGTATCACTATTGAATTAGAGGGTAGCGACCGTCCCGCCTGTGTATTAGACACAATCAGCCTGTCATATAGCTGAGCTAATCCCGATGGATCAAGCGTTTAGAGTTTAAACACTCGTAGAGCGTTATCACGCAAAAACTTGGGCCAAACTTCGTCTTTAAATGGAACCTTAGGCATGTCAGAAAAAATCCGCTCTAGGGACAACCCCATAGGGAAGTAACCCGCATACATAATTTTGTCGGCACCGCGAGTATTAGCGAACTTAACAATGTTCTCAGGGTAGTGTTTCGGTGCAAAAGCACTGGTCATGTAATAGAGGTTGGGGTACTTGAGCATTAGCTTCCAGGCAAGATCTGTCCAAGGTTCTCCTCCGTGGCGCATTACCACCTTAAGCTCAGGGAAAAACCAACATATCTCATCTAAATGCTCTACTTTTTGCGGCTCCATGGGAATACGTGGGCCTGGCACACCCACGCAGGGACAAAAGGCAATATCTAAATCAATACAGGTCACAAAAATGGGGTACCAACGCTTGTCACTCAAAGACACCTGAGGGCACAAACCGGAGGGAAAAGCAGTAACGGCTTTAATATCGTATTTCTCTTTCAGCCGCCGGATCTTGCGTACTTCTTCCATGCCGTTGTTTGGATTACAGTCATAACACCCAAAAAACCGATCTGGGTGTTTAGTTACCGCCTCATTTTGAGATTCAAACTGCCCCTCATCCACACCCACCATGGCTTGGGCAATACCAAACTCATCCATTTTCTCAATCGTATAGGCCAAGTAATCGTCCTGCTTGCCCGTATTAGGAATATCTTTAAACATATACTGGGCAGGCATTTGAAACATTTGCCGACTTTCTTCATCCATCAGCAAAGGCTTAATAAAGTCATAATAGTTTGACGTTTCTTGGTTAGGTACCGACAACATTAAGTCAATAATTCCAATATTCTCAGGCATCGCCATGGGGTTTTCTCTTGTTGAGGGGCACTTATCTCACCCGGTGCGTGTATTTATAGAGCTTACAATAGCAGACATTCATACTTAATCTTAAAAACATTTATACTGCAATGTTTTATTATACCTGATAATAAGCAGGCATGTTTCATATTAAACTTGTCTTTCTCTTCCTTTCCAATAGGGGTCGCGTAGCTTTCGTTTATAAAGCTTGCCGTTGGGATCGCGCGGTAGCTCATGCATGTAATCAATACTTTTTGGTAACTTCATTTTGGCTAACCCTTTGGCGCAAAAAGCGAGGATATCTTCATGCAGTTCATTGGATTCCACTGCCGTGGATATTAGCTGAACAGCGGCTTTAATCTCTTCGCCCCAATCTTCATTAGGAATACCAAATACTGAACAATCTGCAACCTGTGGGTGTGTTATAAGCACATTTTCAATTTCTGCTGGGTAAATATTAGCGCCACCGCTGATTATCATATCGATCTTTCGGTCGCACAAAAATAAAAACCCTTCATCATTCAGATAACCAACATCACCGGCGGTAAAGTAGTCGCCGACACGGTGTTTCTCGGTCTTTTCTTTATCTCCTTTGTACTCAAACTTACTAAGATCGCTCATCAGCATATAAATGGTGCCCTGCTCCCCTGAAGGTTGCTCATTACCTTCATCATCATATATTTTGACATCAGCTGTGGGCCAAGGCCGTCCTACAGTGCCTGGGTGTTTTAACCAATCTTGAGAATCGACCAGTGTTCCCCCGCCCTCGGTAGAGGCGTAATACTCATAGACACAGGGGCCCCACCAATCGATAATGTCACGTTTTACATCTGGCGGGCATGGCGCTGCGGTATGCAGCATATGACGCATGCTTGAAACATCAAAGGTTGCCCGCGTGGTTTCCGGCAATTTATGCAATCTAACCATTTGGGTTGGCACTAAATGGGCAGTAGTAATACGGTAGCGCTCTACCGCCTGCAACATCTTCTCAGCATCCCAAGTATCATGCAGTACAACCATATGACCATAGTGCAGTGAATTGGTGGACCAGTTCATGACTGCGGTGTGATATAGGGGTGAACCACAAAAATGAACGTTATCGTTTTGAGGTTGTATACCAAATAACATCAACAACATAGCCATCATGGTAGCGGCGCTATCTGGGTCGATCTGCATCATCGCTCTGCGCACACCCTTAGGTTTGCCCGTAGTACCAGAGGTATAAAACATCACCATGCCTGCACGGCGATCTGCAGGCATAGCGTCAGACTGGCCGGAGATAAATGTGGCCAATGTTTGATAGCCTTTAATATTACCTAAGGTAATGACCCCGCGCCCTGAAAACTTAACTGATTCAATGGCTCCAATCGCAGTATCTGAAACAGATTCAGAGCAAAAGAAGGCCCTAGCATTGCTATCTTTTAAAATATAAGCCACTTCGGGCGCTGCGAGATGCCAATTGAGAGGTACCAAGTAAAAACCAGCTTGGGTTACTGCGAGATGGAGGGCAATATACTCTGCGCAGTTAGGTAACATGGCGGCAACAGAATCTCCCGGCTCAAGGCCCATAGATCGCAGCCCATGAACGATCTTGTTGCACAGGCAAAGTAAATCTTTGCGGCTCCACTCTTTGCCCTTGGAATCTACCAAGGCTATTTCTTCAGGCGCCTGTTGCGCGAAATTCCAAAAGCCGAGTTGTTGATCAACACTGAAGTTCATGATTTAGATCTCTAGGTTAATTAAGCGTTGTGTAATCCACATAACCCCTGGGTCCTGCGCTATAGAGGGTTCGACCATCCATTCGATTCAGTTCGGCACCAGCTTTAAGTCGTTCTACCAAATCGGGGTTGGCCACGAACCATCGACCAAAGGAGACCGCGGCGGCACTCGTGTTAGCAACAATTAGCTGAGCTTCCTCTAAGCTATAACTGTCATTGACGATAATCGGGCCATTAAAGTGAGTACGGGCCAAATCAATGTTGTCAATGCCCGTAGCTGCCATTCGAATAACATGCAAATAGGCTAGATTTAAGGGGTCTACTGCCCGCAATAAGGCAGTAAATGTGTCTACAGGGTTATCATCTTGTAAATCGTTAAAGGGGTTACCTGGGCAGATACGCATACCTACTCGACCAGCACCATCTACACCGGCCATGGCGTTAAGAACCTCTAGCACCAATCGCAGTCGATTATCCAAACTGCCGCCATATTCGTCTTCACGTTGATTGGTACCAGTGGATAAAAACTGGGCCATTAAATACCCAGATGTGCAATGCAATTCAACACCATCAAACCCAGCATCGAAGGCATTTTGTGTCGCGTGCCGGTGCTCTTCAATAATTCCTGGGATCTCATCCGTACTTAACGCTCTAGCCAAGGGCATGTCGACCATACCCTCTTCTGTAAATATCTTTTCACGGCACTGGATGGCTGAGGGAGCCACTGTTTCTGCACCGACTGCTTTGTTACTGACACCCCCAACACGTCCACAATGCATAATCTGGCAGACGATCTTTCCCCCCAGACCATGAACGCTATCAGTCACCTCGCGCCAGGCCTCAATTTGTGCTTGATTATATATACCCGGGGTACGGCAGTAGCCTTTGCCATTGACACTAGGATGGGTCCCTTCAGTAATAATTAAACCTGCAGAAGCCCGTTGACTATAGTAGTCAACGTGCAGTTGAGAGACGCAGTCATCGATCCCAGCACGACTTCTTGTCATAGGCGCCATGACTACTCGGTTAGCTAGACTAATACGGCCTAGGTTTGTGGGGGTAAAAAGAGGCTCCAGAAGAGTCATTTGTTCTCGCTATCCTCTATCTTATTTTTATTTTGGGGACATCTGTTGTCCCACGCATAGTGACTAAAAACTCGTCTAATGGCGCAGGTAATGCCACCTCTGCCTCTTCACTACTGGGGGGGTTGTCCCAGAATTTCTGCCAACTTGGCCATAGATCATGATAGGCCCCCGCGTAGGGCTCGCGATCAGGCCAACGCATTTTGTTATCGCCAACCGGAGGTTTATTAAGGTCTGTTGCATACCAGTAACAGGGTAAACGACGGCGAAAGTACCATCGACCATCGATACGCTCATAATCATCCCAGTAAATCATCTGCATGATGACCCACTCACCATCTGTCTCATGTTCATTTTTCGAATAAACCACGCCAATAGCGCGGTCAGAAGTTTTGAACTCAATGATGTGATTACCAATATGATGGGATGTTCCAGTGAACTGTAATCTTAAGGTGTCATCCAGCCAGTGTTTTAAATAAGAACGTCCAACCTTATCTCGACTGACTCTGATATCTTCAGCAAAAAGATTAACGTGGGCATCAAGGTCACGCATGTCCAGTGATAACGAATACTTTGCCGCCAACTGTCTTATCTCATCTAAGGACTCCAATCTATCGATACGAGTGGTCAAATCTTTATCCATTAGCATTCCTCTCTATCATCATTCTATTAGCTGCTGCCAAACCGGCCTGACGACCACTAAATGTAGCATCCCCAACTGACATTCCAGATGCATAGCCTTCTCCGCGCCTTGGTATGCCACATGCCGTACGACCAATAGCATAAAGACCGCATACAACCTCACCATTGGCTTTAAGTACCTCTCCAGAAGGCAAAGTATCCAAACCTCCGAGCGTAAAATAGGGAAAAAACGCACCACGCCCGGGAGTCACATCGAGGGCTACGTAGGGTGGCTCAATGGCTTTTAGCCAGCGAGGGTCCTTGTGAAAAGCATAGTCCACCCCCAGCTCAACACTTTTATTGTAGTCTCTGATGGTAGATTGCAACTGCCCCTGGGGTAAATTTAAATCTGACTCAAGTTCTGGAACAGAATCCGCCGTGGCGACTACATCTGCATTGAGATAGGACTCAGTCTCATAGTTACCGTAGTCTTCAACTCCGAGAATCAAATAAACCCGATCACCGGTCTGACGTAAAATCAGGCTACCAACCCGCCCGTGATAGCTATCCTCGTTCACAAAACGCTGCCCCTGGCTGTTGATGAATAGTCCATAGGTGAGCGATGCTGGGGGATAAAAGGGTAAACTAACAAAGCCTTCATGCATGTTAATGACCTGACCACCCACACCCATACCCATTAAAATGCCAGTCCCAGTATCTCCAGGGTTCCCTATGGGTACTGTGCACCTAGTCAGTTCAGGTGCGTACTGTCTCACCATCTTTTGGTTCATGACAAAACCGCCGGTGGCTAAAATCACTCCAGATAAGGCTTTGACATATCGTTCTTGCATATCGATACGCACCTTCACTCCAACGACGACTTGCTGTTGGTTAATCTCATCAACAATAAGTGCCAAGCCACGGCTATTAAGGTGAATGGGAATAGACCGCTCATTAAGTCTGGCCCCCAAGGTTTTCATTAAAAGGGGCCCGCCGTTATCTCCGCTCACCTCAAGATTATGGCCCCTAGGTGCGGGTGAAGCCAACGTGTTGTAGGGATAGGCATTCTCGCCGCCTGTGTAAAGTAGGCAGTCATCTGTCAATGCCATAATGGCCCGATGGGGGTATTCAGAATCCTTGAATGGCACCCCTTGAGTGACTAACCAATCAAAATGATCGGTGCTGCCCTCTACATAGGCTTCTATTTTTTCTGCATCTGCCTGAGGTCCCGCTGCAGCTGTTAAAAAGTCAGTCATTCCTTGCTTGGTATCTTTGTGCCCTGTAGCCTTTTGTACTCGTGTACCTGCGCCAAGGTATACCTCCGCTGATGATAGCGCCGTGGAACCGCCAATATCTGATGCTAACTCAAAAATCATTACACTCGCGCCCGCATCATGGGCACTCAAAGCAGCACAGGCTCCGGCTCCACCACAACCTATCACAACCACATTAGCTTCATAGTCCCAGCAATCAACACTTGATGCTTGAATAGGACTGGTTGGGAGTACTTGGTCTGCTGCCATGGTTACCTTTGTACGCAAAATTGGGTCCGATTATTGATTCTAGTTACGAATGGGGTTAACCGTAACCTGAAGCCCCTCGCCTCTTTGCTCTATTTCTTCGAACAGTCGTTCGTAGGCTGTGCGCTTAATTTTCCAAGTATCATTGATACGCACATAATCGTCGGTATACAGCGCCGTACCGCGCAGGGTGGTATTGTCTTTAAGGTTGATAAAAGTATCTGTGAGATACCAAATACCCGTCGCATAATCACCCGTTACGGTAATTTCAGGGTGATGACCATTGTGAACACCAAATTTTTTCTCAGTAATTGAGCGACGATAAAATATTTCTAATTCAGACCAACCGTTCAGCGTAAATTCGTAATTGCCACCCTTAAAATATGCCGAAGCATCAGCGGTAAAGCAGGTTTCTAGTCCTTCATAATTTGCGGTATCAAGGAACCGAAAGTAGCGAGCTTTAAGTTGTTGGATATATTCAATGGCTTCAAGGTCGAGCATAATAGTTCCCATTAATCTTGGTATTGGTTGATATGTTTCGCCGATTGGTATGCCATCGTCATGGCTGGTCCAAGTGTTGCTCCTGGACCAGGATATGTTGATAGGATTGCCGCTGAGCAGTTACCCACCGCATACAAACCCTCAATCGGCTCCCCATTTTCATGTAATACTTGAGCATTGACGTCCGTGGCTAAACCACCAAGAGTGCCAAAGTCACCGGCCTCGATTCGCATCGCATAAAACGGGCCTTCATCAATAGCCGCAAGACATGGGTTTGGCTTGATTTCAGGATCGGCATAATATCGATCATATTCTGCATCTCCCCGCTGGAAATCATCATCGACGCCTGTTTTAGCGTAATGATTCATTTTATTGACTGTGCCCTCAAGTCCCTCCGGATCAATGCCCATTTGTACGGCCAATTCAGTAATGGAATCCGCCTTACCCACAAACCCTTGGTCATACCATTTTTTGGGAATTGTCCAATCAGGTTTCATCGAAGCGGTCATTAACGGCCCGACAATGTAATCACGGCGAAATCTAGAATCAAATATATGATAGGCAGGGGCACAGGGGTTCTCATCACTGTGCGCCTCAAATAAACGCTTTTGAAAGGCCATGTAATTCTGTGACTCATTGGCAAAGCGAACCCCTTTGGTATTGACCACGCAGGATCCTGGAAAGGACTTCTCCATGATACTGAGTCGCGGCATTGGCTCATCAGGTACACATAGAGTCGTGGTCCACCAAGCATCGTTCATTAATCGTGTAGCAGCCCCTAATTTAAGCCCTGCCGTTAAAGGATCACCCGTATTGGTATAGGCTCCAGCACTCCACTCAACATTGGTTGGACTGGGTAAATACTTCTCTCGCAATTCTTGGTTGCGTTCAAATCCACCGGCGGCCAGGACAACTCCATTGCGCGCATGCACTCTAATATTTTTACCGTCGCGCGTTACCGTCGCTCCCACTACACGACCATTCTCTTCAATTAGGTCTACCATTGGACTGTTAAACCAAACGGGAATATTGCGCTCTTTAACAGACAAGTAGAGTCGAGCCACACCAGCACTACCACAGGCCAAGCGCCGAGAAATATTCGTGCGCAGACGCCAAGGAATATCAAAAAGATAGTTCAACACCATACTCATGGTGAGCTTTCTCCAACCAGGGAGCTTTAACATCAAGACTTGAGCTTCTACTTGAGTGAAGTGAATAACACCAAACATGCGCATCATGTGATGACTATAGGTCATTCTTTTATACTCCGATCCAAGTTCCGAGGCGTTAATTGGTGTAGGTTCGAGGGAACGATGACCGGGCTTAGCGCCCGGAAGACTTGAGTAGTAATCAGGGTAATGATCCAAAGATTCATAACGCACATGGGAGCATTTATGCAAAAAGTCGACCATTTTCGGGCCATTTTCTAAATAGCTTTCTACGAGCTCAGCAGGAATATCCTCTCCTTCGAGGGTGTGCTTTAGGTATTCACGAGCTTCTTCAAGACTATCCTCAGCACCGGCTTCTTGGGCATAACGGTTACAGGGGATCCAGATACCACCTCCAGATGTTGCGCTGGTACCACCGATTTTGTCGGCTTTTTCGATAACCAAGACATCTTTGCTACCCATCTCATGATTGGCCACCGCAGCCGTTAAACCGCCATTTCCTGAGCCAACCACCAGAACGTCAACGATATGGTCCCAACTAGCGTCTTGATGATCCACTTTGCAATCTCCTTTACTGTTAGAAAGCCCTGTAAAACGATCAAATAAGGGTTTATGGAATCCAATCTATCATATAAAACATTTCAATCGCAATGTTTATTTTAAGACCCTTTTTACCGCGTTTTAACTCATAATAAACCCATGATAATTGAACGAATAAACCAGTACTTTGAACGCATGCCCTTGAGGTCAATGCTATTTGCCGGATTATTGATATTAGGCGTTAGCCGCATACTAACTTCTCCACTGCCTACTCTAATAATAGACGCTGAGCTCATAGAGCGACGAATTGCTACCTGGTCAGCTCAAATGGAGCAGACTCCGGATGATGACCAACTTAGTCTCATCATTAAGCAGGCCACCCGAGAGCAAGTACTTCTCAAGGAAGCGTTTAATCGCAACTTGCAAGACCTCCCACAAGTGAAGAGACGTATAGAGCAGCTGACAAATATAGCAATGCAATCAGAATATAAAGAGTCTGATCTTAAAGACTTAATGATCATCAAAGAGTTCAGAGAGCAGGCCCTGCGGGCAGACCCTGTAATCCATAACTTTCTGAGGAACTCAATGATTTTGACCCTAGAAAAAGCATTGCCACCGATAAGTATTTCTGTGAGCGACATCGCGGAATACTACCGTACTCATCAATTGGAGTTCACTTATCCTGAGAGACGTTCGATCAAGCACGTTTATATAGCTAAATCGGTAACTGACAATGCTACTGAAATTTCTAATTTACGAGAGCAACTGATTAATCTAACTATTGATTACCCGAACGCATTAGAAGCAAGTGATCGCTTTTATGGCGCTAAATTCCTCGCTCCGAAGACCTACGATGAGATAGCGGGTATTTTTGGCAATCAGTTTGCGGAGACCACATGGAAGTTACCACAACGTCAGTGGTCGCAGCCTGTTTCATCTGCCTTTGGTGAGCACCTGGTGTGGGTAGAAGGTATTTTGCCGCTAAAACAGTTGAGCTTAGAGGAAAGCTCAAATGAGATAAATGCCAAGTTGGTTGATCAAAAGCGCAACTCCCTTTTGCACGACGCAACAACCCAACTCATCGGCAGCTACCAGGTTATTATTGAATACCCCTACGGGCATTAAGCTCTCTGGCTCGACACAGGGACTATTTCGCCAGTCATATAACTTGAATAGTCTGAGGCTAGGAACATCATTACATTCGCCACCTCCCAGACTTCAGCGGCTCGACCAAAAGCTTCTTTTGATGCAAGTTCCTCAAGTAACTCAGCTGGTGTGGTCTTTTTTAGAAACTCATGAAAAGCAATAGAGGGGGAAACTGCATTAATACGAACACCGAAATCAGCTGCCTCTAGTGCGGCACACCGTGTTAACGCCATTACACCCGCCTTTGCTGCCGCATAATGGCACTGTTCTTTCTGCGCTCGCCAGCCAAGCACTGAGGCATTATTAACGATCACACCGGTACCGCGGGCCTGCATCTTTTTTAGCATTGCCCGCACCATGCGCATAGTGCCATTCAAAGTCACATCTATCACGCTAGACCACTGATCATCAGACATTTCCGTCAGCATGACTGTTCCACCAAGGCCAGCATTATTAATCAATACGTCAACCCCATCGAGCTGTCTCTCCCCGTAATCCACAAGCGCCTGAACATCCTCTTCTCGGGTGACGTTGCATAGCTTAGGGTAAATGGCGTCTAAACCTGTTTCAGCTTTAAGCGCTTCTACAGCTTTGGTTAAACGACCTTCATGAATATCACTAATAACAATACTTCTGGCACCTTCTTCTGCAGCGCGCTTGGCTGCAGCAAAACCAATTCCAGCACCAGCGGCAGCAGTAATCATTACAGATTTTTCCTGAAGTAAATTGTGCCCATTGACATAGGGTGGTGCTGATTTTAAAGCCATAGTATTACTCCTAAATAAAACATTATTATCTTATCCTCTGGGCTCTCTTGGCATACCTAGAGCGCGCTCTGCGATCAGGTTGCGTTGAATTTGATTAGTGCCCCCATAAATGGTGTCAGCTCGAGAAAATAAATACATGGATTGCAGGCTGTTCAGTTCGTAAGACTTTCCTTGAAGCAACTCACCTTCAGGCCCCATGACATCCATGGCCAGCTTCCCCAAGTTTCGATGCCAGCTAGACCAATATAATTTATAAATCATTGCTTCTTTTTGTAATTGACCGTCACCCTGCTCCGAAGACAGTATACGTAAACTGTTATAGCGCATAATTTTTAGCCCAATATGAGCCTCGGCAATTCGCTGTCTGATCTGGGGATTTCTGGCTGATCCATTAGTCTTGGCTAGTGATATAATGTCATCTAATTCGTTTTGAAATAACATCTGTTGCCCGAGCGTAGAGACCCCGCGCTCAAACCCCAAAAGCCCCATAGCCACCTTCCAACCATCACCAGACTCACCAACGAGGTCGTCATCCAAACACTCAGCATTATCAAAAAATACTTCATTGAACTCGCTAGTGCCTGTTAGCTGTTTTATTGGCCGCACCGTGACCCCGGGTTGGTCTATAGGTACCAAAAAGAACCCTAAACCGTGGTGACCGGTAGATTTAAGATCGGTTCGGGCGATCACAAAGCAATAATCTGACTCGCGAGCCAATGAAGTCCATACTTTTTGTCCTGTAATCTGCCATTGCTGAGAGGTCTCATCAAACACAGCTTTGGTTTTAACATTAGCCAAGTCTGAGCCTGCATTGGGTTCAGAGTAACCCTGGCACCAAAAAGTCTCTCCTTTTAAAATTCCTGGCAGGTAGCGGTCTTTTTGAGATTGACTACCAAATGCGATCAGTGTTGGGCCAACGAGTGTTTCGCCTATATGCCCGGCTCTACCCGGACCCTGTGCCCTTGCATACTCTTCATTAAAAATAACTTGCTGCTCTATGGATGCACCACGACCACCAAACTCCGTAGGCCAGCCAATACAGGTCCAACCTCCTTCATAGAGTTTTTGCTCCCAGGCTTTTCTTTCTTCAACTAAAGAATGCTGATCTCCGGGGCCCCCTCGACCACATATGATGTCAAATTCCCCGCACAGGTTGTCGGCTAACCAATTCGCAATTTCTTGCCGGAAAGACTCATCCTGGGGGCTAAAATCCAGCTTCATGATACCTCCCGCTGATCTAGCAAAAGAGCTGCGAGTCTTTCTCGATGATAATCAGGGGCTCCCAGAAACATCTCTGTGGACTTCGCCCGCTTAAAATATAATTGAATGTCATATTCTGCAGTTATACCTACACCACCATGGAGTTGGATGCCCACTCCGGCATTATGGAAAAAACTATCACTTCCATATGCCTTAGCAATACTTGCCGCTTCTATCAGTGCGTCAGCATCTTCAGATTGACTCAAAAACTGATCAGCAACACAGGCAGCGTGGTAAACCGCTGACCGGGAGGCTTCAACCTTAACCATCATGTCTGCACACTTGTGTTTTATCGCCTGATAAGACGCTATTGGCCGTCCAAACTGAACCCTTTCAGAGATATACGCTAGAGTGGAGTCTAAACACTGTTGAGAACCTCCTAGTTGCTCAGCAGCCAAACCAATTCTTGCTAGATCCAAAATATTTTGGAGTTCTGGCCAAGCTTGACCTTGTTCTCCCATTACAGCATCGTCATTTAGAATTACGTTATTAAGAATCACCTGCCCCTGTGGGCGCGTTTGGTCTATTGTTGGTAGCCATTCACGGGTTATGCCAGAAGTTTTTGTAGGGAGAACAAACAGGCTTATCCCCTCCTCCCCTTGGGTTCCCTCTTCTCGGGCGGCAAGGACTAAAATATCTGCACTGTGCCCATCTGGCACGAATCGGTAGGTCCCATTTAAACAATAGGCGTTGTCCTGCTTTTTATAGCTCGTTTGAACACTCCCTGAATCCCAGCCACCTGTCTCACTGGTATATGCGATGGTGGCTGTCTTCCCTGCTAGAACCTGAGGTAAAAAGGCAGCTTTCTGCTGATCTGTGCCGGCGACTAAAAGAGCATTAACACCCAGGCAAATTGACCCATAAAACGGCGAGCAGCAGAGATATCGGCCCATTTGCTCTAAAGTTGCCACTAGTTCCACGTAGCCGAGGCCCAATCCACCATAGTTCTCAGGAATCAGCAAACCTTGCCAACACATTTCATTACAGATGCGCTTCCACAAGTCAGGGTCATAACCTAATTGGGTATCCATAAACTGACGCACTGCGGCGCTGGGGCAATTTTTTACTAGAAAAGCCTCTGCGGTATCGCGGATCATTATTTGTTCGTCAGTAAACTTAAAATCCATAGCTTTCCTTTACTTACCTCTGCGAATCAGACTAACAATTATCTCTGTATTAGGTGCCATAAACCTTTTGTGCTGGTATCTCACGAGACATCAGTTCTTGGACCGCATCACCTATCTCATCCGCTTGCCACTTAGCGCCCTTATCAATAGGGAGAGTTGATCGCCAGCCATCGGCCAATGATATCTCTCCACCTACTGCTTCAAATAAACGCCCAGTACAGTCCACGGAATGTGCGGAACCAAGCCATACCACCAAGGGCGCAACATTGGCGGGGTCATAATGGTCAAAACTACCATCCTCTGGTTTTTTCATCATATCTGCAAAAGCATCTTCACTCATGCTCGTTCGCGCAGCGGGCGCAAGGCCATTGACGGTAATACCATAGCGTCGAAGCTCAGCTGCCTGATTTAGGGTGAGAGATGCAATCCCGCCCTTTGCGGCCGCATAATTACTCTGCCCGATAGAGCCATTTAATCCAGCGCCTGAAGACGTATTAATAATGCGAGCATCAACCTTGTGGCCTTGCTTAAACTGGTCTCGCCAGTAATGCACCGCGTGACTGCTGATACAGAAATGACCTTTTAAATGCACCGCTATCACCTGATCCCACTCTTCCTCTGTCATGGATGCAAACATTCGGTCACGACAAATACCCGCATTATTGACGACGCCATGGAGGTCACCAAAATTTGCTATGGCTTCACTCACAATAGATGCTGATTGTTCATAATTGGTAATATCTTGGGTGTTCGCTATCGCTTCTCCCCCTGTATCTTCAATATCAGCAACAGTTTTTTCCGCAGACTGAGCATTAATATCATTAACAACTACCTTGGCCCCTGCAGCACCAAACGCCAAAGCATATTCGCGCCCTAAGCCTCCGCCAGCACCAGTTACAATAATTACTCGTCCATCACAAATACCACTCATCTGTTCAATTCCTATCATCGATAAAATTGTTTAAGTTATTCAGCTACTGCTGGCAACAATTAGAGCCGCTCAATAATTGTCACGTTAGCTTGGCCCCCACCTTCACACATCGTCTGGAGTCCATAACGACCATCTCTACGTTCTAACTCGTGCAACAGGGTAGTCATTAACTTAGTGCCTGTAGCACCCAAGGGATGACCCAATGAAATGGCGCCACCATTAACATTGGTTTTGTCTGGGTCATACCCTGTCTCTGCCAACCACGCCATGGGTACTGGCGCAAATGCTTCATTTATTTCCACAAGGTCAATATCATGAATACTCATACCTGCTTTTTTTAAAGCGTGTGCAGTCGCTGGAATCGGTGCTGTAAGCATCCAAATAGGATCTGCACCGCGAACAGATATGTGGGCTATACGCGCTCGTGGTTGTAGGTTGTAGCGCTTTAAGGCATCTTCAGATACCACTAAAACTGCAGAAGCCCCATCACAGGTTTGACTAGATACTGCTGCAGTGATGCTGCCGCCCTCTTGTATGGGTTCAAGTTCTGCCATTTTCTCCAAAGACGTAAGTCTTGGAGTCTCGTCCATTTTAATGCCGTTTAGAGGGACAATTTCTCTGTCAAAATATCCCTGCTCAATGGCACTTAATGCTCTACTGTGGGAGCGTAACGCATAGGCCTCCATATCAGCACGAGACAAATTCCACTTATCCGCCATCATTTGCGCCGAATTAAATTGAGATACAAAAACATCACCATAGCGCTCAACCCAGCCCTCACTTCCGGAAAACGGATCAGTAAAGCCCAGAGGCGCAGCTGAGGTCATTGCAGAGCCTATGGGGATCTGGGTCATGGTTTGCACTCCACCCGCCACAATAACGTCCATAGTGCCCGACATGATGGCTTGTGCCGCAAAATGAACTGCTTGTTGGGAAGATCCGCATTGTCGGTCAATAGTCGTGCCGGGAACCTCATCGGAAAGACCCGCCGCAAGCCAGGCGGTTCGAGCGATATCGCCAGCTAGCGGGCCAATAGTATCTACACAACCAAAGATAATATCGTCGTAATCAACATCTGGAATACCGTTGCGCTGCACAATCTCGTTAAGTACATGGGCACCGAGATCAGCACCATGAATATGTCCAAGCCCACCTTTACGTCGCCCTGTTGGACTGCGTATTGCGTCTACGATATAAGCTTGATTCAAGGCCATTATGCTGCTCCCTTTTGTGAGTTAAATGTCTCGGAGGTGATAGAAGTAAAAGTATGCTCTGCACCCATTAGTGTGCTGGGATCTAATAACCGCTCGTGAATTCTGTTTTTATGAAATCCAGCGTCTCCCCATGTCTTGTCGATAGCCCAGCATCGCTTCATCCAAATATGCAAATCACATTCCCAGGTATATCCCATCGCTCCATGCACTTGCATTCCATGACGAGCACAAAGTTGAGCTGCGCGACTTGCAGCAACTTTTGCATGAGATACAGCACAATCTGCATCGCTAGAATTAGAACCTACCGCATAAGCTGCTCTAGCCACTACTGGTTTAGCAAACTCTAGGCTCACCGCACAGTCTGCGAGCAAGTGCTTCACCGCTTGATTGCTACCCACCGGCCGGCCGAACTGTTCTCTGTCCGCGGTGAACTCTACCGCTCGATGTAAAATACTTTCAGACAGGCCAATCAGCTGAGCAGCGACGCCCAATGCGCCTCGATTTAGTGCTCTGCGCCATAGACCTGCTCCAGCTTCGCCATTTGCGATCCTCGTCTCAGCCTTAGGTTGCCAGTTAACCTTAAATATTCGTCTACTAGGGTCAGCACTGCGTTGAGGTAATAACTCTACCGCTGAACTTTCAACTAAATGTACCTCATCACCATGGGACAACAACAACCATTGATGGATATCTGCCATATTAATAAATGGGTTAATCCAGTGCCCGCAGGCAAGCATTACTTTTCCAGCAGCCACTTCAGACAATAGATCTTCGCATTGCTTGGCACTGACCAGATCAGAACAGGCAACATCTGCAAGCATGGCATTAGCAACCAAGACGTTGTCAACTAGAGGCTCTGGCAACGCGACTCTGCCACATTCTTGAGCAAGTAAAATGAAATCTTGTTCAGACAAACCCAATCCACCGCAGGACTCGGGAACCAACATGGTGTTTAAGCCTAACTCGTTCAATTGTTGGATGAGTTTTTCGTCAATCCCTTTGGGGCTATCCCAACGGGCACGAATTGACTCAGCTGTGACCTCAGCAGCCAGCATGGTTGCCACCGAGTCTCGGTAAGCTATTTGATCTTCTGAGGACATGAAATTCACTTTCGTTTCCTATATTAATTTAGATTAAGATTTTTCTATCCGCCAGGAACTATTTACGCGGCATGCCAAGCATTCGCTCGGCAATAATATTGCGCTGAACCTCGTTGGTTCCAGCATAAATCGGCCCTGACTGAGCAAACAAAAAACCATCCAGCCAAACTCCTAACTCCTCACTAAAGTCCTCGGAATCTGGCAATAGCTCTCCCCTTGCCCCTAGTAATCGCATGGCAGTCTCATGAATTTTTATATCCAATTCTGACCAGAATATTTTGTTGCAGCTGGATTCAGCCCCAATATTACCGCCAGCCATCAGGCGTGACGCGGTTGCATAAGTCGATAATGCGTAAGCTTCAGCATCCAGATAACAGAGGACCACGGCATCTTCTAGAGATAAATCAAGGATATCATTGCGCTTGGACTGATAAAGCGCTACCAGTTTCTTTGCGGCCTCTTGGAATCGAGCAGGGCTACGAAGCATCAGTCCACGCTCAAATCCTGCGGTGGACATTGCTATTGCCCAACCCTCTCCCTCTTCTCCGAGACGATTAAACGCTGGAACCCGGACATCATCAAAGAAAATTTCAGCAAATCCTGGCAATCCATTGAGCTGGTCAATGGGTCGCACCGTGACACCCTCTGCATCGAGGGGGACAAAAATAAATGATAGGCCATGATGACGAGTCGACTCAGGATCCGTTCGAAATATACAAAAAACCCAGTCAGCAAACACCGCTCGTGTCGACCAGATTTTTTGACCATTGATTATATAATCATTACCATCGCGGATAGCCTTTGACCGTATTGCTGCCATATCAGAACCGGCACCGGGTTCTGACCAACCTTGAGCCCAGATCTCTTCTCCGCTGGCCATAGCGCCAATAAATCGTGATTTTTGATCTGCTGTGCCATATTCCATCAATGTTGGCCCGAGTAAAAAGATACCATTTTGATTAACTCTTAGGGGCGCGCCAGCACGGTAGTACTCTTCCTCAAAAATGAGCCATTGAATAAGGTTACAGCCCCGACCTCCATACTCTTTTGGCCAGGTAACCATTCCCCAATTATCGGAGGCGAGGGTTTTTTCCCATGCTCTGTGCTGATCAAACCCCTCTTCTGTGTCGAAGGATTCAAGAGAATCGCAGGGAACGTTTTCTTCTAGCCACTGCCGAACTTCTAGACGAAAAGCTTCCTCAGTGGCTGTGTATCTCAAGTCCATAACATAATTACCTTTTGTTGCAACACAAGATGATCCATGTCTAAGAGCAAGCCCCCTTATGTCTTATCTTGCTTTTTATTCTCTTGAGCCATCTTCTTGCTATCGAAGCCACCGAGTTTGTCTCCGGAGACTAATTCGTTGTGGCTATGGGCAAAATGATGCCAAGCGAAGGCTGCATCCATACCAGTGCGTTTCCCCTGGAGATCTTCAACGTTATTAATCGCCTGTTTTGTTAAAGCCAAACCCAAGCGCGGCATACTGGCTATTTTTGAGGCCATCGCCCCCACATCAGCATCTAGGGTTTCTCTGGTGGATACTCGATTGACCATGCCCATTTGCTCTGCTCTTTGGGCCGACATACGATCACCTAAAAATAGAAATTCTTTGGCAATCCGAGGATTTAACTCAAAAGGGTGTGCAAAGTATTCGACCCCAGGAATACCCATACGAACCACTGGATCAGAAAAGAAAGCATCATCCGTTGCAACAATAAGATCGCAAACCCAAGCCAACATGAGTCCTCCGGCAATACAGGCACCCTGTACCGCAGCAATAGTAGGCTTTGGAATGTCTCTCCATCGTCGGCACATACCTAAGTAGGCTTCTGCCTCACGAGCATATAGAAACTCACCACCTTCTTTATTCGCATGGTCATACCAGAGAGTTACTCGGTCTTGGCTATCATTAATATCTCTCCCGGGTGTCCCGATGTCGTGGCCCGCAGAAAAGTGCTTGCCGTTACCTTTGAGGACTATTACCTTCACTTCATCATCTGACGCTGCCCTTTGAAAAGCCGCATCCAATTCATAGGTCATGCGCCCATTTTGTGCATTGTGATACTTTGGCCGATTCATGGTTATAGTCGCAACACCCTCTGCTACAGAATAGAGCACAATATCGATTTCAGTTTCAGTTTTTTGTTTGTCAGCCATGGGTCCCTCTCTAGGGTCAAATGGGATTTAGCGGCGGTCACCCGCAGGATTATTTAGCAATTGTTTGTATCTCAGACCTTTTGAATCCAAACTCTCAATGATCGCCATCTGTTCTTTTGTTGGAGCCATCGTAGTACTGACGCTATCACTGATGGAGAGTTCAAAGCCAGTGTTATCAATCACATTTTGGACGCTGATGCCTGGGTGTAAACTCAATATCCTGAGTTGATGGTTCGGTCCTTGCCAGTCCATTACGCAGAGATCTGTGATAACCAACCCTAAGTCTATATCCTCAAAACTATAGCCCTTGGGTAATCTTTCTGGGTTGTAGCCAATGGAACAGACTACGTCGCACTCACCCCCCACAAATACTCGTTTGCTGTGAGCAGGGACACAAAATGAATTTTTGTGGCTAATGGAATTTCCAGGGAATCCACGAACACCTAACATTTGAACCTTAGGTTGGCCATAGGTGCCACCTAAAGCTGATATATTGGTCTGACCAAATTGATCAACCTGACTCGGACCCACCATCGCATGACGTTTACCGCCCCAAACATTGTCAAATATACGAGAAAAGCCCATCCAACTTTCTTTATGCTGGCCATCACCTGGCTTTCGGCCACTAATGGCATTAGGTTCTGATACCATCCAGGCCTCAGAGTCAGTCATCATCAAATTAGGATTAGAGGTTTTCATGGCTAAGCTGGCAGCTAACCGAGGAATAACACCAATCCCGGTCGCCAGCACTTCACCATTACCAATAAAGGCATCAGCGCCCGCGCAAATCATTAATTCGCATAGCTTGTATTCTGTGGCGGTTGTCGTCATTAAAATTTACTCATCACAAACTCGTCATTAATAAACAGGTAAAGGAAGAGATATAATTGCATCTAGCCCCCCAACTGCCTCTTGATATTCCGACTCATCTTTACCATCAATATAAGTGCCAGAATACACATCGAAACCGCCTTCTTTTGCAGTTGCGTTGTACTCCTTAAAATGCTCTACATCAAAACCATAAAGCGGAGCACAGGAACTTGGGTGAGCTCCGCCACTTATGGGCACCACTGCGCTAGTCTCTGACCTTTCCCAATGCACAAATCTAGCCTCGTCTGCTCCTGAGAAATAATCTGAATGGACTGTCTCTTCACAGCTGGCAATAGTTATCTCTGCTGCCCGAGCAAACCAGTCATCCATATAAAGGTCAGGACCCTTGATTTGACATACCCCTCGTTTATCTGCTTTATCAACATGTACAAGTGATACATCCAGCTTCAATGCTGGCATTGCTACCCATTCCTTTTCATCATAAGGACTATCAATAATCGCCAGATCACTGGCATTTTTAATCACATCAGTGCCCAAACCAACGCTGGTTGGTATAAAAGGAATCTTCCAGGCCGCAGCCCTCAAACCAAGTAAAAGCATTCCTTCATCAATCTCCATGATGTCTATGTCTGCGTTCTGACGAGCCAGACGAAAATAGGGCTCAAGGGGAATGAAGTCGAGGGAAACAAAAGCGAAAATCACTTTTTTAACCTTTCCCGCAGCGCAGAGCATACCTACATCAGCGCCGCCGTAGGAAACAATAGTTAAATCCTTCAAATCTGAACGAATTATTTCCCTGATTAATGCCATTGGTTTTCTACGAGGGCCCCAGCCACCGACTCCAACCGTCATTCCATCACTAATCTGTGCGATTGCGTCCTTAGCAGAAACAATCTTATCCATGGGCAACTCCAACTCTACAAAATATCGGTGAGAATGACTCTTTGGCACCAATCACCCAGCCAAAGAGAACAACTGGTAGGTTATTGAATTCGAAACCGTATTGTTAATACAGTAAGCAGAGTATGTGAGTTGACCTCTATGCAATCATCATCCATTAGGACTATGACAACGAAGGGCCACTCAAATATATTGAAGGTCAATCAAAGAAAACTGAATCTACATGCCTGATATCAAAGCTGGTATTCCTTGCCACAGTGCAACCATCCCCCAACTGATTAAGTCAGCAGCTGAGCATTTTGGCGATAAGGCATTTATCATCGAGGGGAACTACCAATTAACATTTAACCAGCTTCTTACCCAATCTCGTCAGCTTGCGGCTGCCTTACTGTCTCGAGGTTTCGAGTCAGGCGACAGAGCCGCAATATGGGCGCCTAATATGTATCAATGGGTAATCGCAGCTCTGGGCATCCAGACTGCAGGAGGTGTTCTGGTAACAATTAATACCCGATATAAAGGTAGTGAAGCCGCTGATCTGTTGCGTCGCAGCTCAGTAACAATATTGTTCAGCGTCGGTGATTTTATCAATACCAATTATCCAAAAATGCTCGCTACAGAAGACATTGGCGATGTACGGGAAATAGTCGTATTTAACGACTCCATTGAGGGTCATTCTTCATGGGAAGACTTTAATCGCAGCGGCGAAGAGTATCTGACCAAGCATGGAAACGAAAAACTGGATCAACGCATTGATGAGATTGAGCCCACTGATCTGTCGGATATTCTGTTCACTTCAGGCACCACGGGTTCACCGAAGGGAGTCATGACCTCCCATGAACAAAACATACGAACCTTTAAGATATGGACTGATTTATTAGGGCTTAATGAAAATGATAGGTACCTTGTTATCAATCCTTTCTTCCATAGTTTTGGTTACAAGGCAGGCATTCTCGCCGGACTGATGCGCGGGACTACTCTATTACCACATCAAGTATTTGATCCAGAGATAATTTTACAGCGCATCGAGTCTGAAAAGATCACGATGATGCCTGGACCTCCTACTCTATTTCAGTCCATTTTGTCTTCGCCCAATCGCCATCAGTTTAATATCTCAAGTCTATCCAAAGCCACCACTGGTGCAGCAGTTATCCCTGTCGAGTTAATTACTAAAATGCGCGAGGATCTGGGCATAAGCACCGTGCTCACTGCTTATGGACTCACAGAATCTTGTGGGCTAGTAAGCATGTGTCGTCATGAGGATAGCGACGAAATTGTCGCAACAACGTCTGGACGTGCCATACCAGGGATCGAGGTTAACTGTATTGATGAGAACGGGCAAGCTGCCGGCCCTGGCACTTTCGGAGAGATCGTTGTACGGGGATTTAACGTGATGCATGGTTACTATGAGAATTCTACGGCTACTGCAGAAACGATTGATGATCAGGGGTGGCTCCATACTGGTGATATAGGCTGTCTGGATATACACGGCAATTTGTCCATCACGGATCGTCTCAAAGATATGTTCATTACCGGTGGTTTCAATTGCTACCCAGCAGAAATAGAGAAGCAGTTAACTCAACACCCATCTATTGCTAGCTGTGCAGTGATTGGAATACCTGATGAACGCCTTGGAGAAGTTGGGATGGCCTGGGTGGTGCTAGAAGATAACTGCGATCTAGACGAACAGCAACTAATCAATTGGAGTCGTGATCGTATCGCCAACTACAAGGTTCCACGGCAAGTGAAAATAGTAACCAACCTGCCCTTAAATGCGTCGGGTAAAGTATTAAAAACTGAATTGCGCAGTGCTGCAATCGTATAAATAACTAGGCCAAATCGTGCTACTGGAGAAAAATCATGACCATACAAAGTCTTGGATATATAGGCGTAAACAGTACTGACCTCAGTCAATGGCAAACCTATGGAACAGAGGTTCTTGGGTTACAAGATGTCACAGACCAACATCCAGACAGTGACAAATGCCTGTTGCTTAAAATGGACGACCGTGCCTACCGAATGGTGATACAACAATCTGACACTGACAGTTTCGGCTTTTGTGGATGGGAAGCTACCAGCCAAGCCAATATGGCTGTTACTATCAGCAAGCTGAGGGCTGCTAAGATAAAAGTTAGCAATGCAAGTCCTGAGCTGACCAAGCAACGCTGTGTCACCGAATTAGTCACCTTTGCCGATCCTGCAGGCAACAAACATGAGCTCTACTGGGGACCAATCTCTAATTCCAAGAGAATGATTTCTCCTGTGGGCGTCAGCGGCTTCGTGACTGGCGAAATGGGCGTTGGGCATGTGGTCTTACCTGCCCCAAATTTTGAGGAAACCACCCAGTTTTTTACCGAGGTCCTCGGGTTTGGCCTCTCTGATCTAATGAACATTAGGTTTAGTGACGATCCTGCCGAACCTAATAAGCGGCTGTGGTTTATGCATTGTAATCAACGCCACCACACTCTGGGGTTATTTGAGATGGAATTCCCATCTGGGTGCATTCACGCAATGTTAGAGGTCGAATCAATTGATGAGGTTGGCCGCTGCAATGATCGTCGAATTGCCCATAATATCGGGCTTTCAGGAACCCTAGGACGTCATACTAATGATCATATGCTGTCTTTTTATATGCGCTCTCCCGGGAATTTTGACATCGAATACGGCGCTGACGGAAGAACCATCGATGATTGGGACAAATTCACGGTATTTGAAAGTACTGTTCCTAGCTTTTGGGGGCATGACTTCAGCGTAGGTCAAGGCTAATAGATACAGCTTAATTCAAATGGGGTATGCAGAACAGTCATAATATTGCGACCATGAATTTTCTTGGTTCCAACCAACCTGCAATAAAGAGAATGCTGTTTTATGGCTAATATTAATCCTAGGGATTTACGTGACGCTTTTGGTTCCTTCGCAACCGGAGTAACCGTGGTTACTGCTCTCTGCAAAGTCGATTCTATTGTGGAAGTGCCAGTTGCAATGACAGCAAACAGTTTTTGTTCGGTATCTCTCGATCCGCCATTAGTGTTGTGGAGTATCGACAAAAAAGCAAAAAGCTTCGATGCCTTTTCTCAGTCTAGGCATTTTGCGGTGCATATCCTTCATGGCGGCCAAGAAGAACTATCGTCTATTTGCGCGACTCGTAATGCCGATAAATTTGCCAACGAAACATGGAGATCAGGTATAGAAGGAGTTCCTATTCTCAATGACTATATTACCTGTTTCCAATGCTCCGTCGAGCATCAATATGACGGTGGTGACCATCAAATTATCGTCGGTCGAGTCTTGGATTTTGATAATAATGAGCGTGAGTCTCATACCAATCCGCTTCTGTTCTACCGCGGAAAATATACCAAAGTGGCGTAACGTTTATAAACAAACTACGCATGTAAATGAAGTTAGATAGAGGTTCAAAAGATGCATACTGTAACTCAAGAAGTTTTAGATGTTATTGCTAAAAATGCGGATCAGGGCCGAGTAGATCGCCAAATACCCGCAGAAAATATTCAGGTACTAAAAGATTGTGGGTTCTTTGGTATGTTGTTACCAAAATCTGTCGGCGGATCAGAACATACTCCACAAGAATTTTTCCGGGATCACCTTGCTATAGCTAAGGCTGATATGAGTACTGCTTGGGCTTGCGGCATTGTTGCTGTGCATCCTTACCAAATTGCCCTAATGGACAAGCAAGCACAGGATGATGTCTTCGGCGAAGATCCAACAGCACTGGTTAGCAGTTCCTATAATCCGGTGGGCGCCAAAGTTGAGGTAGTCGACGGAGGCTTCATGGTCAGTGGTCGCTGGGGCTGGAGTTCTGGATCAAATCACTGTAGCTGGGCTCTTTTAGGCGGTGTCATTCCCACTGAAGGCTACAGAACATTTTTAATACCTAGGGACAACTATGAGATCGAAGATACCTGGCATGTTATGGGACTTCAGGCAACAGGCTCTAATGATGTGGTAATAAACACTCCTGTATTCGTTCCAGAACATCGTACCCATAAGCAAATGGATGGTTTTAACTGTATACAAGACCAACCTAATCCAATGTATAAAATGCCATGGGCTCAAGTGTTTATTCGTGTTGTATGTACCCCCGCTATTGGCGCACTCAAACAAGGTTTAGAACTGTTTTTATCGGATAGAACTACAGCCAGTACAGATATGACCAAGCTAGCGGGTGATGTGGATACTCAATCAAGAATTGCAGCTGTTCGAAACATTATCGATGAATGCGAAACCATTATGTTTAAAAACTTTGACGAAATGGAAAGCAACAACTGGGAACCAACGATGGATCAACGCATCCTCTATCGCTATCAAGCCAGTTTGGTAATCGAAAAATGCATCAAGGGAATTGACACTCTGTTTGACGTCGCAGGAGGCCGGTCAGTTTATAATGGCCATGCACTTCAGCAAATCTGGAATGATATTCATATTGGTCGAGCTCATGTTGCCAATAGTCCCGCTATGTTCGCACGAAACCTGGGAGCCTCGTTACTGGGCGTTGAGAATTCTGACTTCTTTATCTAACTGAGTAATTATGTCATGGAGATAAACCCAGTAGGCAGCTACGCAAACTTAAGCAATGGAATGGATCTCCATTATCTGGAGTTCTGTTCCGATATTGATCAAGTAGCTACCGTGATATTTATTCATGGAAGCGGTCCTGGTGCCAGTGGTTGGAGTAATTTCAAAAATAACGTCGATGCTTTTAGCCAAATGGGCTACAGCACAATCGTTATAGATATTCCTGGGTATGGGCAAACTAGCAAACCCACAGATGCTATCTATAGCCTAGATTTCTTTACTCAGTATTTAGATGAGTTTTTAGTCCATAAAAATATCACTCAAGCAATACTAGTAGGCAACTCCTTAGGTGGGGCAATCGCTATCGGCTACGCTTTGGACCACCCTGATAAGGTAAGTCACTTGATTCTTATGGCCACAGGGGGCGTGGAAGAAAGGGAAATATACTTCGCTACTGAAGGTATTCAGGCAATGGTGAAGTATCCCATGGGTTCACCTGAATTCACTAAAGAGGTACTGGGAGATTTGCTCAAATTATTGGTTTTTGACCCCAAGCATGTCACTCAAGAGCTCATTGATGAACGCTGGCAAATTCTACAAATACAGAATGCTCAGGTATTAGCCTCCATGCAGATTCCGAACCTTACTGATCGTTTACAAGAATTGAGTATTCCAATACTAGGATTTTGGGGCTATCAAGACAAATTCTGCCCAATCTCTGGGGCCCACACTATTATTAGTCATTGTAATGACGCGCGTATGAATATGTTAAGCCAATGTGGTCACTGGGTAATGATTGAGCACAGCGAATATTTCAATAAGCAGTGTATCCAGTTTCTACGGGATAATTAGGATATCTGCCATGCCATTAGATCGTGACGTCATTCAATCTATCGCCCAAATTCTTTACAGCGCTCTGAAGAATGGAACAACTATAGCCCCCCTAACAGATCAGTACCCTGACATCAGCGTGGATGACGCCTACCGTATTTCAAAGCAGGTTCTGCAGCTTCGCATGGACAATGATAATGAGCTCGTGGTGGGTAAAAAGATAGGTGTTACTTCATCAGCTGTGCAAGATATGTTGGGGGTGTTTCAACCAGACTTTGGATTTCTTACCCATACCATGGCCTATGCAAACCACGCCGACATTTGTATTAAAGGCAACCTGATTCAGCCCCGCGCAGAAGGTGAAATCGCCTTCAGACTGAAATCAGACCTCCAAGGCCCTGGGGTGACAGAGTTAGATGTTCTTAACGCGACGAAATGTATCATGCCTTGTTTTGAAATCGTCGATTCTAGGATTGAAGATTGGCGCATAAAGATCCAAGACACTATCTCGGACAATGCATCATGTGGTGTTTATGTACTTGGTGATGCTGAAATTGACCCTACTGGATTAGATATGGCTAATCTAGAAATCAAAGTCTACAAAAACTCAGCGCTTATTAGTGAAGGGCAAGGTTCCGCTGTTCAGGGTAATCCTCTGACTGCTGTTGCTTGGCTGGCCAACACCTTAGGTGCTTTTGACATTCCCTTTCTTGCAGGTGAAGTAATTCTTTCAGGCTCTTTAGTGCCTTTAGAACCTGTGCAGAGAGGTGACAAAATGCATCTGGAACTTTCTGGCGCAGGAATTGAAAGCTGCACAGCTAGCTGTAACTTTGTATAGACAGAAAGATAACCTAGGATATACATATGACACAAAAACTAAGAGCGATAATAATTGGGCCTGGCAATATTGGAACAGACCTTCTAATGAAAGCTCTCCGTAGCGACTGGATAGAGCCTGTTTGGATGGTCGGGATCGATGAATCCCCCGGTATTCAGCGGGCTAGAGACTATGGCCTTAAAGTATCGACTGAAGGTGTAGATGGCGTCCTTGATTTTATTGAACAGGACAATATCAAGATCGCCTTTGATGCTACATCAGCCTACGTCCATGCTGAAAACTCCAAAAAACTGACCGCCAAAGGCGTCACCATGATAGACCTTACTCCTGCAGCCATAGGACCGTATTGTGTACCCCCAGTAAACCTTGATCAATTGCTCAGAGACGGACACAAGGGGAACGTTAACATGGTGACCTGTGGTGGCCAGGCGACTATACCCCTAGTTGCTGCCGTTAGTCGCATTCAGGCTGTTTCCTATGCTGAGATCGTAGCTACCGTGGCCTCCGAGTCTGTAGGCATGGGTACTCGAGATAATATTGATGAATTCACCCGCACCACCTCCTCAGCTATTGAGAGTGTTGGCGGCGCAGACCAAGGAAAAGCCATTATCATTATTAACCCAGCACAACCACCCTTAATTATGCGCGATACGGTGCACTGCTTAACCGTGGATAAGCCCGATAAGACTGCAATCACAGCCTCTTTTGATGACATGATCACGGAAGTTCAAAAGTATGTGCCTGGCTATATCATGCTCAATACACCGCTTTTTGATGGAAATAAAGTCACCATTACAGTCCAGGTCGAAGGCCTTGGTGATTTTTTGCCGAAATACTCAGGCAATCTAGACATTATGACTGCAGCAGGACTGCGTACTGCTGAAATGTTAGCGCAGCAATCAATCTAATCATGCTAGTGGTATCTAATTAAAAGTAACGAGTGTTCATATGAATCTTTCAGGTAAAAACGTTGTTCTTCATGATATGTGTCTGCGCGATGGGATGCATCCAAAGCAACATCAAATAAGCCTAGAGCAAATGATAAACATATCAAGCTCCCTTGATGCGGCTGGTGTGCCTCTGATCGAGGTGACCCATGGAGATGGGTTGGGTGGGGCTTCAGTTAATTATGGGTTTGGCGCCCATACAGATGAAGAGTATATGACTGCAGTGGTAAATACCGTTAAACAAGCAAAAATTTCAGCCTTGTTACTCCCTGGTATCGGAACCGTGGACCATCTGCGGATGGCTGCTGGTTGCGGTGTTACTACCATTAGAGTGGCTACTCACTGTACCGAGGCCAACGTGTCCCGCCAACATATTAATTTGGCCCAGAGCATGGAGTTAGATACTGTTGGTTTTTTAATGATGGCTCACATGGTTTCACCTGAACAGCTATTAGAGCAAGGTAAATTAATGGAGTCCTATGGTGCTAATTGCATTTATTGCACTGATTCGGCCGGTTACCTGTTGCCAGATGATGTCACCGCTCGGATCGGCTTATTACGCAGTGAGTTGCACAAAGACACCCAAATTGGGTTCCACGGCCACCATAATCTAGCCATGGGTATTGCTAACTCTCTTGCCGCCATAGAGGCTGGGGCTGATCGTATTGATGGTTCTGCCGCAGGTCTTGGAGCTGGCGCAGGTAACACGCCTCTAGAGGTCATGGCTGCCGTGCTTGATCGTATGGGTGCCATCACTGGTGTTGATATATTTAAACTGATGGATACCGCTGAAGAAGACGTCCTCCCCATCATGGATGAACCTGTTCGATTAGGTCGTGATGCCCTAGTCTTAGGATATGCCGGAGCCTACTCCTCGTTTTTGCTGTTTGCTAAGCGTGCCGAACAAAAATATGGAGTGCCCTCCCACCAAATTTTGCTGGAAATGGCGCGTAGAAAAACGGTTGGCGGTCAGGAGGATTTGATCGAAGATATTGCCATTGAAATGGCGGTAAAAGCAAAGCACTAAAAGTTATTTTACCCAAGGTAAATCTCAGGCTATTCTTAACTTGGCATTAATAGGTTTCTAACGATAATTTTCTTGCGTATTCTTAGAATATCGCCTTATATTACACAACGTTGTTTACTAATTGGCTGTCTTGCTTGTTACTCAGCCACGATTAACTGCAGGGATTACAATAATTTATGTTGGAATCATTAACCATTGTTGAATTCAGCAAACTTCTCGGCCACATCTATGATGGCCATATTGAAGAGGATCCCTACAGCAGCTTTTTGCGGAATGTGCGTGAAATTTTATCATTAAACTTTGCCTCAATGACACTTCGTGAACCCATTGGGGATGATGGTGGATTACTGTTTATTTCCTGTGACATTCTCGAAAAAACCCTGATTGATGACCATGAAAATCCTTACACTGATCGATATTACACCTCTGACCTTATGTATAAATTGCCCTGGGGTAAGGCAGTTACTTTAGATGAGTGTATTTCATACAAGTCCCTCGAGAGTAGTGACTTGTACACTATGTGTATGGCGCCAATAAACATTTATCACATGATGGGTCTAGATCTTCGCAACGCGAACGGCCAACGCTTTACTGTTAGATTCTGCCGCCCAAAGTCCGCTGACAACTTCAACGAATCAGAAAAAGCATTTATGACTGAAATTGGCCATCATATACAGAGAGCGGTATCAAATGGCATGCAGGTTATTCAACTGGACAGCGAGCGTAAACTTTTCTCTAAAACCATTTCTGGGCTGTCTATCGGAATTATTACTCTCGATGAAAGAGGCAAAGTTATTAACCAAAATCGAGCTGCCGAAGAGTTTCTCGCACACAAAGATGGCCTATATGTTATCAACGAACAGTTACACCTTGATAACACCACTGACAAACAAAAACTCAATGACTACATTGCTGAAGTCATTGAAGCTCAGCGTCAACAGGAGGTACCACCGGTCAATGCCATGACGGTTGAGAGACCCTCAGGTGCGGTGCACTTGGAGCTCCTCATCAAACCTCTTGCCGTTGATCAAACCGTAGAGTCGGCTAAGACACCACATCTAATGATTTTTATCAGCGACCCCGCAAAGAAATATGAAATTGATATCAAAATGTTGCGCTCGCTCTATAATTTGACTCGTGCTGAAGCGATGTTAGCTAAACACTTAGCGGCTGGGGAGACGCTGGATCAAAGTGCAAACAGCCTTGGTATAGCTCGCAACACTGCTCGAGCTCAGTTACGTTCAATTTTTGCTAAAACTGGTGCCACCCAACAATCAATGTTGGTTAGTTTGATCCTAAAAAGTCTCGCAACGTTCTCTTAATCAAAGATAGACCCTGCTAGCCAACACCTTAACTCGATTATGGTTAAGCCAGAGCGCGCACTAGAGAATAAAAGGAATAATCGCCTTGCGCTCTGCGGGATAGTTTTCAAAGTTCTTATGAAACCATTTATGGGTATAGCGTGCGCGAGGAATAAGATTTCCTGCAGTCATTGCAAGTACAAATACAGCCCCTAGGTTCCATGTCATTACTGCAAAACCAACAAAGGAGAGTATTTCTCCGAAATATTGAGGGCAGCTGACCCACTTAAATAATCCACCATAAGGTACCTTATAGCGCGGTTCATTTGGGGTAGGCTTTAATGAACGCAAATTACGCAAAATAGTATCCGAGTAAATGTTAATTGAAAAGCCAACCAGGTAAATAATAAGGCCACTGATGAAACGTGGATCACTGAACCAACTTATGTTGTATTGATCACTTAGCTCCGATATATACGCAGCATTAAAGTATCCATGAAGCGACAGCGTTATCCAGCCAGCAATAACAACGTTTAGAGCAAATGAGGATTGTGAACCCGGTTGTACGCGCATTAGCAGAGGTGTGATGAGCGCGCGATTGGCATAGTGAATCATCCATACGCATAAAAAGAACAACGGTACAGGTTCTAGCGCGTTTCTCCCAGCCATGAACACTAACGGAAAGACGAGTAAACCCGGAAACTCCATGACAATCCAGCCAACCTTAGAGCCAAGCTTTATGCCTTTGCCACGACCGCCAAATCTGCCGCCATACTGAGCTGTTCCAAAAAAACTACTCACTAAAACTAAGGCTGCATAAACAAAGCCTACAATGAGAAATGTGTCGTAAAAAACGTTACCGGTATACCATTGCATAACATGCTCTCTCAATAAACAATTTGATGACTTATCTAGCCTAGGGTTGTGAATCACCCAAAGTCTAGAGCTAAGGATAGTAGTTCGCGTCGTCCGTTCGGATTAGCAGACGATTTTTCATATCTACCAAAAATATAACAAAGTTCTCAATGCGCAATAAATTTACGTTTGTATGTTTGATTGGCCCCAAAAAGCACGCATCGAGTCAACTTTTCCTTCACCATCAAAGCGGAATATATCTATAATTTGAATCTTTATTGAGCCTGACCCCAAATCTGCAGTGATCTCAAATGGAAAAGCTACTTCATCCCCTGAAACTCTAATATCACCCGTTAGTTTAGCCTCAGTAACCGCTGTTACCGCATGCTCATAGAATGCTCTAATCGCATCATTACCACGCAAGATATCGCTACCTACTGGATCCTCGACGGTGGCATCACTTGAGTATAGTGACACAATCATCTGGTAGTCAGAGCTAACCAGGCAGGAAAGGTATGTATTGACTGCTTTTAGAGCCTTTTGGTGTTCAATCATCTCTGCCTCGCTCAAGGTATTTGAATAGTCACTGTTTTAGATTTACTTGTCGGAAGAAAACACCCAACATTATAAGGTTAGTTTATTGATGTAGAATCACTTAATCATCATTCAACAAGACTATAAATAGAGTGCCATGATGCTTTCGTGATGCAAAAAAAGGAGGCTTGTGAAAGCCTCCTAAAGTTTAGGGTCAGATGTAGCTCATATGAGACACACCATTCCGGAACGATGTGATTATTGGTCAAATGAGCATCAGTACCAATAGTA
>Ga0206677_10000077_pt1 | contig 79009 bp, 67 predicted proteins | sample M130m12015metaG_FD_155475 | JGI IMG/M metagenome (GOLD analysis project Ga0206677, IMG submission 155475) | Ammonia-oxidizing marine archaeal communities from Monterey Bay, California, United States - M1 30m 12015 | ecosystem: Environmental > Aquatic > Marine > Intertidal zone | place: USA... | reverse complement strand
GACGTTTCCTAACATGTTCCATTCCTTCTAAAGCTTGTATACTATCAGCTCCGTATCCTTTGTTTTGTTCGCTCATTATTCTTGCTTAATTACTTCGTGAAGATACATAATATGGTAGGCTGATAGATGATTTTATTTAAGCTATATATCCACAAAAAATAAACACTTATATATATTTAACTAACTGATTATCAGTTAGTTAAATTAGCTCATTTCTCCTCGAATATTTTGACTGAGGATATCGTGTCTTTTTTCGTAAGGATAGTTGCCAATAACCCACATTAGTTTTGTTAATGCTGCTTCAGATGTAATATCTTTACCTGATATAACACAAACACTTTGCAAGGTTTCGCTACTTGCATATTGTCCAATTTCGATTCTACCATTGGGGCATTGTGTTGTTGCAAAAATGATGGTGTTGTTGTCCTCACAAGCTTTAATAAGTTCATGCCATTGGGGAGTTTTGGGCAGGTTCCCTGCACCAAATGTTTTAAGAACGATTCCTTCTATCTTCTGATTTTTTACGATACTAATCAATGGGCCAGGATTGTATCCAGGGAATACTGTAACATTAACTACATTATCACTAAATTTGGATTTTAAGATGAGTTTTTCATCATTCTTATTATGAATTAAATTATGATTTAAAGTAATTTTTTGTTCTAGATAGGCCAGATTTTCAGCATTTGGTGAGCTGAAGCCTTCAAAGTCATTGGTGCTTGTTTTAATACTTCGATTACCACGGAGTACGTCATCGTTAAAACAGATACATACTTCAGGAATACAATCAATATTAAAACTTTGATGTCCAGCAATATAAATGGCATTACTTAAGTTGACAATTCCATCTGTTCGTGGGTGAAATATTGGGAGTTGGGATCCAGTTAAAACAATGGGTTTATCAAGGTTTTTGAATATGAAACTTAACGCAGATGCAGTATAGGCCAATGTGTCTGTTCCATGTATTATGATAAAGCCATGAAAATCATTGTAGTTTTTATAAATTATTTCAGCAATTTTATTCCATGATTTGGGATTCATATCACTTGAATCAATAACCGGTTCGAGTGCTTCGTATGTAAAATCGATTTGGCCAAAAGAATCAAAGTAATTTTGGTTCTTAAAGGCTGGTAGGTAATTGATGATTTCATCCCATGAGGATGGCACTAGGCCTTTCTTCGTTTTTCTCATCCCAAATGTACCTCCAGTATAAAGTATAAAAATGGAACTCTTCATAATTATTTAATTGGAGCTCAATAAGTATAGTATAGCCATTCTTATTGCTACTCCATTCTCTACTTGATTTAGAATAACACTACGATTAGAGTCAGCTACTTGGCTTGTAATTTCTACCCCGCGATTAATTGGTCCAGGGTGCATGATAATGATATCTTTATTAATTCGATCTAATACTTCTTGATTAATCCCATATTGAAGAGAATATTCTCTGAGCGATGGAAAATATTTGTCATCTTGTCTTTCTAATTGGATTCTAAGTAGATTAGCAGCATCACACCATCTAAGACTATCTTCTAGATTATAATTTACTTCTACGCCAAGGCTTTCAATATATTTAGGAATAAGGTTAGGGGGGCCGCATACACGAACATGAGCTCCCAGTTTTTGAAGGCAATAAATATTACTGAGTGCTACTCTAGAATGTATAATGTCTCCTACAATTAAGATCTTTTTACCTTTTAAGTTACCGATTTTTTCAGTGAGTGTATAAGCATCTAGAAGAGCTTGAGTAGGGTGTTCGTGGGTGCCATCTCCAGCATTGATGATGTTTGCATCAATATGTCTGGATAGAAATTTTGCAGCACCAGGAGCAGGATGCCTCATAACGACCATATCCACTTTCATGGCAAGGATATTATTTACTGTATCTATGAGTGTTTCACCTTTATTGACAGAGGATGTTCCACTATTGAAATTTACAATGTCTGCTGAAAGTCTTTTTTCTGCTAATTCAAAAGATATTTTAGTCCGAGTACTATTCTCAAAGAAGATATTTGCGATTGTAATGTCTCTAAGGGATGGTACCTTCTTAATGGGTCTATTAATAACTTCTTTAAAATTTTCGGCAGTTTTAAAAATTAGCTGAATGTCTTCTGGAGTGATGTCTTTGATGCCTAAAAGATGTTTGCTAGATAGTGCTGACATTATTCTTTTTTATCCGTTATAATCCATACTCTACATTGATCGTCTTTCCAATCTACTTTTACGTAGTCATTTGCTCTGGTGTCAATGTCTTCACCAGTATAATCAGGTTGAATTGGAACTTCTCTATTGTACTTTCTATTAATTAGGGTAACAAGTTCAACTGATTTAGGCCTTCCGTAGGCATTAATCGCATCTAGAGCTGCTCTAATACTGCGACCCGTATAAAGTACATCATCAACTAGTATGATGTGTTTGTTTTCAATATTAAAATCAATATTTACTTCATTAGGAATGAGTTGTTTGTCGTTTCTCCTAAAGTCATCGCGATAGAATGTGGTGTCTAATTCGCCATAATTAATGTCAATTTCAAAAAGGGATTTGACTTTTTGTACTAAAACTTTTGCGAATAAGGGACCTCTGGGTTGAAGAGCAAGTATAGCTGTGTTTTTGAAAGAGCCGTGATTTTCGACCAGTTGATGGGCGATACGAGTAATGATAAGTTCTACATGTTTATATTCGAGAATTACTTTTTTCATTTAAAACGTAGTATCTGATAATTTGATAATTTCTTCAAATTCGAATTCTTGAACTGGTCCAACAGAAAGCCTTGCTTGTTTCACGAGAGCCATATTAGCAAGTGTATCATTGGATTTTATTTGTGCTAGTGTGACGTTTTTGTTTAATGGTTTAATTGCTTCAACATCAACCGCAACCCATTTTTCATCCTCAGTAGTTGGATCTTGATATGCTTCTTTAATAACTCGTGTAATTCCTACAATTTCTTTTCCTTCATTGCTATGATAGAATAGGCATATATCTCCATTTTTCATAGCTCTAAGATGAACACGTGCTGGGTAGCTTCTAACACCATCCCAATACGTAGATCCATCAGCGACCATTTGGTCCCAACTATACTTGTAGGGTTCGGATTTTATGAGCCAATAATTCATATATTCAAATATCTGTTTTTTTTGGTTCTTTCAATCAAGTTGGCTCATTTTAAGGAGCAAAAAAAATCCCGAACTAGTCGGGATTTAAAATTATTTAGCTAATTCTTTAGCTTGCTTAACCCATCCGTCTCGTTCAACACGACCAGGAGATTTAAGTAAAGTTTCAAGAATTTCTGTACTTTTTTTGTTTAGTTTACTGACCTGTTGGAAAGTAAATACTCCAATACCGTTCAGCTTTTTTTCATAAGCTGGACCGACACCAGTAAGTTGTTTGAGATCGTCTGCATCTTTTGCATCTGCCTCACCGATAATGTCAGTTAGTGCAGAAGATTCATCAGTTGCAGGGGTTTCTTTTTTCACATCTTTCTTAGGATTTTCCTTTTTTGGAGCCTCTTTTTTTACTGTTTCTTTTACAGGTTTAGATGGAGATGATTCCATTTGTGCTTTTAGTTGTGCAAGCACGTCTAAATCACCCATTGTTGAAACTTCAGCTTTTTTATTAAGTTTTTCTACATACTTGGTGGTTTTAGCTGCACGTTTCTTGTTAGAAACATCTTTTTCAGAATTTTGTGATCGCTCTTCATCTTTCCATATATCTGTGTGAGATACTAGGATACGTTTGGAGTCTTTGTTAAATTCAATCACTCGTAAATTGAGTGTTTCGTCAACTTTTACATCTGTATTATCCTGCTTTTTAATGTGTTTCTTAGGTGCAAAACCTTCTACACCATAAGGCAAGGTTAAAATAACACCACGATCATTAATCTCAGAAACAACGCCTTCATGCTCTGATCCTAGTGTAAAGATACCTTCAAATGTATCCCATGGATTTTCGTCAATTTGTTTGTGTCCTAAGCTTAATCGTCTATTATCTCGATCAATTTCTAATACTACCACTTCGAGTTCTTCACCTTTTTTGGTAAATTCTGCAGGGTGTTTTATTTTTTTAGACCATGATAAATCTGAAACGTGAACAAGTCCGTCAACACCTTCTTGAAGTTCAACAAATAGACCATAATTAGTTAGGTTTCTAACGATTCCTTTGTGTTTTGAATCTACTTGATACTTCTCCTCGATTTTTTCCCATGGATCAGATGTAAGTTGCTTTAGACCTAGAGAGAGTTTATGCTCTTCTTTATCTAAATCCAAGACAACAGCTTCGACTTCATCTCCCACTTTCATAAAGTCAGATGGGTTTCTTAAGTGCTGCGACCAAGACATTTCAGAAACGTGAATTAATCCTTCAACTCCTGTTTCGATTTCAACGAAAGCACCGTAATCAGCTATTGTGACAACCTTTCCTTTGACTTTTTCACCTTCTTTGAGTTCTTTCATGCTGTCCCAAGGATGAGCAGTAAGTTGCTTCATACCCAGAGAGATTCGCTTCTTATCATTGTCGAACTCTAGAACAGCAACTTGAATTTTCTGATCTAATTCAAGAACGTCTGATGGGTGGTTGATACGTCCCCACGAAATATCTGTGATGTGAAGAAGACCGTCTAAACCTCCAAGGTCAACAAATACTCCAAATGAAGTCATATTCTTAACAGTACCTTCAAGTACTTGTCCAAGTTCCATTTTAGAAATCATTTCAGCTTTTTGTGCTTCTATGTCATCTTCAATAAGTGCTTTGTGAGAAATAACTACGTTTTTGTATACCTCATTTATTTTAACAACCTTAAACTCCATGGTTTTACCAACATACTGGTCGTAATCACGGACAGGCTTAACATCAATTTGAGATCCAGGTAAAAAGGCATCCATTCCCATGATGTCGACTACAAGTCCACCTTTAGTTCTGGATTGAATATATCCTTTGACAATCTCACCTTTTTCCATGATAGATTGTATTCTCTCCCAAGCACCTTCAGCAATTGCTTTCTTACGAGAAAGAACTAACTGACCAAGTGAATTTTCTGTTTCGTCAACGTAGACTTCAATTTCATCTCCAACTTTGATATCTGGAGTGTCTCTGAATTCTGTTAGTGAAACTAGACCATCCGATTTAAATCCAATGTCTAAAACAACATGGTCATCACTCATACTTACAATACGTCCCATAACAAGTGTCTTTTCATCAACTTGCTTGATGGTGTTTGCGTACATAGATTTTAAATCGTCATTTTGCGATTCGTTATACGTACCAAAACCAGCCTTATCCATAGACCAATCAAATTCGTCTGGATTGTGAACTGGATACTCAGAAGTGTTTGTGTTTGGTTCTGTAGATTCAATTGGCTCTACAGCAGCTTCTTTGGTTGTGGCTTCAACTGTGGCATCCTTGGCCTCAGTACCTTCATTCAAGATAGGATCTTGATTTTCTTTTTTTGTATTTGTCAATGTATCATTTCCTCCTTTGCGAAAAATGAGTGCAAAAGTAATCTTTTTATTCAATCTACGAAAGCGTTGAGGTTTCTAAAAAAAAGAACAACTTTGCTGCATGTTAAAAAAGGTTGTTCTTGTCTTATTAATAACTGCTATATCTATGACCATTAAAGCAATCAATTATTCTGTAAGTTTTCCTAAGGTAAAATCACATTATGTTACAGTTAATATAAAATTTGATGCAAGTGATAAAGAGTATGTAGATTTCAAAGTACCTGTATGGACTCCTGGTTCTTACAAGGTGAGAGAATTTAGTAATGCTTTTGAAAATGTATCTGCCGATAATTTTGAAATCAGGAGACTAAATAAAAATACTTGGAGGATATTTACGAATGGTCAAAGTCAGGTAAGCCTATCCTATGATGTATATTGTTTTACAGTTAGTGTTCGTCAAAGTTATGCCGATGAATATTATGCATTTTTACATGGAGTATCAGTTTTTGGGTATTTAGAAGGTTATGAAAATGAACAGATAGATTTAACTATTTATCCTAATGACAACTGGGGTAATGTTGAGGTTTCTTTGCCAATGACCAAATCTTCAAAATATTCGTTTAAATGTGAGAACTATGATTTGCTTGCTGATTCACCTATAGCTCTTGGTGACTTTGATACGATTGATTATACAAGTGGGGGTGTTCCTCATAGAATTGTAATGATTGGCGAGGGAAATTATGACTTAAATAAAGTCATGGAAGATTTTAAAAAGATTAGTGATACTCAAATTGAAATGATGGGTAGTCATCCATCAAGTCAGTATGTACACTTTATATATAATGTTTCTCAGGGTGGAGGAGGATTGGAACATGCAAATTCACAAACAAGTATGATGCCGCGATGGAATTATACAAATGCAAATAAATATCGAAGTTTTCTTGGCTTGATTGCTCATGAATACTTTCATCTTTGGAACATAAAAAGAATTCGTCCCAAAGAGCTTGGTCCTTTCGACTATGATAAAGAAGTATATTCAGAAATGTTGTGGATTGCTGAAGGGATTACCTCGTATTATGATGATATTACATTACTTCGAATGGGAGCTTATTCAAAGGATGAATACCTAAAAATTATAACTTCTCAAATGGGTAGATTGGAAAATTCTCCTGGAAAGACAGTGATGAGCCTTGCACATAGTAGTCTTTTGGCATGGGTAAAAGCATATTTTCCTAATGAAGAGAGTTCAAATAAAACAATTAGCTACTATAATAAAGGGATGATTACTGCTGTTCTTTTAGACCTAGAAATTCGAAGATCATCCAATCGTTCTTTAGATGATGTCATGCGTAAATTGTATCAAGATTTCTATTTAGAAAAAAATCGAGGGTTTACATACGATGAGTTTGTGAATGTTTGTAGTGCAATAGCCGATAAGGACATGACCATTTTTTTAAATGATATTGTTTATAGCCTAAAGCCAATGAACTATGACGTTTTTAAAGAATTTGGACTTGAATTAGTTATTGATAAATCAAATTCTAAAATACCATGGAGTGGCATTTCTACAAAACTAAAAGGGGATCGTATTATGGTTACTAATATTGTTTCTAATAGTCCTGGTGTTGAATCAGGATTGAGTGTGAATGATGAAATTATTGCTGTAAACAGGTGGCGTTTGGATAATAAATTAGAAGATCGTCTTTTGCATTATGATATTGGAGATCGTATTAAAATAGATTACTCCCGAGATGGTAGGATGCAAACGACCCATTTGAAATTTTCATCAAATCCAACGATTAAGTACAACCTTATGGTTGTAGAGGAGTCTGATAAAAATCTTATAAATTGGCTAAATTAAATTAATGAGACTAACGACGGAGCTAACTTCACATTTTGCCCACAGTTCTTTTATAATAAAATCCTAAAGCTAAATTTGTCAAAATTTTAAGTAATCGTGTCAGTTATTGATAAGCAAAAAGCGTATTTAGTTTTACAAGATGGAACTTACTTCGAGGGAAATGCAATAGGAAAAATTGGTACAACAACTGGTGAAATTGCTTTCAATACAGGAATGACTGGTTATCAGGAGGTCTTTACAGATCCTTCATATTATGGTCAAATTGTTATTATGACCATGGATCATATTGGTAACTATGGTGCAAGAGAGTTAGATTCTGAGTCAGATTCCATAAAAATTTCCGGATTGGTTTGTAAAAACTATTCTCCAATGCACTCTAGAAATATGGCTGATAGCAGTTTAAATGACTATTTTATTGAAAATGACTTTACAGGTATTTGTGATATAGATACACGTGAGGTAGTTAGGCATATTAGAGATGCAGGTGCTATGAATGCAATCATAAGTTCGGAAATTTTAGATGTTGAAAAGCTAAAATCAATGGTTTTAGATGTGCCAAGTATGTCAGGTTTAGAGCTAAGTAGTAAGGTTTGGACCAGTAAACCTTATGAGGTTAATGAAGACGGAGACTATAAAGTTGCATTACTTGACTTAGGAAGTAAAGAAAATATCATACAATGTTTGACTGATAGAGGTTGTCATGTAAAGGTTTATCCTGGAGACACAACTTATTCAATAATGAAAGAATGGAATCCTGATGGTTTTATGATTAGTAATGGTCCTGGTGATCCTTCTGCTATGCCATATGCCGTTAAAACAATACAAGAAATAGTTGCCGCAGACGAGAATATGTTTGGTATTTGTCTAGGTAGTCAAATATTGGCACAGGCTCAAGGCATGAAAACCTTCAAATTACACCGTGGCCATCGTGGACAGAACCATCCAGTTAAAAATTTAATCACTGGTAAGAGCGAAATAACATCTCAAAATCATGGGTTTGCTATTGATCTTGATAGCAATAATGGTTCGGTTGAAATTACCCATATAAACTTAAATGATGACACGGTGGAAGGAATCCGTGTTAAAGATAAATCTGCTTTTGCAGTTCAATATCATCCAGAAGCAAGTCCTGGTCCGCACGATAGTCGATATTTATTCGATGAGTTTGTGGCATTAATGGTATAAATCTAGATTTCTAAATCAACACTAAAATATTATAAACAGAAAAAATGAGTGAAATAGCACACTTACACGCAAGACAAATCCTTGATAGTAGAGGTAACCCAACGATTGAAGTAGATGTATTTACTGAAGATGGAGCTTTTGGTAGAGCTGCTGTTCCTAGCGGAGCAAGTACAGGAATACATGAGGCCATTGAATTAAGGGATGGTGACAAATCAAACTTTTTAGGAAAAAGTGTGATGAAAGCTGTTGCCAATGTTAATACTACAATTGCTGATGAGATTGTCGGTGAGGATGTATTTGAGCAAGTACATGTGGATCGTAAAATGATCATGCTTGATGGCACAGAAAATAAGTCAGTTTTGGGTGCAAATGCCATGTTGGCTGTGAGTTTAGCAATCGCTCATGCCGCAGCTGAGGAAAGTGGACAACCTTTGTTTAGATACCTAGGTGGAGTCAATGCTTGTACACTTCCTATCCCAATGATGAATATCATCAACGGAGGTAGCCATGCTGACAACTCAATTGATTTTCAGGAGTTTATGATTATGCCTACTGGAGCTGATACATTTTCAGAGGCTTTGCAAATGGGAGTAGAGACGTTTCACCATCTAAAAAAAGTACTAAGTTCAAAAGGGTATAGCACTAATGTAGGAGACGAGGGAGGTTTTGCACCGAACATTAAATCCAATGAAGAAGCAATTGAAACAGTGCTTCAAGCTATTGAATCAGCTGGATATCGTCCAGGTGAGGATGTCTACATCGCCATGGATGCTGCAACATCTGAGTTTTATAATAAAGAAACGGGGCTTTATACATTTAGTAAATCAGATGGACGTGAATTGACAAGCGAACAAATGGCAGATTATTGGAAAAATTGGACAAATAAGTATCCTATTTTAAGCATTGAGGATGGTCTTGATGAGGATGATTGGGCTGGTTGGAAATATTTGACAGATCAGATAGGTGATAAAGTTCAATTAGTAGGAGATGATTTATTTGTTACTAATGTCAAGAGGTTACAACGAGGAATTGACGAAGGTATAGCAAATAGTATCCTCGTAAAGGTAAATCAAATAGGTACACTAACTGAGACAATAGATTCAATTAATCTTGCAACTCAAAATAGTTATACTAATATCATATCTCATAGAAGTGGAGAAACTGAAGATGCTACAATTGCTGACTTAGCAGTTGCTATGAATAGTGGACTAATAAAGACAGGTTCTGCATCAAGAAGTGATCGTATGGCTAAATATAATCAATTGCTAAGGATAGAAGAGGAGCTTGGTCACACAGCAAAATATCTAGGTAGAAGCTTTAAGTTTTTATAACTCAAGGTTCCTTTTGCCAGGAATTATTTTATTTTCTTGTATACTTTAGTTTGTGAATTTCAAAACGGATGTAAACTATACTAAACAAATTTTGTAATTGTTTAAAAACATAGGTGTTAAAGCCTAGGTTAAGGTATACTTTCGATTCCTACTAAAGCTTATGGCATTTTTTAACAAAAAATCAAGCAAATCAAAAAAAAAGTCTAAGAGTAAAGAGCCCAGAGACTATACTTTATTTAATAAAGTAATTGGAGGGTTGTTCTTTGCTTTTGCAATGTTTTTAACGCTGGCTTCTGTTAGTTATCTTTTTTCTTGGCGGACAGATCAAAGTATTTTAAATGCAGGTATCAATGAATTTCTTTTTGATTTCAAAAATTTAGTTCCACAAAACATGATGGGAAAGATGGGGGCATTACTTGCCCACACTTTTATATACAATGGTTTTGGAATTGGAGCTTTCTTATTATATCCTATATTCTTAATTATTGGTTTTAACCTCTACTTTAATAATAAGTTTCATATACGTCCCAAAACAGCTAGTAAGCTATTGGTTTCCGGTTTGTGGATTTCATTGGTTTGTTCTTTGTTCTTTTCAAAATCATATCCATTGTTAGGTGGTTTGTTGGGGTATGGTGTTTTTATTTTTTCAAAGTCTTTGTTTGGTATAATTGGGATTGTGCTTATTCTCGGATTAATTACGGTATTTTTCTTGTATGTTGCTTTTGGTATAGATGTATTAGTTTGGATTAGGGATAAACGTTTGAACTCCGAAGATTCAGAGACATCAGATGATGAGGGTTATGCTGGAGAGTCACTTTTTGAAAAAGATCAAATTAACATTGAAAATAATCAAGCTGATGTTTTACCAGAACCAGTGTCTTTAGAGGTTGATGAAATAACTATAGAAGAATTGACGCCTGTAATTACTAATGAATCAGAGTCAGAATTGAAAAAATTATCGGATAAAGAAGAAGAGGATTTAGAATTGAAAATAGAGGAGAAGGCCACAGAAGAAAAAATCGATAAGGAAAAGCAGAAGGAGCATTATGGTATTGATGAACCATTTGATCCACGTTTAGATTTGAGAGATTATGTGTTCCCTGAAATTGACTTTTTAAATAAATACGATGAAGGCCCTAAAACAGAGGTCTCTAAAGATGATTTAGAAAAAAGTAAAAATATGATCGTTCAGACTCTGAATAATTATAAAATAGGAATTGCTCAAATTAAAGCCACTATTGGTCCAACTGTTACGTTATTTGAAATTGTTCCAGAGGCTGGGGTTAGAATTTCTAAAATAAAAAATTTAGAAGATGACATTGCTTTAAGTTTGGCTGCATTAGGTATTAGAATTATTGCACCCATACCAGGTAAAGGTACTATTGGGATTGAGGTGCCCAATAAAAAACCTGAGATTGTTAGCATGCATTCTGTAATTAATAGTGCTAAATATCAAAATTCAGATGCTGCATTACCTGTATGTTTGGGTAAGACTATTTCCAATGAGGTATATGTTGCTGATTTAGCCAAGATGCCCCATTTATTGATGGCTGGAGCAACTGGTCAAGGTAAATCAGTCGGTCTAAATGCCATAATTGTATCACTTTTATACAGAAAACATCCTGCAGAATTAAAATTTGTAATGGTTGACCCTAAGAAGGTAGAACTCACGCTTTACCAAACTATAGAGCGTCACTACCTTGCTAAACTGCCTGGAGAAGGTGATGCTATTATAACAGATAATAAGCAAGTGATCTCTACTTTGAACTCGTTATGTGAAGAGATGGATCAACGTTATGCTCTACTTCAAGCAGCGATGGTTAGAAACATCAAAGAGTATAATACTAAATTTATCAAGCGTAAATTAAATCCTGAAGAAGGTCATAAATATTTACCATACATCGTTGTAATTATTGATGAGGTTGCAGATTTAATTATGACTGCTGGAAAAGAAGTTGAGCACCCGATAGGAAGGATTGCTCAGTTAGCTCGTGCTATAGGGATTCATTTGATTTTAGCTACGCAACGTCCATCGGTTAATATCATCACAGGAACAATAAAAGCTAATTTTCCTGCTCGTATTGCATTTAGAGTAAGTAGTAAGATTGATAGTAGAACAATTTTAGATGGTAATGGAGCAGATCAGCTAATCGGTAAAGGAGATATGCTCTATTCTACAGGAAGCGATATGGTTCGTTTACAATGTCCATTTGTTGACACACCAGAAGTAGACACAATTACAGGATTTATAGGTAATCAAAGGGGATACCCTGATGCACATATATTGCCAGAGGTAAGGGAGGAAAGTTCTGGCGACGGTAGTGATTTTAACGCTGATGATCGTGATGCTCTTTTTGAAGATGCAGCTCGGATTGTGGTGCAGCATCAACAAGGAAGTACCAGCCTTATTCAGAGAAGACTCAAAGTTGGATATAATCGTGCTGGTCGCTTGATAGATCAGTTAGAAGCAGCTAATATTGTGGGCCCGTTTGAGGGGAGTAAAGCAAGATCGGTCTTATTACCAGATGAATATGCTTTGGAACAATTCTTGAACAACCTTAATTAGCAGAATTAAAAAATGAAAAAAATATTATTAATTATTCTTATTGGTTTAGTGACTATTCCCTTCTTGTCTAATTCCGAAATTCAAGACAATAGAAGTACTGTTATTTTAAATAAACTCAGTAAGACCTACAAAACCTATAAGTCTGTAAAAGCATCATTTAAAATAAGAATTGACAACAAGCAGACTAAAACATCAGTTACACAATCAGGTGTTTTGTATCAAAAAGGTAAAAAGTTCAAAGTCAATATTTCAGGTCAGGAAATTTCATGTGATGGTAAAACAATTTGGACATACTTAGAAGATGCCAATGAAGTTCAAATTTCTAAATTTGATCCCAAGTCTATTGATATTAATCCATCAGAGATATTTACTATTTATGAAAAGGGATTTATTCACTCATATAGTGGACAAAAAACAGTTGGTAATTCTACACTAGATGTCGTCAAATTGACACCTATAAACAAAAACAAAAGTTATTTTCTTGTAAAGTTGAGCGTAGACAAATTAGCCAATAAAATAAAGGAGATGTCTGTTCATAATAAAAATGGTATTATCACAACGTATATCATCTCAAAATTTGAACCTAACGTAAACATTAATGATGGCTACTTTAAGTTTAACGCAAAGGATAAACCTGGGGTCATTGAAATAGATTTAAGATAATGGTTAAAGTTAGTTTTTACACATTGCTAGCTGTTTTATTTGTTTCATGTGGATTTCTTAAAAATTCTAATTCATTAGGGACTAATCAAGAAATTTATTTGTTGGTTAGTAAGACTGGTTGCTTCGGAGAATGTCCTATTTATTCGCTATCATTAAAAGATAAGAGTTATAATCTTGAAGGCTATAAATTCTTTGAGTACCTGGGTAAATATAGGGCTGATTTATCTGAAACGGAGGTTGATGAGATTATTGATTTGACAGAGCCCATGGCTTGGGATAAATATAAAACGGAGTATAAAACAGGCTATTCTGATTTGCCATCTACTATTGTTCAATATTCAAAATCTGTTGGTGATACAATTACCATTTGCTACGAAAACAATCTAGCTCCAAAAGAAATTGTTAATCTAGTAAAATATATGGATGCCAAAATCGACAGTAAGGATTGGACGAAGGTGTCAACTACCCAATAAATTTACCATCTAATTTTTCATAAATAGAATTGTTACTAATGTATTCAGGAACAATTTTTTTCATGGTTTTCACTAACGTACTATTTTTCAAGTTGTCTTTTTCCCGATACAAATTACTAATAAGAGTATTTACCTCTAAGTAATTGTAGTTTGGGACACGTGCAATCATGATTTTTGGATTATGAGTACCTATTGTATTCTCTTTATCGTTTAATAGTTCTTCTTTAAGTTTTTCTCCAGGACGCAAACCTGTAAATTTGATGCGTATATCTTTGTTTAAAACATACCCAGATAATTTAATCATCTTACGAGCTAAGTCAACAATTCTGACTGATTCACCCATGTCAAAAACATAGATTTCACCACCTTTACCCATTACACCTGCTTCAAGAACTAATTGACATGCTTCGGGAATAGTCATAAAATATCTCGTAATTTCTGGATGAGTTACTGTCACTGGTCCACCATTTTCGATTTGTTTTTTAAATAATGGAATAACGGATCCATTACTTCCAAGTACATTACCAAACCTTGTGGTCACAAATCGTGTATGATTATCTGATTCTAGTTGTAATTTAGCATCTAAAGATTGAACGTAGATTTCTGCAATACGCTTAGAAGCTCCCATAATATTTGATGGGTTTACTGCTTTATCAGTACTTACAAATACAAACTTATTGACTTTAAATTTTACAGAAAGGTTAGCAATGTTCTGAGTTCCAAAAACATTAGTATTTATCGCTTCATATGGATTGTCCTCCATTAGAGGAACATGCTTATATGCTGCTGCATGGAAAACATAGGATGGTTTAAAGTGTTTGAAAACACTTTCAAGCCTAGAGGTATTGCAAACATCCGCAATGACTAATTCTACGTTGCTTATGTTACTGAGCTCATTTTGGATTTCGTATAAAGGGGTTTCTGCCTGATCAAGTAATATTAGAAGTTTTGGAGAAAAATTAATGCACTGACGAGCAATTTCACTTCCGATTGATCCAGCAGCACCAGTTATGAGTATCGTTTGATCTTTAAGCTCTGCATTAATCTTTTTCTTACTTAAATGAATGGGTTCACGCTCAAGAAGGTCTTCAATCTTTACAGATTTCATATTTCTAGGGTTAAACTCTCCATCAATCCATGCACTTACAGGTGGGATGATTTTAACAGTAATATTACTATGTAGACACCTTTCAATAACTTCTTGTTTTCTAATGCCTTTAAAATCGTTGATAGCGATAATCATTTCAACATTATTTGGATCAGGACACAATCGTGTACAATCTACATCAGACGAGTAAATTTTTATTCCTTCAACAGATTTGTTCTGTAATTTTGGATTATCATCTAAAAAAGCAATTACTCGTCTGTTTAATTTTATGTTTCTATCAAATGAACGTTTAACAATTATTCCAGCCTCGCCTGCACCATAAATTATAATATTTTTTTGTTTTTCTCCAGTGTAAGAGTTTAAAGCATATTGATTGTATAGTAACTTGAAACCAATTCTAAAAGAAGACAAAAATACAACTAGAATAAAAGCATCCATGATGATTACAGCTGGGTTAATTAAAAGCTTGGATAGGATTGATAAATAAATCCAGTCAAACATTAAAATTCCAGCAGTGCTTATTGCAATTGCAACAAAAAGACGCACAGCATCTTGGGTGCTAGTATATTTTATAATACCTGTATATGACTTGGTAACCCAAAAACCAATCCATCTACAAGCAACAACCATAAATGCAGAATAAAAGTATTGATGCAAGGAAATCTCATCGATTGTAAGAATGTCGGTTATAATAAGAGCGAGAGTAAACGAAAAAAAGGATAAGATTAAATCAATTGTGAGTATAGCCCATCTTGGAGCTTTCCATAAAAGAAATTTTTCCGCATTATTGGATAGCAAACTCATATAATTAAAACAAATGTAACTGATATTTATTTTTGATTGTTACAAGAATGTCACATTCTATGCTCTTCGGAGTTTAGCAAATTTTAATACTAGTGTTTTTTCCCCAAAATCATCAAAAATTATTTTAGCCTTCTCAGGATTTTCATTTGGTTCTAAACTTTTAATCTTACCTAAACCAAATCGTTGATGTTCCACCTTCATATTGATGGTGATATCATGGATGTGTTCATGTACAAAATTTTCAGTTGCGGGTGGTCTGAGCATCTTTGGCTTGTTTTGACGAGAGATAGTCCTTTTTAAAGAATTGGGTTCTTGTTTTTTATTGTAATAGGAGGAGTTTGAGTTCTTTTGAGGCTGAGATTTTGTGACAGCTCGCTTTGAAAATTCAAGAAACTCATTATCAATTTCATCAATAAATCTACTGGGTTCACAAGGTAGAAGATTGCCAAATTTAAATCTACTTGTAGCAAATGATAAGGTTAAATTTTGTTCTGCTCTAGTTATAGCAACATAAAAAAGTCTTCTTTCTTCCTCTAATTGACTTCTGTCAGCAAGAGCCATTTGTGATGGGAATAAATTTTCTTCCAAACCAGATACATATACCTTACTGTATTCTAATCCCTTGCTTTGATGGATGGTCATCAAGGAAACACGATCATTATCATCGTTTTCTTTGTCCGCATCTGTTAATAGTGCGATATCCTGCATATAACTGCCCAAATCTTTCTCAGACTCATTAGTGTCGTCTTCAACAAATTCTTTTAGACCATTCAATAATTCAACGATGTTTTCATATTTATTGATTCCTTCTATAGTCTTGTCCTCATTAAGTATCTTAAGTAGGTTAGTAGCACGAGCTACATGCATTGCTATTTCATAGGCGTTTTGTTGTTCTGTTAATTTGATAAAACTTTGAATCATCTCAACAAAGCTTTTTAACTTTTTAGACGCTCCTTTTAGTTCGGAGTATTTATTAGCCTCAAGAACTACTTCCCAAATTGATTTTTCTTCATTAGACGCGATAACATTTATACGATCAAGAGAAGTTTTCCCAATACCCCGAGCCGGATAGTTTATGATACGTTTTAAGGCCTCACTGTCTGCTTGGTTAATAATGAGTCTTAAATATGCAAGAATATCTTTAATTTCCTTTCGTTGATAAAAGCTCATGCCTCCATAAATCCGATAGGGTATATTGAGTTTTCGAAGTGCTTCCTCTAAGCTTCTAGATTGGGAATTTGTTCGATACAGTATTGCAAAATCACTGTTCATTTTTTGTTCCGACATTTTTGTTTCAAAGATGTTTTGTGCAATCATCTTTCCCTCTTCATTGTCGGTAACAGCTCGAATGATTTTTATCTTATTTCCCGCATCATTTTTGGTCCATACTTTTTTTTCAATCTGATCTTGGTTTTTTGCAATTACACTATTGGCAGCATTAACTATAGTTTCTGTTGATCGGTAGTTTTGTTCTAATTTAAAAACACTTAAGTCAGGGTAGTCTTTTTCGAAGTTTAAAATATTTTTAATGGTTGCCCCTCTAAATGAGTAAATACTCTGAGCATCATCGCCAACTACACATATGTTCTCAAATACACTAGCTAGCTTCTTTATAATCATATACTGGCAATGATTAGTGTCTTGGTACTCATCAACCATTACATATTTGAACTTATGTTGGTATTTATGCAAGACATCGGGGAAATTATTAAGAAGTTTAAATGTATTCAGAAGTAGATCGTCAAAATCCATTGCTCCTGAACGAATGCATCGTTTTGCATATTCCGAATAAATCTCATGAATTTTTCCTCTTCCTGTGGTTTCGTCATATGCAATTAAATCGGATTGATTTTGATACACATGGGCTTGGATTAAATTATTTTTTGCATTACTAATTCGAGAAAGAATATAATTTGGCTTGTATATTTTGTCATCAAGGTTCATTTGTTTGACAATAGATTTTATAAGACTTTTACTGTCATCAGAGTCATAAATGGTGAAATTTTGCGGATAACCAATTTTATCAGCTTCGATACGTAAGATTTTTGCAAAGACGGAATGGAATGTTCCCATCCAAATATTTCGTGCCTCAAGACCAACAACGTTTTCAATTCGATGACGCATTTCTCTTGCTGCCTTATTAGTAAATGTAAGGGAGAGAATATTAAATGGATCAACACCTGACGCTATCAAATGTGCAATTCGATAGGTCAAAACTCTTGTTTTGCCAGACCCTGCACCAGCAACAATCATTATTGGACCGTCAGTCTGGATAACTGCAGCTTTTTGTTCAGGGTTTAAATCTTTTAGATATTGTGGTTCTGACATTTTTGTTGTTTCGATCTGTTTTTATGTAATAGGCAAATTTCATTTAATTTGCCTTGGTTTTTAACTTATGTGCCAAACAATTTTTAACAACTTAATAAGTTATTTATCATTGTAATATTAAATGGATATTACGAGGACAAATATTGAGGGTCTTTTAATAATTAAACCCAAAGTTTTTGGTGATGAAAGAGGGCATTTTTATGAAAGCTATCGGGATGATTTTATGAAGTCACATGGAGTAATATCAAATTTTGTACAGGATAATCAATCCTTGAGTAGTAAAGGTATTTTAAGAGGTTTACATTTTCAAAAAGAGCCATATTCTCAGGGTAAATTAGTGCGAGTGATTAAGGGTTCAGTTTTAGATGTTGCAGTTGATATACGCAGTAATTCTCCAACCTATGGTCATCATTTTTCAATTGAGTTAAATGAAGAAAATAAGACTATGTTTTATATACCTTCAGGTTTTGCTCATGGTTTTTTGACGCTAGTGGATGATACAGTATTTGCATATAAGTGTACCAATTACTACAATAAAGAGTCCGAAGGGGCTATTCATTGGAACTCAAAATCATTGAACATAAATTGGGGCATAGATAGTCCAATTTTATCGGATAAAGACCAGTCAGCTCCAATTTTTGAAGAGTTTAGGTCCCCCTTTTGATTACCTGACTTTAAGTAGACTTCTGGATTGTGTTATTAATCCACTTTGATAGTTACAGTAGTAAGTTCCAGGCTTCAGAGTTGAAGCGTTAAACTTAATTTCATGCGAACCATGTGGTATATTATCATTAACTAATATAGTAATCAATCTACCATGAACATCAAAAATGGAAATATTGATTTGATCGCCATTTGAGAAATATTTGATAGTGGTTTCATTACCGAATGGATTTGGGTAATTGGTAATGTATGCATCACCAGCTTGTTTTTGTTTTAAACGATCTATTGACGATGTTGTGCAGACATCTTGAATGATATCCATTTTCTCAAAATCTTGCAATAGAACACTGTCAGTGTCCGTTTTATCAAGGCAGAACCAATCTTGGAGAATTGAACTATAGATGGTTCTAAAGTCAAACTCCATTTCAAGGTTGTCTTTGGCTGTTGCTTCATCGGGTATAATAGGATTATTACCAGACATACCAGATTTAACTTTAGATCCAAACATAAATAATGGAGCTGCAGATCCGTGGTCTGTTCCTGTGCTGGCATTACTGATTATTCGTCTTCCAAATTCACTAAACGTCATTCCTAAAATTCGATGGTCGACTTTAAGCTTTTCAATATCATCTTGGAACGCATTAATTGCCTCTGAAACTGTCTCAAGAAGGAAAGCATGGTAACCTGTTTCATTACTATCCACGGGATCAACTTGATTTGCGTGTGTGTCAAAACCTCCAAGAGATACAATATAAACTCGTGTTTTTAAGCCTCCAGCAATTAATTGAGCTACAATTTTAAGTTGATTTGCTAGTCTATTGCCCTCTGGATATAAATCAGATAAGTTAGTAGCATTTTCTGCAGCCTCTTTAATTTTTATAGAATATTCGTTCGTTTGTCTTGCGACTGTTCTTAAGTAATCTAATTCTTTACCAGCCCATGAGTCAGGAGCATCTGGATAATTCCCAGTTAGCAGTTGATAATAATTTGTTGGGTTCGAAAGAGCAAATCCCATATTTACAGCAACTCCTTGACATACTTGAGAAACTAGTGATCCAATTTGAATAGCAAGGGGGTCTTCCATATCATCATTGGGAAAACCATTTGGGTAGTTAGGCCATTCTTCAGATAGGTATCTACCTACCCAACCACTTTCAAGAATTTCATCTGAATCCGATCCGGACATCCATATATCTGTAGATCTAAAGTGAGAGTAATTTTGATTGGGATATCCAACGGACTGTACGATTCGCATTTTACCTTCATCATACATATTTTTCATTTTTGACATGGATGGATGAAGACCCGTTCCGTCAATTCCATTGAGTGGGAGAACTTTACCCTCTGGTAATATTACATCAGGTCTAGCTTTTGTTAGATTTTGATATTGGTCAAGGGGTATTAGTGTATTCAACCCATCATTACCACCATTAAGTTGGACTAAAACTAACACTTTATCAGTATCTGTAAAATCTTCTGCATTTGTTCCTAGCAATTTGCCATATGCTGTAATGGGTTGACCATTAATTGCAAATGGAAGCAGTGACGCAGGTGCTACTCGTTTGAGGAAATCTCTTCTTTTCATGTTTAATTAGGGTTAAGAAAGCTGAAATTCGCTAAGGTTCATTAAGTATTTGTACAAAGCAGATAAACGTGATGAGACAATGTTTGCTTTGGTTGTATTATTTTGGTCATTCAAATAGGTATTCCATGCTTGAGTCCAATAGTCATCATTTACTTGACCAGATAAGAGTATAGATTTCATAAACTCGCGTTGATTCTGATCCACATCTAGTGTGTGCATTATCTCAAGAAGTTCATTGATGAGTAAATTTGGATCACTTGCGGTATCAAATTTTTTTGTAAAATGTAGAGGATCTATTTTTAATCGATAAGAACCTACACTGTAACCATTTGCAGAAAGGGCATCTGATATTTTATTTCTATTTGAAATAGTATCACTATTAATCCATAATTCGTGAAATTGTGGTATTTGATAGTATGCTGGCCATCCTGAAACACTTGGAGGATCAGCTAATTCTTGCTGTACAAGAGATGTTGAAGAATGTAGTCTATTCCAAGAAGCGTATTGATTCACAAATTCATTTGAATCTGGCATAAGGATATCAAAAGTCCTTGTTAGACCAAGTAGAAAATCTGTTGGGCTTTTGATTATAGCTCCACGATTTGCAGTATCAAAAAAGTGTTCACTATTGAACAAAGCCTCAAGAACAGGCTTAATCTCATATCCACTATTTCTAAAAATATTAGCAAGTGGTGTGATGACATTAGATTCGGTATTTTCATCAATTTCATAATAGACAAACCAACGGTATAATTTACGAACAATATGATTTGCTACTTCGTCTTGAGCAAAAATCATGTTCAACAAATCATCCAATTCGGCAGTGCCTTCTTGGCCTGTCCTTCCTGTAACTGTGTAATTATTGTAAAAAGATGAAAACTCTTTATTCGTGGTGTCGTGTCTCGAACTTTGGAAATAAACACTACCTGTTGTTCTGTTGATTCTCCATCCGGTAAGCACTTTAGCACCTGCAATTACATCAGCTTCGGTATATTGTGATTCAGGACCTTTACCTAATGTAAAAAGTTCTTGAAGTTCTCTTGAATAATTCTCGTCTGGAGCAGTTTTACTATTTCTTTCTCCATTTAAGAATATTAGCATGGCAGGGTCTAGTGTAACATCTTTGACCAACGATTTGAAATTTTTTAAACAATTTGATCTTAGAAGTTGATTATTTTGATATCCATAGTTTGCCCAACCATATACTGCAGATTGTGTTGAAAAATGATTATGCCAAAATAGAACCATTTTTTCACGGATAGTTCGGTCATGATTAACGATTTGTCCAACCCACCAAGACTTAAAAGATCGCCTTCTGACATTATTTAGTTGACCATTGTAGTCGTTCACCCATGTTTCACCAGGATTTACATTGGGATCAGGATTATTATCATTGTAATTATTAATTGGGGGAGATGGAATGTTATAATCAATGTTTAGAATTTCATTGATAGCTTCTGCCTGAGTTAAATTGATAAAGTAATCAATATTCTCTTTGGTTACTCCAAAATGGACTCTCTTTAGCAGATGAATAATTGCAGATTTGTCCCATGGACCTGAGTAGGTAGAAATTCCTGAATTTGTTCTTGTCGTAGATAATACTGCCATAAGTTTTTAGCTTTAAATTGTGTTATTAGACCCTCGAAATATAATGAATAAACTTTTAAAAAGTTCAATTATTGTGCTATTGCTTGCATAAGTAAGGTACATACTATTGCACCAATAGTACCTACAGCATAACCAAACACTGCCAATAAAACACCAACTGTTGCCAAGGAGGAATGGAATGCAGAAGCAACTACAGGGGCTGATGCAGCTCCGCCTACATTGGCTTGACTACCAATTGCTAGAAAGAAATATGGAGCTTTGATTAGTTTGGCAACAAGTATTAATAGTGTTGCATGAACACTCATCCAAATTAAACCTATAGCCATTAATCCTAAATTGTCAAAAATCATGGTCAGGTCCATTTTCATTCCGATAGTGGATACTAGGATGTAGATAAATACACTCCCTAACTTACTTGCACCTGCACCTTCTATCTTACGAACTTTAGTAAATGATAGAATGACAGCTATTAGCGTTGCAATGCTAATCATCCAAAAAAAGCTTGAACCAAGAAAGGTAAATGTATTTCGAAGAGTTATGTGTTCAATTGTAGAAATTTTAGCTTCAAAAAATGGTGCTAAAATATTAGCCAAAAAATGAGAAACACTGACTGTACCAAATGCAACTGAAAGTAAGATTATTAGATCAGTCAATGAGGGATTCCTAGTTACTTCCTGAGTAAACTTTGTAACTTTAGCTTTTAAATCCTCTATAGCACTAGTGTCTGCATTCAACCAACGATCAATTTTTTCAGTTTTGCCTATACCAATTAGTAGTATAGCCATCCAAATATTTGCTACTACAATATCGACGAATACCATTCCGCCATATAGTTTTTGGTTATAACCATAGATTTCTAACATCGCAGTTTGATTAGCTCCTCCTCCAATCCAACTTCCGGCCAATGTAGATAATCCTCTCCATACTGCATCAGGGCCAACACCTCCAATGGCTTCTGGATAGGTAAGAGATAATATATAGATAGCTATGGGACCACCTATGATTATACCGATAGTGCCTGTTATAAACATAATTAGGGCTTTAGGTCCTAAATTAAAAACAGCCTTAAGATCAAGGCTTAATGTCATTAATACAAGAGCAGCTGGTAAAAAGTATCGACTAGCTACAAAGTATAGGTTAGATTTATGTTGTATAACCTCACCTGTATCAGAAATGGTATTCCATTCGGGAGAAATAACTCCTAATGTTGTAAGAATTGCTGGAATAAAGTAAGCCATAAAAAGTGCAGGCACTATACCATAGAACTTTTTCCAAAATGGTTTGCTTGAACTACTTGTTATGAAAACGAGTCCTAAACAACTTGCTAGAATTCCAAATAAAACGGTGTCTTGTGTGATTAAAGGTTCGAATATTTGTTCTTGCATAATATCAAATAATAATAGTATTGTTAATACAAACGTATTAAAATCTCCTATGTCTTAATTATTTAAATGAAGAATGTTTTATATAATTAAGATTTTGTCTTTCTACAAAGTTTTAGCTCTTGGTACATTTAAACCAATAAATTATTAAAATAAAAAATTAAATCTTTTGTGAACTTATATTAAACATTTGGGTTTTTTAAAAAAGCTAAATTTAAATTTGCCTAAGATTAAATTGCAAGAAATTAAAGATGTATAAAGAGCATTTTTCTGACCGCCATAATAGTATAGATTCTCAAGAAGAACGCCAGATGCTATCCGTGCTCGGGTATGATCAAATGGAAGGACTCATTTCTGACACAATACCCAGTGAAATTAGACTTCAAAACGAGTTGAAATTAGATGAACCAATGACAGAGGTTGAACTATTGTCTAAGTTGAAATCAATTGGTGAAAAGAACCAAATTTCTAAAAACTATATTGGGATGGGCTATTACGGAACACACACTCCAAAAGTTATTTTAAGAAATATTCTTGAAAATCCAGGTTGGTATACACAATATACTCCTTACCAAGCAGAAATAGCTCAAGGTAGACTAGAAGCGTTACTTAATTTTCAAACCATGATTATGGATTTAACGGGTATGGAAATAGCAAATGCTAGTCTATTAGATGAAGCTACTGCAGCTGCTGAGGCAATGGCCATGGTTTTTGCTGCGAAAGGTAGGAAAAATGGAAGTAAGTTTTTTGTATCTGATAAAGCTTTTCCTCAAATAATAGATGTAATTGAAACTAGGGCTGAACCCTTAGGTATTTCAATTGTTAAGGGAAATCCAGTCGATTTTGAGTTTAATGAGGACTTCTTCGGTCTTTTTGTTCAATATCCCAATGGAGAGGGCTCAGTTGAAGACTATAGTTCATTGGTTGAAAGAGCATCGATACACCAAATTAAAACGGTTGTTGCTGCAGATATTCTCTCGTTAACCTTACTTGAAGCTCCTGGTTCTTGGGGTGCTGAAGTTGTCGTTGGAAGTACTCAAAGATTTGGAATACCCATGGGGAATGGTGGGCCACATGCTGCTTACTTTGCTACTAAAGAAAAACACAAAAGAAGATTACCTGGTCGTGTAATCGGTGTATCTCAGGATTCTAATGGTGATACGGCTCTTAGAATGGCTCTTCAAACACGTGAACAACACATCAAAAGAGATAAAGCTACCAGTAATATATGTACAGCACAAGCACTTCTTGCAGTTATGGCTGGGATGTATGCAGCCTATCATGGACCTGACAGACTTAAAAAAATTGCTCAAAAAGTTAATCAACTCACCAGTATTTTAGCAAATAATCTTGCCAAAATTGGATTCGATTTAAAAAACAATAGTGCTTTTGATACGATTGCTATCTCACTTGACAAAGCTCAACAAGCTAAATTAAAAGAATTACTTAATCAGCATAAGATTAATATTCGTTATGAGTCAAATTATGTGGGGATTAGTATTGATGAAACAACGGAACTTCAAGATATTAATCAGCTCGTTGAATTATTTGGAAAGTTTCAGGGAATTTCAGTTGAATTTAATCATAAAACTTCTCAGATGTGGGATTTAGATTTGAATAGAACTACTACTTTCTTAAAACATCCCGTTTTTAATTCCTACCATACAGAGCATGAGATGTTAAGGTACCTTAAATCTCTAGAGAATAAAGATTTATCATTAGCACACTCGATGATTGCTTTAGGTAGTTGTACTATGAAGTTGAATGCAACCTCCGAGATGATTCCAGTAACTTGGGAGGCCTTTGGGAATATTCATCCATTTGCCCCCAAAGAACAACTGTTAGGATATGATGAGATGTTACATGATTTGGAACGTGATTTGTCAGAAATAACAGGTTTTCACAAAGTGAGCCTTCAACCCAATGCAGGAGCTCAAGGAGAGTATACTGGATTAATGACCATTCGGGAGTATTTTAAAGATATTAATCAGCATCATCGAAATATAGTAATTATACCTGAATCTGCACATGGAACAAACCCAGCAAGTGCAGTAATGGCAGGTATGAAAGTTGTTGTAGTTAAGTGTCACGAAAATGGATATATTGATTTAGTTGATTTAAGAGAAAAAGTAGAGGCATATAAAGATACTCTAGCAGCAGCCATGATTACTTATCCAAGTACTAATGGTGTTTATGAAGAGACCATCAAGGAAGTAACATCTTTAATTCATGAGTTTGGAGGACAGGTGTATATGGATGGTGCCAATATGAATGCACAAGTAGGATATACCAATCCAGCAAATATTGGTGCAGATGTTTGTCATTTAAACTTGCACAAAACTTTTTGTATTCCTCATGGTGGAGGTGGTCCTGGGATGGGCCCAATTGGGGTAGCCAAACATCTTGCTCCCTATCTGCCCGGACATTCTGTTGTTGAGGGTGTAAGTTCTAATAAGGCTATGCAAGCAGTTAGTGCGGCTCCATTTGGAAGTGCTAGCATATTATTAATTAGTTATGCATACATTAAAATGATGGGTGCTGATGGTTTAAAAAGAGCAACTGCAACGGCTATTCTAAATGCCAATTACATGAAATATCGTTTATCTGAAGGTTATGATGTTTTATATACTGGTCAAAATGGAACAGTAGCTCACGAAATGATTGTTGATCCTCGATCTTTTAAACTTACCTCTGGCATCCAAGTTGAGGACATTGCCAAACGACTTATCGACTATGGTTTTCATGCACCAACAGTTAGTTTTCCTATTCCAGGTACTTTGATGATTGAGCCTACAGAAAGTGAGACTAGGGCAGAATTAGATCGTTTTTGTGATGCACTTTTATCCATACGTGAAGAAATAGCGGAGATTGAAAATGGGTTAGCAGATAAAGAAAACAATGTCATAAAACATGCACCACATACTGCTCAACTTGTCTCAGCCGATAATTGGGATCGACCATATTCAAGAACAAAGGCTGCTTATCCTGCATCATATGTGAAACAAAACAAATTTTGGCCAAGCGTTGGAAGAGTAGATAATACCTATGGCGATCGAAATTTGGTTTGCAGCTGTCTTCCAGTTTCAGATTATGTTGAGGTTTAATTTAAAAGCCTTAAATTAGCTGTAGAATATGACACTTTCTATAATTGCCTCTTTTGTTATTCTAGGACTTTTACTACTTTTCATTGAAATATTTATTGTTCCGGGTTTTATCGTTGGAATTGTTGGTGTTGTTATGATAGGAGTGGGCGTTTACTTTACTTATACTGATTATGGTACATTTCACGGAAATGTGCTTCTAGCTTTGATTACTATATTAATGACTGTAATTGTAGTGTATGCTTTTCGAAATGGTGCATGGGATATGTTTTCTAACAAGGAAATAATTACTGGAAAAGCCAATGATATTGGACAATTAGAAGTGCAAGTGGGAGACACTGGCAGGACAATAAGTGCAATAAGACCATCAGGGATAGCTCACGTCAAATCTCAGCGAATCGAAGTGCATTCAGAGGGAAGTTTTATACCTTCAGGGGCTGAAATTGAAATTGAAAAAATAGACAATAACAAAATATATATTAAAATAATTAATTAATAAAATCTAATGGGAATTATACCTTTTTTAATCGTTGGAGTAGTTCTACTCTTTGTGTTTTTCTACTTTGTACCATTGGGGCTTTGGGTCACTGCTCAAGTTTCAATTTCAGGTAAAAGTGTTAGTATCATTCAGTTAATATTTATGCGAATTAGAAAAGTGCCACCTTCTCTTATCGTGAATGCTTTAATTAATGGAAACAAGGCTGGAATACCTGTATCTTCTAATGAATTGGAGACTCATTTTATGGCAGGTGGTAATGTTAATAATGTAGTTAAAGCTCTCATATCTGCTGATAAGGCAAGTATTCCATTGGACTTTAATATGGCAGCTGCAATTGATTTAGCAGGTAGAGATGTGGCAGACGCCGTTCAGCTCTCGGTTAATCCAAGAGTGATTAATACTCCACCAGTAGCAGCTGTTGCGAAAGACGGTATACAATTAATAGCAAAAGCCAGAGTCACTGTTAGAGCAAATATCGCTCAGTTAGTAGGTGGTGCTGGAGAGGATACCATTCTTGCCCGCGTAGGAGAGGGAATCGTAACTACGATTGGTTCTGCTACTACTCATAAAGCAGTATTAGAAAACCCGGATACGATATCTAAGACAGTTCTAGCCAAAGGTTTAGATGCGGGTACTGCATTTGAAATTTTATCCATTGATATTGCAGATATAGATATAGGGAAAAATATTGGAGCAGAACTACAAACTGATCAAGCTGAAGCAGATCTAAAGGTGGCGAATGCCAAGGCCGAAGAACGAAGAGCAATGGCTGTTGCTCAAGAACAAGAGATGAAAGCTAAAGCTCAAGATGCACGTGCACTCGTAATTCTAGCTGAGGCAGAAGTTCCTAAGGCAATGGCAGAAGCATTTCGAAGTGGTAACTTGGGTATCATGGATTATTATAAAATGAAGAATATTCAAGCTGATACGGATATGAGAGATAGTATCAGTAAGCCTGATAAGAAAAAATAAGTTATAGTTTTACTTGCAATGCAAGTATGATGTTTCTACCTGGAGCTGTGAGTCTTGAGCTGTATGGTCTATATCTTTTATCCATTATGTTTTCTACACCAAAATTGATTTTTGTGTTAGCATTTAAATGGTAACTTAATTTTATATTAAATGTGTGCCATGCAGGAGAATATGCTAAGCCATTACTATCTGTTAAATAAAATTGTTTTTTATTTTTTTCAGAATTAGAAAATTGCTTATTGCTGAATCTTTGATTATACATACTATAAATCATTAAATTATATTTTTTATAGTTTACAAATAATGTGGTCCCACCAAAATTTGGGGTAATATGTCTAATTGCATTTCCTGAACTTGTTTGACTACTCAAAAAAGTATAGGTTGTTTTGAGAAAAATAAATTCATTTGGAGTGTATTTGATGGTAATTTGATCACCTATTACTGAAGCATATTGATCATTTGTTAGCATTTGGACTTGACTTAATATATTGTCATATAAAATACTGTCTGATCCGTTAAAAGTTTTGTTTACTAAACTAATTGCCTGATCAAGATAGGTGTAGAAAGTGGAGTTTTGAATCTTGATTTTCTGGAAGAAATGATAGTTTAAATTAACTTCAGAATGATATGCATATTCTGGTTTTAGATTTGGGTTTGGTATCGTAACAAACCCTGGGTTGCTATCAAATATTTTTCCAATATCATCAATGTTGGGAGATCTAAAAGCACTAGATAATACGATACCAATAGAGCCATATTTTTTCTTGAATAGTTGAGATAATGATCCAGTTATTGCTTGATTATTGATATTGAAACTTGGGATAGGATGTACAACTAGTGTTGTATCAATTTGTCCACTCAATTCAACAATATTGTATCTCAATCCCCCTTCAGTGGTAGAGCGATTATTCCATCTTTGGACGATGTTAAAATAAATACCACTAGTTTTCCATTTTGATCCATCGGGGTATCGAGTCGATATTGGTATCCGTATTTCTTCTTTTATATTTAACTGATTTCCAGTGCTTTCTATTCGATTCAATACATGCTCTAAACCATAATTAATTTGAGTTCGTGTATTCAAATATTTGATAAGATCCGTATTGAAACTCCAAGCATTGACCTCTTCTTCTCTTTGGTTTAGAAGGTTGGAATATATTTTTCGAGTATTTCTACTTTCAATAAATCTTTGGTGTGCAATGGTCGACTTAATTTCATCAAATAGTTTTCTTTTACGGATGTGTTTAAATGTTAGATGATTAAACATCCAGATTTGTGGTCCGTAGTACCATTCTGCTTGGTATAATTGATTAGATTCATTTCGTTGAATAAGTCGGTCATATCGAGGAATATTGGAGGTTTCACTATATTGGATGCCATAACGAATCTGAGAATTTGAATTGACTTTAAACGAAATTTTGTTTAAGAAATTCTTTTGGTTGTAACCACTATTGACTTGAATATTTTCAGATGAATTAGTTATGATGGTATCTATTGAGTTTTGAGTCAAAATATAATCAGGTCGACCATAGATTTCAGAACCTTTTTTACCAATTGTTAAATCACCAAATTGACTGTAAGTAAAACTTGTTAGTGTAGCTATTTTTTTACCACTAAAAGAAAATTGACTGTTGTATGTATTTTCATTATTTGCACTGCTGTATCTGATATTAGCTTTGGTTTTTAATATCATACCACTATCAGAGAAATTAGGTTTCATAGTCGTAAAGTTCAATACGCCACCAATGGCGTCGCTTCCATAGAATTGGCTAGAAGGGCCAAAAATCATATCAGTACTTTCGATGGTGAATGGATCAATTGAAATTACATTTTGGACATTTCCAGACCTGAAAATAGCAGTATTCATTCTCACACCATCTACGACTAGTAAAATCCTGCTTGTCGCAAATCCTCGAATAATTGGACTCCCCCCACCTTGTTGACTTTTTTGAATGAAAATATTATGGTCTGTATTTAGAAGATCAGCCGAAGTTTGTGGTTGAAATAGTTCAATCTTTTTTTTATCTATTCTTTGGGTGAGTAATGCGATGTCATTTTTATAACGAATACTTCTACCTGCAGATACCACAATAGGGTTAAATGAGTTAACTTTTTTAGTCAAGATGATGGTAGATTTTTCGAGAAAGAGATCTGGAGTTATATCTTTTGGGTAATAGTTTTTATGAGATAAGAATAAATTGTCTAATTTAATATAGGAAGTGTCTATATTAATTGTTCCTGATTGGTTTGAAATGCCAATAATTTTTGACGATTGCATGAGAAGTACCCCAGAAATACTTTCCAAATTTTTATTTACAATCCGAATTTGTGCAGTACTAGCAAGGCATAAGAATGTAAGTAATATAAAATATAGCTGACGCACTCTTTGATTGTTTTGACCTATATTGTTCAAATATAATACCTCATTAGACTCTATATGTTTTTTTGATTTTACGAAGGAAATTTTTGTTATTTGAAGTATGAAAATGACGATATTATATATTTTCTTAATTTCCATAATTGCAATGTCTGTTTCTTCATGTAAGGCGAAACATTGTGCTGCACTTCAAGACGATATGGAGGGGTATAACCCTAAATCAGCCAAAAAGAAGAAAGGTAGACAAGAAGGTCTTTGGGGTAAGTAATTACTAGCTTAAGCTCAAGATGAACTATTCATATAAAAAAATGTTATTTAAATATGTTTGGTCTATTTAAAAAAAAATCTCAAAAGGAACAACTCGAGGAGGCATATGAAAAATTACTTAAAGAGTCCTATAAACTTAGCACTATAAATAGGACGGCTTCAGATGCAAAAGCAGCGGAGGCAGATGCTATTTTAAAGAAAATTGAGAATCTTGGAGGTTAGATTCAATCTAGAGATTCTAATATTGTTTCGCAAACTTTTTGAATTTCGATATTGGTGATAATCAGTGGTGGTGATATTCTTAGACAATTGGTGTTATACAAGAACCAGTCTATAATCACCCCTTTTTCAATACATTGTTTCATTGTTTTTTCAACTTCATCAAAATTATCTAGTTCAATAGAGAGCATCAGGCCCTTACCACTTATTTTTTTGATTTTCGGATGAATTAATAATTTTCTAAATAAAGTTTCTTTTTCTGAAACCTTATCCATAAGCTGATGTTTTTCGATGTATTTCAGCGAAGCATTTCCTGCAGCACAGCAAACTGGATGTCCGCCAAAAGTAGTAATGTGACCTAGAATGGGTTTGTCTTCAATGCTTTTCATGATTTCGGATGAACTAATGAATGCCCCAATAGGCATTCCTCCTCCCAGTGCTTTTGCACTCACTAGAATATCGGGGACAACATTATAGTGTTCGAAAGCGTATAATTTACCTGTTCTTCCAATACCTGTTTGTATTTCGTCAAAGATTAGTAATGTTCCAGTTTTGTTACATTTTTTTCTGAGAGCATTCAAGAATTCTTGCGTTGCAGGTAAATATCCAATTTCAGCTTGAATAGGTTCAATGAATACTGCTGCAGACCTTTCATCGATAATATCAACAGAATCTAAATCATTATAGTCCATGAAATAAATATTTGGCAATAAGGGCTTAAATGCACCAGAGTAGTATTCATTACTCATCATACTTAATGAGCCACTTGTACTTCCATGGTAGGCGTTTCTCATGGCAACTATTTTGGATCTTCCTGTATATTTTTTAGCCAGTTTCATTGCTCCTTCGATTGCCTCACTTCCACTATTTAAAAAGTAAAATGATTGAAGATTTGAGGGTAGACTTTTGGCGAGTTGTTTGGCTAGTTCGACTTGAGGTTGCACAATGTATTCACCATAAACCATTTGGTGGCTGTATTTGTCCACTTGATCTTTTATAGCTTTTGTAACCTCGGGATTACAATGGCCAATATTATTTACTGCTATACCGCTAATTAAGTCGATGTAGGGCTTATCATTTTTATCATATAAGCATATTCCTTTTCCTCTTACAAATTCATACATAGGTGGACTAGGAGAGGTTTGGGCAATATGTTTTAGAAATGATTTTTTGATTTTGCGAAGATATGGTTTAGTAGACTATTTTTTTGAGTTTAAGCAGAAGCAAAAAAAAAAGCCTCTGTAGGATCCTACAGAGGCTTCTAATATTTACAGAATAAATATTAATTAACTTTATCAGAAAGTCCAGAACCTGCTTTGAATTTTACAACATTTTTAGCAGCGATTTGAATTTCTTTTCCAGTTCTTGGGTTTCTTCCAGTTCTTGCAGCTCTTTTGCTTACAGAGAAAGTTCCGAATCCAACAAGGATTAATTTCTCTCCTTTTTTAAGAGCAGAAGAAGTTGAATCCATAAATGCATTTAGTGCCTCACCAGCTTGTGCTTTTGAGATACCAGCTGAGTCAGCCATAGCTGAGATTAAATCTGATTTGTTCATTTTGTTAATTGTTTTAAATAATTATTATTCTCCAATGTTAATGAGAAGACCCGCATGGATACAAGGACTGTTACCTATTTGTTAATAATTTCAAATAATTAGCCAGTTTTTGGGGCTCAAACTCAGTGTTTATAGGCATCTTAAGCTGTGAAAGCTCATATATTGGCTGTCTTTTGCTGTAGAGTGCTTTTAATTTAGAAGGGGAATTTTGATCAATCAGAGGTCTGTTTTTAAGTTTTGATAGGCTTTTTTCAATTTCTTCCCATGTTTTATGAAGGTAGATACAGATGTTATTTTGAAGAATCAATTTTCTATTTTCAGGATCACAGATTGTTCCACCACCAAGAGCAATAATTGCTGGTTCTGTATGTGAATTTAATTGGGCTAGTATTTTTTTTTCAATCATTCTGAAATGATCCTCTCCATTATTTCTGAAAATCTCTGGGATTGATAATCCTGCTTGAGTTGTTATTTCGTCATCAAGATCTATGAAATCTATCCCCAATAATTGAGACAATTGATGCCCAATAGTGGTTTTTCCCACTCCCATAAAACCTGTTATAAAAATATGCATTAGCTCAATTTAATTCTTGGGTCAAGTTTGACATATAATATGTCCACAATGATATTAGTGAGTATAAAAATAAAACCTATAAATAAAATAGATCCCATAACTACAGGAAGATCATTCATCTCAAGTGCTTCAATGGTTAGTTTCCCTAATCCCCTCCAATTAAAAATATATTCTACAAAAAAAGCCCCAGCAAGAAGTGATGCAAACCATCCACTGATTGCTGTTATCACAGGGTTTAATGCGTTGGGTAAAGCATGTTTGATGAGAATGGATGACTGGTTAAGTCCTTTTGATTTGGCTGTTTTAATAAAATCTTTATTGAGTGTCTCTAACATAGAGCTTCTTGTCAGCAGTGTAAAAATTGAAAGAGGTCTTACTCCTAGAGCAATTGCAGGAAGGATAATATTTTTCCATTGATAATATTCTCCATTATATGGATCAATATCTGTCCAGCTTCCAGTCATGTACAATCCCGTGTAGTCATGGAGTACGAAACCAAATAGCCAAGCCAATATGATTGCTGAGAAAAACGATGGTACAGAAATACCTAAAGTACTAATAAAAACAATCATTTGATCGAGTACAGAATTAACTTTAATTGCAGATAATATGCCAAGAATAACACCCAAAATTACAGCCAATAAAATAGAGGCAAGAGCTAAAATAAAGGTGCCTTTAAAAGATTCTTTAATTAATGTAGTTGTTTTTACTCTAGATTGAAATGATTTTCTTAGGAACGGTGTTTTTATCAATAGGACTTTATTGCTTAGCGTAATTTTAAACAACGGATCATATTTAAAATCTAACTCCTCATTCATTGTATGAAACGATAATGGGGATATGTCATTAAGAAACAAGATATATTGCGTAAAAGTTGGTTTATCAAGTCCGAACTCTTTTTTTATGGATTCTTGTGTAGCAACATCTGTACGTTGACCAATAGCCATTTTTTCAGGATTAGGAAAAGAAAATTTAAAAAGAAAAAAAACGACGGTTATTACGCTAAACAATATGAAAACACCACTTAATATTCTTTTTAAAATAAATTGTATCATGGACTGGTGATACTAGTCAGTTCTTTTTCTGAAGGTAGACGTGCGCTTGGCCAATTTTCAATAACGGTGTTTTTTTGGAGAAGGACTAATCCAGGATTACTTCGTATGATTGATTTTAGATTGGTTTTATCTCCATAATAAAAGGGAGTATTAAGTTCGTATTTTTTTATGAATGAATTAACATCTTCAGATTTACTTGCTGTAAGTGGATAGAGGGTAATTTTATTTTTATTGCAAAATCGAATAATACTTTTTATTTCATCCATGGCTTTCATATTGGTTTTTTCAATATCACTGAATACAAGTAGTACTTTATATCCGGAATCAGCATAAAAATCTTCTACATAGTCATTTATTCTATCAACATCCATGATTTTAAAGTCATGGATTTCAGGTTCATAACCTTTGCTGATTAGTTTGTCAATCCGGTCAACAAAGACATAACCTTCTTTTTGGAGGTCGCGACTACTAATATCATCCAAGGTAAATTCTTTATTTATTCCCTCTTTTGCATAAACAAAAATATTTTCATAAACATCTGTTGGTGCACCTTCTGGAACAGTAGCTAACTCATATATGTCATTACCCTTTTTAAATTTAAGGAAGTTTTTAACTGGGAGGTAGTGCCAACAGTAGATCGAGAATCCAACAGATATTATTAGTGATATAGTAAGTATTTTTATTGAAAATGGTGTACTGAATAATGGTTTTACAAATCGAATACCAAAGGCAATAATTAAACTGGCAATTCCCAAAACAATGTCTTTGTAGAAGCTCTGCCATGGTGTTAGTTTGATAGCATCACCAAAACATCCACAATCTGTAACTTTATTATAATATGCACTATACCAAGTCAGGAAAGTAAAAAATAGGGTGAGAGTTAAAATGCTTAATATAATTAGGCGTGGTGCCCATCCAAGAATCAAGGCAAGACCCAGTAAAATTTCTAGGACACATATACCAATCGCAATCTGAACACTAAATGACCTTAACTTTTGAAAAAAACTAACAAAAATAGAATTGGGAATTATATATGGACTAACATCTACTGAAATTTTGATCAATGGAGTGTTATCTATTTTTTTGCTTTTGATTACTTTATCTGCAACACTACAATGTAACTCACCTAATCGATTGAGTGTGTCTGCAGCCTTAACATTGGTGGTAAAGACGTCTTGCTCATTGATTTGGAAGTTAATTTCACGATTAAAAATTGTAGTATCATCTGAAACTAATTCCCAGGGTTTTAAATAGGTAGATAATTTATACTCTGGTTTATTTGGGTTGATAGTTAAATAGAAAGTGTCAGATTGATTCTTAGTATTGAAGTAGAAATTCAAGTTGTCCTGTGTAGGCTCTAAATCCGCTGAAAAAACGGAAAAATATTCATCTAATTTATAACTAAATCCTGTAGGGTCATTCGATTTTATAAGTCCAGAGAATATAAATAAAAAACCTACACATATTCTGAAAAAATTAGCTAAATACCTCATGATTACTGATAGAATTTATTGATTCTTATTAAGGCGAAGATAGAATAGTTTAACATGTCACTAAAATTGGCATCAATACCCTCAGAGATAAGTGTTTTTCCACCTTTATTTTCAATTTGCTTTGTTCTTAATATTTTCATCAAAATGAGATCAGTATATGTGCTTACTCGCATATCTCTCCAAGCTTCACCATAGTCATGATTTTTAACAATCATTAATTCTTTGCATAAAGAAGCTTTTTTGTCAAATAATTCTAAAACTTTTAGTGGATCTATTTCCATGTCATCATCAGAGTTTAATTCAATTTGGATTAAAGCTATAATGCAGTAATTGATTATTCCAATGAATTCATTTTCGATACTTTCACCAACTTTATTTTCTTGTTTTTCTTCGATACTTCTGATTCGTTGAGCCTTGATGAAGATTTGATCAGTAATGGATATGGGTCTTAGAACTCTCCACGCAGTTCCATAGTCATAGGTCTTTTTTTTAAATATATCTCTGCATTTAGCAATGGATTTGTCAAAAAGTAAAGCTGTATCTGTACTCAAAATGATATTAATTTGTTGCGAATTTAAAGTACATTGATTTCATAATGAAGCGAACCATCAACATAAAAGGAACAATTTTGGATGTTTCATCCCCAATTGTAATGGGTATTTTGAACATTACACCAGACTCATTTTCTGATGGAGGAAGATATGTTTCTCAGGATGATGCAATTAAAAGGGCCAAACAGATGGATGATGAAGGAGCAAGTATTATTGATATTGGAGGTTATAGTTCTCGTCCTAATGCAGAGAATGTATCTGAGCAAGAAGAGATGGACCGGGTTATTCCTATCATAGAAAAATTGTCGCTTGAAATCGATAAGCCATTATCGATTGATACTTTTAGAAGTAGGGTTGCAGATGAGTCTATCAAGGCAGGTGCATCATTGGTTAATGATATTAGTGCTGGTAGCGATGATCTAAATATGATTTCTACAGTAGCAAGACTCAAAGTACCTTATATAGCAATGCATAAACAAGGGAACCCTAAAAATATGCAGGTAAATCCTCAATATGTTGATGTATTGCAAGAAGTCTACTCATATTTGGAAGAGGTAATTCAAAAATGTAGATATGCAGGAATCGGAGATGTTATTATTGATCCGGGGTTTGGATTCGGAAAGTCTTTAACACACAATTATCAGCTGTTAAATCAACTGGATCGATTTAAGAGTTTAGATGCACCAATTATGGTTGGAGTTTCCCGAAAAAGTATGATATACAAAACATTGGGCGTTGATGTTAATGGTGCATTAAATGGTACTACTTTTTTACATGCATTTTCACTTTATAATGGTGCAAATATTTTAAGGGTTCACGATGTTAAAGAGGCGATGGAATGTGTCCGTTTATTTAATGTAATTAATGAAAATGTATAAATATTAAACGCTGTAAATAAAATAAATTTCAATTAACTTATTGATAACATAGTGTGCTCAACATTGCAGTATAAATATTAAAAATTATACAAAAATGAAAAGCAAATCATTGTTATTTTTACTCATTGTCTCATCTTTCTTTTTTACTGCATGTGACTCTGATGATGATATTATCACTGAACCAACTGTTAATGCTAATTCAGTATATCATTCTGGGTTTATTTCTGAAGATGAAACGTGGTCTTCTGATAAATTCCACATCTTAAAAGATAGGGTTGTAGTTAAAAGTGGTGTAACTCTTACAATTGAACCTGGGACAATTGTTAGAGGTGAAGCTGGTATTGGAGCAAATGCTTCTTCTTTAGTAATTGCTAGAGGAGCAAAAATTAATGCTGCTGGTACTAAAGTAGAGCCAATTATTTTCACCTCTATTGCAGACGAAATTGCATTAGGTGATAAATTTGGTGCAAACTTAGACCCTGAAACAGCTACTGGTTTTTGGGGAGGTCTTATTATTTTAGGAAATGCACCTACGTCACCTAAAACTGGATCAACGGAACAAATTGAAGGAATACCTGCTGATGTTGTCGAAGGTAACTACGGTGGTCCAGATGCTGCGGATAACTCTGGAATACTTACCTATGTTTCTATTCGTCACGGTGGTGTGTTAATTGGAGAAGGAAATGAAATTAATGGTCTTACTCTAGGTGGAGTAGGTTCTGAAACTACAATACATCACATTGAAGTAGTGGCTAATGTAGATGACGGAATTGAATGTTTTGGTGGAACGGTAAACATTGATGATGTCATAGTGATGTATCAGGGAGACGATGCCTACGACATCGATCAAGCATATGCTGGTACCATTGACAATTTTATCTATATCGCTGGAGAAAGCTCAGATCATGGGTTGGAAATTGATGGACCTGAAGGTTCTGAAAATTCGGAAGGTTCTTTCACATTAAAAAATGGTTCTTTGATGGGTAACGCAGTTCAAGGTGAGTTTGCAGATTTTAGATCAAAAGCCAGAGGAACGGTTGAGGGACTTTACTTCTTTGGATTCAATCAAAATGCTGACGTTGAATTAGATGAACCAGTTGTATCCGCCAACTTTACTTCAGGAGCACTCAACATTACTAACAATTCTTTCAATTCTATTGTATGGACTTTAGACGAAGACGGTCAGCCAGAAGGGAACACAACTACTTGGTCTGCTGTTGAAGATATCTTTGCAGATAAAGCTGATGGTGCTAACGCTGATGCTTCGGATGTTAAGTTTATTTCCTCAGGGAATAAATTAGTAATTTCTAAAGATGGTGGTGCTGACAAGTCTGAGTTTACAGCTTGGACTTTAGCTGACTCTAGAGGTTTACTTGCCGATTTTTAACAGTATTTTATTATAAGTCTTAGACCATCGTAGCCTGCTGCGATGCTTTTTTTGGACTTTTATTTTGCATAAATTTTAACTAGGGTATTGTTTAATAATTACCTAACATTAAAATAACCTTGTCCCAAGAACATTGTATCATAATTATAGAATTATTAGTTTAATCAAATGAAAAATATAATAGGTTTTTTTTTCTTTTTCTTAATCCATATTGGCTCAGCTTTGGCACAACGAGCCACTGTTAGTGGTAAAATTTTAGATTCATCAAATGGTGAACCACTTGTTAGTGCTACGATCACATCCCCTACATCAAATGGTGGAGGTTATTCAGATATTGAAGGGAAATTTACTGCTAGTTTTACCACGGGCTCACACGACATAAAAATTAAGTTGATGGGGTACGAGACCAAGATTATTTCAAATGTTATTTTTACTGAGGGAGAGATTACAGAACTAGGCACCATAAAAATGGGAGTTGCAGCACAAGACGCGATTAAAGGAGGAATAACCATTCGTGTTAAAAAAGCAACAAATTCTGAGAATGCTTTAATTGTTGCTCAAAAGAAATCGGTCAACTTAATGGATGGAGTCTCTGCTCAAGCATTCAAAAAATCGGGGGATGGAGATGCAGCCAGTGCAGCTAGTAGGGTTACTGGCGTTAGTGTTGATGGAGGTAAATATCTTTTTATTAGAGGATTAGGTGATCGATATACCAAGACCGTTTTAAATGGTATGGAAATACCTGGACTAGATCCAGATAGGAATACGGTGCAAATGGATATTTTCCCAACAAATTTGATTGACAATATTGTAATACTGAAAAGTTTTACACCAAATTTAGCAGGAGATTTTACAGGTGGTTGGGTAGATATTCAAACCAAAGACTTTCAGTCTAAAGAGGCTATGAGTATTTCACTAAGTCTTGGCTTTAATCCAGCAATGAATTTGAATTCAAATTATTTGAGTCATGAATCCACTAATGCCGATTTATTAGCATTTGGGAAATCATCTAGAAACCTTCCTTTTTCTGAACCTAAGGTTATACCAAAGTCTGAGTATACGCAATCAGGTGGAGGTGCTCAACGAGCGGAGAGCAATGCTAATGCCTTCAGTAAAAACATGGATGTGATGACTCAAACAAATATGTTAAATACTTCTTTTTCGTTGGACTACGGAAATCAGTATAATAAAAACAATAAGACATACGGGTTTAATGTAGTAACAGGTTATAGTAATACTTTTAATTATTACGATAATGTGATTTTTCAAACGTATTTGAGAAATGAAGATAAATCAGTGAATGAGCTAACCCTAGCTGAAAAGAATAATGGTAGTGTAGGTGAAAATGAAGTGTTGTGGAGTACACTTACTAATGGTTCAATTAAAGCAGGTAAGCATAGTTTCAGTACATCTATTTTTCACACAAGAAATGGGGTGAAGAAATCATCTAAATTATTCTATGAGAATGTTGCTAATCCTTTTGGTGATGCTGGAGCTACATTAGATAGAACAATTTTATACTACAATCAGCGAACACTGACTAATTTGTTCTTTAAGCATGAGTTTGAGAAAGATTCAGCTTGGAAATTTATAACTAAACTATCTCCATCGATTTCAACAAATAATGAACCAGATATGAAGATAACAGCCCTCTCTGTTGGCGAGGATGGTTATAAATTTAATGTAGGTGCCGGCTCAGAAATTAAAAGACTTTATCGAAATCTAAGTGAGAAGAATATCAATAGTAAGTTTGATGCAGAACGAAAAATTTTCATAGGAAATAGTAAAGTTTCTAAGTTGAAATTTGGAATGGCTCACAATTATAAGCATCGTGATTTTGCAGTTTTACAATATGTATTCCAACCGATTGGTAGCTTTAATTTGAATGGTGATCCTAATCAGATATTTGACGAATATCTTTACAACGCTGAATCAGATCGAGGATATGCAGTTTTTGGAGAACCCATCAAGTCAAATGAGTTTGTATCCTCAATGAATGTTATGGGTTTATATGCCATGAATGAGTTGCCAATAGGTGCAAGAACAACAGCTATTTACGGATTTCGGGTAGAAAAAAGTGATATGTTTTATACGGGAGAGAATACCAATAATGAATCATATTTAAACTACAAAGTTTTGGATGAAATGAATATTTTACCATCTGCTAGTTTTATTTATCGAGCAACATCGGGTATCAATGTTAGGATAGCTGCATCGCAAACGATTGCTAGACCATCATTTAAAGAAAAATCGCTAGCACAGATCTACGATCCAATTTCGGGTAGAACATTTATTGGTAATTTAGATTTGGAGCAGACTGAAATAACCAATCTTGATTTACGTTTTGAGAAATTCATGAAAAGAGGAGAATTAATTTCTGTGAGTGGCTTTTATAAACATTTTAATAATCCAATTGAGATCGTTGTCTATAAACCCGAGACACCGACCAACTTTACTCCCAGAAATGCAGTGAGTGCAGATATATACGGTGCAGAGTTAGAAATCAGAAAATCGCTTTCTTTCTTGTCTGATAAACTTTCATTAGCTAGTAATTTTTCCTACATATTATCACAAGTAGAAATGACCCCTAATGAGAGAATTGGTAAGACTAATGAGTTAAGAAAAGGACAAACCTTAGATGATAAAAGAGAAATGCAAGGACAAGCTCCTTACATCATCAATTTTGGGATTAACTATGATAATCGTGAGTCTGGTTTTACTGCTAACTTATCTTATAATGTACAAGGTCCTAAACTTTCTATTGTAGGTATTGGACGTCTACCTGATGTTTATACGGAGTCTTTTCATAGTTTAAATTTCAAGTCATCCTATTCACTCGGTAAAGGAAAAAGATCGCAGATATCATTTGCTGTCACCAATTTATTGAATGATATCCCAGTTCAAGTTTATCGTGGATTAAACGCTGAGGATAAGATTTTTACTCAGCGTCTAGTTCAAAGAACTTTTAAGATTGGATATAGTCTGAAGATCAAATAATCAATTAGCTTTCCCATTTTACATTCTTTTGGGTACTTGGATTCCAAGCAAACCAAAACCATGTTTGATCGTTTCACCGATTGTTTTTGAGAGCAATATTCTGAAACTTCTCGTATTACTATCCTGCTCTCCAAGTATGGTGAGTTCATGGTAAAACTTATTAAACGTTTTAGCAAGATCATAAATAGCATTCGCGACTTCTGAGGGATTATAATTATTTGCTGCTGATATTATTGCCTCAGGATATGCATTGATTTGTTTTATTAATTCTTTCTCTATTGGATGAAATGTAGCAGGGAGACTAAAACTTACCTGTTCAGCTGCTCTTAATAGCGATGCTATTCTTGTATAGGTATATTGTATAAATGGTGCAGTGTTGCCTTGAAAATCAATAGATTCTTTAGGATCATACATCATTCTTTTTTTAGCATCTACTTTTAACAAATAATATTTGAGTGCACCTAAACCTAGTACTTCATATAGTTTGGTAAGTTCTTGTGGACTCATTCCATCAGTTTTACCCAATTCTTCTGTTTGCTTCTTTGCTGTTGAAACAACTTCATCCATTAATTCATCTGCATCAACTACAGTTCCTTCTCGGCTTTTCATTTTTCCTTCTGGAAGATCTACCATGCCATAACTCAAATGGTATAAGCCATCAGCATATGATTTTCCTAATCTTTTGAGAATGAGTTGGAGTACTTTGAAATGGTAATCTTGCTCGTTTCCAACGACATAGACAAATTTGTCCATTTCAAATTCTTGGTATTTTAAATCGGCAGTACCTATATCTTGCGTGATATAAACAGAGGTTCCATCTGAACGCTGAACAATCTTCTCGTCCAGTCCCTCTGGAGTAAGGTCTATCCAAATACTACCATCCTCTTTTTTAAAAAATACACCAGAATCTAAGCCTTCATGGACAATTTCTTTTCCTAATAGATAGGTGTCAGACTCATAGTATATTTTGTCAAAGCTAACTCCGAGTCGGTTATAAGTACTCTCAAACCCTTCATATACCCAATTATTTAGTTTTCTCCATAGAGCAACAACTTCTGGATCTCCATTCTCCCATTTTTGGAGCATATTTCGGGTTTTCATCATGAGTGTTGATTTCTCTTTGGCCTCGTCTTTGTCTAATCCTTGAGAAATTAATTCTTTAATTTCCTTTTGATAATTTTGATCAAATAATACGTAGTATTTTCCAATCAAATGATCTCCTTTTAATCCTGAAGATTCAGGGGTTTCATGATTCCCCCATTTTTGATAAGCAACCATACTCTTGCATATGTGGATACCTCGATCATTAACGAGATTATTTTTAATAACGTCGTATCCTACAGCATCAAAAATCTGACAAATGGAATAACCTAGCACATTATTTCTGATGTGACCAAGGTGGAGTGGTTTATTGGTATTGGGAGAAGAATATTCAACAACAATCTTTTTATCCGTTCCAATTTCAGGAATTTGAATACCATGATTAATGCGGTTCTTCAACATATTTAGCCAGTACTCGTCATTGAATTCAATATTCAAAAATCCTTTAACAACATTGAAAGATTTAATTTCTTTCATTTGATTGGAGATATAATCGCCTATTTCTTTGGCCGTATCTTCTGGTTTCTTTTTGCTATATCTGAGGTATGGAAATACTACAAAGGTTAGGTCTCCGTCAAATTTTGAATTGGTTTGCTCAAAACTGATATTAAAGTCATTCAATCCATAGAGTTGATTAATTGCTTCTTGTGTTTTTTTAACCAGTATCGTTAGTATATTCATTAATTTTTGATGGGTGAATTAGGTTCCTTAGCAATTGCTTTGTGGATTCTTTTTTCTAAAAATTTTGGAAAAAACTTGTTGACCCAATAGATGATTTGTCCTTGTTTGTTGGTTAGCATAAAGTCTTTTCGATCTCTGACGGCTTGTAATATGTCCAAAGCAACATCTGATGCATTGTCCATTTCCGATTCATCTCCCGGACTGTCTTTTTGTTTGGACCCATCGGAAGTCAGAGCATTATAGCGTATTTCACTAGCTGTAAATCCTGGGCAGGCTATTAATGTATGCAGGCCTCGATTCATATACTCCATTCGAATACTTTCAAAAAGTCCATTAATGGCAAATTTTGAAGATGCATAACCTGTTCTTCCAGGTAGACCTTTGAAGCCAGTAACAGATGATACAGCTACTAAACTTCCTTTACTTTCTAAAAGTGATGATATGGCAGCTTTTGAACAATAAACAGTGCCCCAGAAGTTAACATTCATTACTTCTTCTAGCACATTTGTTTCAACTTCCTCAAAAGGTGCTCGCATAGAAATGCCTGCGTTGTTAATGAGTACGTCAATACTGCCAAGTTTGTCTTTGGCTGTCTGTATTAAATTTTCACACTCTTGTTGATTAGTTACATCAGTTTGAATACAAAATATATTCGATGTTGATGATGATATTGCAGTTTCTAATTCTTCAAGCTTTTCTATTCGTCTGGATGCTAATACTAAATTAGCTCCACATTTGGAAGCTTCGATGGATAAAGCTTTACCGATGCCAGAAGAAGCTCCTGTGATTACGATATTTTTACCTTTTAGCGAATCCATCTGGATTTATTTTTTCCATTTCACACTGCATCCTACAGCAGGTATTTCTGCATAATCAGGTTCCATGCCATCTAGTGTATATTCGATAGCATCTTCTAAGAATACTCTTGTAACCATACTTTCATTTTCCCAATTATCGTCAATAGCTCCTTTGTAGACTAATTTCCGCTTACTATTATATACAAAAACTTCTGGAGTTCTTGTAGCTTTTAACTTTTTGGTAACTTTTTGAGTTTCGTCGTGAAGATATGGAAAAGGAAGTTTAAGTTGTTTATGAAGATCTTTCATTGCATCAAACGAATCCGCAGGGTAACCTTTTTCGTCGTTGGCATTGATTGCAAGAATTCCTAGATTATCTTCTTCAAATTTATTGTATAGTTTTATCAAACGACTCCAATAAGCACGAGCATATGGGCAGTGGTTGCAGGTCACAACAATTACTAGTGCTGTTCTGTCTGCAAACGTAAAGTTATTATAGGTTCTATTGTTAGTGCCTTTGAGGCTAAATTTGAAGAGACTTGATCCTATTTCCATGGTGGGCAAATTTAATTGAATAGCGGTTATTTTACCTAGTTTTTTACTTAAACTCCAATGAACTTGATTTTTAGTAAATAAAAAAGTCCTCGGTTTCAAACGAGGACTTTTTGAATAAATTCTTTACTTAATTTATTTAGAAACAGTTATTCTCTTGGTTGCAAAATAGTCACCGTTCTTCACTTGTACGAAGTATACTCCATCAGCTACTACTGATAAATCTACACTATACGTTCCGTTTAAGTTATCGGTTACATTCACGTCCAATACATTCCCTAAGATATCTCCTACCTTAACAACTACCTCTCCGGACCCGAAACTCCATTAGCGTTAATGTTTGTTGCAAAATCTGTAAAACTTTGATAATTTGTTCCACCAGTAGCAGTAGCAGAGTTAATGGTATATGAACCATTGAGTTGAGCTATTGCTGAACATGTCAGTAGGACAAAGCCAAAAGTGAAAACTGTTTTTAGTTTGAAAAGCCAATTTCGTTGTTTGTAATTCTTTTTCATAGATGAAATATTTTAAATAATGAATAACGAAGTTAGGACTTGCTGATATCCTTAATCAATGGGGTTGCAGACCTTTGACCAATTCATGACATAAAATGGTTGTAAAAAGAGTGTTGGAAGAAAAAATCTATCCTTTGTTTTATTTTAAGTTACTGTTTATTAGTAAAATACGTGTCAATATTTATTGTTTATGACATTAGTCATGTTTTAATATGATATTTAACCAAAAGGTCTTTTACATGTGTTTTAGTACGAAAATTTGGTTATAAACCAATAATATGGCCTAGCCGAAAGGGATAATAAAGAAGAGAAAATAAAGTAAGGATAAATGCTTATTTATCTTTTTCAGGAGTTTTACCTTTTTCTTTTTTGAAGATCAATTTGTCTTGCTTTTTATTGTATTTGACATGAATTAAATCACCTTCATTGATGTCGGATTTGAGAATTTCTTCTGCCAACGGATCTTCGAGGTACTTTTGAATAGCTCTATTGAGCGGTCGAGCACCAAAATCTGAATCAAATCCTTTTTCAGCAAGGTAGTTTTTAGCCTCTTTGTCTAGCTTAATATCAAAACCAATTTGTTTGATGCGAGAAATCAACTCTTGGAGTGATAATTCGAGGATTTGCTGTATGTGTTCTTTTTCAAGCGAATTGAATACTATGACATCATCAATCCTATTAAGGAATTCAGGAGAGAAAAAGCGTTTTAATGCATTTTCAATAACTCCTTTAGAATTTAAATCTGCGGCTTGGGTTTTGGCATTGGTTCCAAATCCTACCCCTGCACCGAATTCTTTAAGTTGTCTCGATCCAATATTAGAAGTCATAATGATAATCGTGTTTCTAAAATCAACCTTTCTTCCTAAACTGTCTGTCAAAAAACCTTCATCCAATACTTGAAGTAGGAGGTTAAATACATCAGGGTGGGCTTTTTCAATCTCATCAAAAAGAATGACAGCGTATGGTTTTCTTCTGATTTTTTCTGTGAGTATACCACCTTCTTCGTAACCCACGTATCCTGGAGGGGCTCCAACCAATCTAGATACGGCAAATTTTTCCATATACTCACTCATATCAATTCGCATAAGTGCCTCTTTAGAGTCAAATAGGTATTTGGCAAGCGTTTTAGCCATTTCAGTTTTACCTACACCTGTGCTACCTAAAAAAATGAATGATCCAATGGGTTTATTAGGTGCTTTCAGTCCAGCACGTGTACGTTGAATGGCTTTAGTAAGTTTTGCTACTGCCTGATCTTGACCAATGACACTTCCTTTTAATTCTTCTCCCATTTTTAGAAGGCGATTTCCTTCTTTTTGAGCGATGCGTTTTGTAGGAATACCAGTCATCATTGCAATTACGTCAGCTACGTCGTCTTCTTTGACTTTGTAACGTTGGGTTTTGCTGTCTTCTTCCCACTGTAATTTTTCGTCTTCTAAGCTTTCGAGTAGTGATTTCTCCTCGTCACGAAGTCGTGCAGCTTCTTCATATTTTTGGCTTTTGACCACACGATTTTTATTTTCTTTAATTTCCTCAATTTTCTTTTCGAGTTCTAGGATATTTTGAGGGACATGTATATTGCTCAAATGAACTCGGGCACCAACCTCATCCAATACATCAATAGCCTTATCAGGTAAATGTCTATCTGTAATGTATCGAACACTCATTTTTACAGCAGCGTCTAGGGCTTCGGATGTATATTCTACACTGTGATGATCTTCGTATTTAGCTTTAATATTTTCAAGTATTTCAAGGGTTTCTTCGGGTGAGGTAGGCTCTACCATAACACTTTGAAATCTTCGTTCTAGTGCCCCATCTTTTTCAATATATTGACGGTATTCATCGAGTGTTGTAGCACCAATACATTGAATTTCTCCACGAGCAAGGGCTGGTTTGAACATATTTGATGCATCCAACGAACCACTTGCACCTCCAGCACCAACAATAGTGTGTATTTCGTCAATGAACAAGATAACGTTGTCTGTCTTTTCAAGTTCTGTCATGACAGCTTTCATGCGTTCTTCAAACTGTCCTCGATATTTAGTGCCTGCAACAAGACTAGCTAAGTCAAGTGTGACCACTCTTTTGTCAAATAATACTCTGGAGACTTTTCTTTGTGAGATTCGTAGTGCTAGACCTTCAGCAATGGCTGTTTTACCAACACCAGGTTCACCAATTAGAACAGGATTATTCTTTTTTCTTCGACTTAAAATTTGAGAGACTCGTTCAATTTCTTTTTCTCGACCAACAATAGCGTCCAATTTGTCAGCTTCTGCCAATTTGGTCAAATCTTTTCCAAAGTTGTCCAATACAGGAGTTTTACTTTTAGATTTTGGTTTGCTCTGCGGTGGTGTTGATTTTCCTGATTCTTCTTGATAAAATTCTTCGGGAGAATCACTACTCATCTCAATGGGAGTATCGGGAAACTTATCCTCCATAGCATTTTTAAATAAATCATAATCTACACCAAATTGGTTGAGTATTTGGGAAGCAACATTATCTTCATCTCTTAATATGGAGAGTAATAGATGCTCCGTACGAATGACGTCATCTTTGAATATCTTAGCCTCTAAGTAGGTTATTTTTAGTGCTTTTTCAGCTTGTTTAGTTAGCGGTATGTTTCCAATATTGGAGGTTTTGTTAGAAGTATCTCTTATACTGTCTTCAATTGCTTTTTTTAGTCTGAGCATGTCAATACCCATTCCTTTCAAGTGCCTAATTGCTTTCCCGTCACCTTGTCTTATGAGTCCTAATAAAAGGTGCTCTGTACCTATGTAACTATGACCTAACCGAATAGCTTCTTCGCGACTAAATTGTATTACTTCTTTTACTCCTGGTGAAAATTGTGCCTCCATCTTATATGAATATAACAAATATAAGACCAAAAAAGTGTGTCATGTCATCAATTCATATCCTTTACTTATTTTTTACATTTTCAAATGAAAAGTCTTTTTAATTTGTACAAATTGAGTTATTTAATGCGTATACGTTGATAACTATAAAATTGCTGATTATCAGTTGTTTATAATATTATTTTTTATATTGTTCGTGTAGTAATATCGTGAAACTTTCATATGGAGTTATAAGCTATGTTGATAAAATGACACTGATTATAAGATGTTTACATGAATGAATATTGGTTATCAACGTTCCACAAACATTTATTTATGGTTTGTTAACAATTTTAATGCATTTATCCATTGCTAGGATTTGTTACTAAGCATAATAATTTTGATGGTCTTAAGCGTAATTAATTAAATATTTGAAGAGTTATATTTAGACCACTGTATGGAAAAAAAGCGAGTCAATACCCCGAAAAGTAAAATGTCACTGAGTAATTTAAATCAGATGTCAAAACTGCAGCCGCAAGCTCGTGATTTAGAAGAAGCTGTATTAGGGGCACTCATGCTCGAAAAATATGCTCCTGAAAAAGTGGCTAGTTATCTTAAAAAAGATGCTTTTTATGTGGAGAGTCATCAAATGATTTACGAGGCAATTCTTCAGTTATTTACTGCGGGTAATCCTGTAGACATACTTACTGTGACAGAACAGTTACGTAAAAATGCTAATTTAGAAGCTGCTGGTGGGGCTTTCTATATTACATCATTGACCAATAGAGTAAGTAGTGCTGCAAATATTGAATATCATGCACACATAGTAATTCAGAAAAGTATTCAACGTCAATTAATTTCAGTTGCAGGTGTAATAGGGGAGAAGGCGTTTGAAGAGACTTCAGATGCATTTGAATTATTGGATGAATCTGAAAAAAAATTATTTGAAATTAAGAATGATAGCATGACTAAAAATTATGACACGGTAAGTGATCTAATTGCAAAAGCTATCAAGGATATAGAAGAGTCAAAATCAGATAAAGATGGTCTTTCAGGAATTGCTACTGGTTTTACAGAGCTGGATCGAATGACCTCGGGGTGGCAAAATAGTGATCTCATCATTTTAGCTGCAAGACCTGGTATGGGTAAAACAGCTTTTGTATTGTCGATGGCCAGAAATGCTGCAGTTCTAGGTAATAAGAATGTAGCTCTTTTCTCGTTAGAGATGAGCAGTCTTCAGTTGGTTAAGCGATTGATTTCATCTGAAGCTGAATTATCCTCTGAAAAAATTAGAAGTGGAAAATTAGCTGAGCATGAATGGCAGCAGCTACATACTAAAATTAGTACAATTGAGGATGCTGGAATTTTTATTGATGACACACCTGCACTGACTGTATTGGATTTAAAAGCAAAAGCAAGGCGATTGAAACGTCAAAGAAATATTGATATGATAATCATTGATTATCTTCAATTGATGCGAGCTGATGAGGGGAATAAAAAGATGGCGGGTAATCGTGAGCAAGAGATATCCTATATTTCTAGATCATTGAAATCACTAGCTAAAGAACTAGATATTCCAATTATTGCATTGGCTCAGTTAAGTAGAGCAGTGGAGCAAAGACAAGATAAACGTCCAATGTTGTCTGATCTTCGTGAATCAGGATCTATCGAGCAAGATGCGGATCTTGTGACATTCATTTACAGACCTGAATATTATGGTATAACCCAAGATGAGGAAGGCAATGATAATGAAGGTCTAACAGAATTGATTATTCGTAAGCATCGAAATGGCTCGCCAGGTACGGTAAATCTAAAGTTTGTGAAACACTACGGTAAATTTACCGATTGGGGTTATAGCAATTATGGAGCAGATACATTCACCGATAGTAGTGTAACGTATACCAGTAAGATGAACGATATGTCTCCATTTAATCCTGGAGAGGATGATCCATTTTAGTATTATTGGGTAATAAATTCACCTTTCATTAGTCCCCAGTGACCGGGGTAGGAGCATATGAACTCATAATTTCCAATTTTTGGAGTTTTAAAAGAAAAATAAACAGTTTCTCCGATTTGAGCAAGTGGTGAGTGAGCAATGACATGTTGATCGTTTGGTTTAACATATCCGTTTTCTTTGTGGTTTAAGCCTGCTTGTCCAACATCATTTGCAAATCCTTTTTTGATAATGACTATGTTGTGTGGCATAGTTGCATCATTACTTTCATTCGTTAGAGCAACAGTAATATACTTATCAGCGGGAACTCGGATGACTTTTTTATTGAATTTCATCTCGCTCATGTTTTCTCCCATGGCTGCTATGAATAGTGTGTCAGTCGTGATGATTTTTGATTTTGCAATAGGAGCAGATGAAATCGATTCCTCATTTTCAAATCCAGATTGTTGGTTTCCACCTCCGCATGCTATAATTGAAAATAAGATGATTAAAACAGATATTTTTTTCATGATCAGTACTTTAGCTGTGAAATGGGTATTCATAATTAGAGGGTGATACAAATGTTTCTTTGATGGTTCGCATGGATGTCCAACGCATCAAGTTGATAGGTGCTCCTGCTTTGTCGTTAGTTCCACTTCCTCTGGCACCACCAAAAGGTTGCTGACCTACAACAGCTCCTGTTGGTTTATCATTGATATAAAAATTTCCAGCGGCATTTCTCAAAATATTAAGTGCAGTATTAATGTGTTCTCGTCCTTTAGCATAAATAGCACCAGTTAAGGCGTATTCAGAAGTGTTATCTACTAAATGAAGTGTTTCTTCATACTTTTCGTCTGGATAGACATATATCGATAAAACGGGTCCAAATAATTCATCACACATGGTAGCATATGAAGCATTTGTAGTTTCAATAATAGTTGGACGAATAAAGTAGCCTTCAGTATCATCGTATGAGCCACCAGCAATTATCTCAGCATCTGAACTTTCTTTGACTCGGTCGATGTAGCCTGATATTTTGCGGAAAGATTTTTCATCGATTACAGCATTAATAAAATTGCTAAAATCCTCAGTAGTTCCCATTTTTAAACCATTGGTAGTTTCAACAAGAAGTGGTTTTAGTTCTTTCCACATACTTTCTGGTATATATGCTCTAGATGCTGCAGAGCATTTTTGTCCTTGAAATTCAAAAGATCCTCTAACTAAGGCTGTATTCACTTGATTGATGTCTGCACTTGGATGAACCATCACAAAATCTTTACCACCAGTTTCACCAACAATTCTTGGGTAGCTACGGTATTTTTCGATGTTATTTCCTATGGTCTTCCATATTTGTCTGAAAACACCCGTACTTCCAGTGAAGTGAATTCCAGCAAAATCTCTATGGTTAAATATAACATCACCCGTAGTAGGTCCATCGACATAAACTAAGTTAATTACTCCATCTGGGAGACCAGCTTCCTTGTATAATTCCATAATTACTTGAGCACTATAGATTTGGGTTTCGGCTGGTTTCCATACCACAGTATTCCCCATCATGGCTGGAGCGGAGCAGAGATTTGCAGCGATACTAGTAAAGTTAAAAGGAGAGAGAGCAAACACGAAACCTTCAAGCGGTCTATATTCAAGTTGGTTCCAAACACCAGGCGAATTCTCAGGTGGTTGTTGAGCATAAATTTCACTCATGTATTGGACATTGAATTTGAAAAAATCAATCATTTCACATGCGGCATCAATCTCAGCTTGCATAGCATTTTTAGACTGAGAAAGCATAGTAGCTGCGTTCATCTTATCACGATATGGTCCTGCAAGAAGATCTGCAGCTCTTAAGAAAATAGCAGCTCTAGATTCCCATGGCATATTTGACCAGCTTTCTTTTGCTTTTAATGCTGCATCAATAGCAGCTTCAACATGAGATGCATTTCCTTTGTTAAACGAACCCAGTGAATGGCTTGTTTCATGTGGCGGATGAATAGCGATTTTTTCGTTTGTAAAAATTTCCTTGCCACCAATGTACATTGGAATGTCTACTGTGGTATTTTTCATCTCCTGTAATTTACTTTTAAGGTTAAGTGTGTCAGGCTCGCCTGGAGCATATAATTTTACAGGCTCATTTTTTGCTTGAGGTATTTTTACAATTTGATTCATTCTTTTAATAAATTTTTTTCGATGTCTTTAAAAAATTTCCAATTCCCAAATTGAGGCATTGGGGCATGCAAATTTAAAATTTCTTTAGTTACTGGATGTGTAAATGACAAACCAAGAGCATGTAAATAAATGCTTTTATCAGATGTTGGTCTAGTTTGACCATATTTTACATCTCCGACAATTCCCGTAAACGTTCTAGCTAGCTGAACACGTATTTGATGAGGTCTTCCTGTAATTGGTCTTATTTTCAATAGGAAACAATGGTTGGCAGTATTAATAAATTCATAATGGAGCACAGCTTTTTTACTTCCATTTTGTTCTTCATGGTAAAGTTTCGTTTTATTCTGTTTTGGATCTTTTTTGAGCCAATGTTCCAGTGTTCCAGCCATGGGTTGAGGTTTACGACGAATTAGGGCAGCATAGGTTTTTTGAATTACTCGATTTTTAAACTGCTCATTCATCCGAGTAAGAGCTTTACTTGTTCGTGCAAATAGTACAATGCCGGTTACATTAGTATCCAACCGATGGATACAACCAATAAAGACGGCTCCAGGTTTATTGTATTTTACTTTTATGTAAGATTTTACATGATGTTCGAGTGAAGCTAAACCATGTTCATTATCCTGAACCACAAGTCCTGCAGGTTTATTTACTGCAATTAAATGATTATCTTCGTAAAGTACTTCCAGTTTCATTATTGGGTTGCAAAGTTAGGTCTATCCGTCTGAAAATTTTGAATAAATCCTTATTTGAATAGTGTGGCTCGTCCATAGGTTTTACATATTGGACAAATTTGCGGATTGTGTCCTCTTGCCGGGCAGTATTTTCTTCCAAAAAAAATAATTTGAAGATGGACTTTATTCCAGGATTCTTTTGGGAAACAAGCTTTAAGGTCTTTTTCAGTTTGTTTTACGTTCTTACCGGTACTTAATTTCCAGCGATATGCAAGACGATGAATGTGGGTGTCTACAGGAAATGCAGGTACACCAAATGCTTGACTCATGACTACACTAGCTGTTTTGTGTCCAACAGCAGGAAGTTGCTCAAGTGCTTCCATATCTTTAGGTACCTGACCATCATATTTTTCTATCAGTATTTTACTTAAACCATATATGCCTTTACTTTTCATAGGAGATAGTCCACAGGGCCTTATGATTGACTTGATCTCATCAATAGTCATTTTGACCATATCGTATGGGTTATCCGCTTTTGAAAATAGGATAGGAGTTATTTTATTAACTCGTTCGTCTGTGCATTGGGCTGATAATAATACTGCAATTAAAAGTGTGTATGGATCTTTATGATCCAACGGTATAGGTACTTCAGTAAATTCTAATTCTAGTATTTGATGAATTTTAGATGCTCGTTCTTTTCTAGTCATTTTGGAGGATTTTATTGAATGGTAGTCCAATTTTAGAAGAATCATTAGTTTCAATCACTATTCCTTTTCGGATTTTGTATGTTTCTCCTGATTTTCCTGTGTATGTAAATTGTGGTGTATGACCAAAGTTCCAATCTGATGAGATATATTTTTCCTCAATTAGTATCGTAACTTCCTTAATTTTTGATGGGTGTATTTCTTGGATTGAATTCACTTCTATGATGTTTTTTAGTTTTTTAATCAATAAATCAAGAAAGGTGTTTGTGTCTCCCATATTTTGAATCTCCCTCATGTTCACCACAGGACTTCTTTTTGATGCTACAGCATGGGTTTTAATATTTAGCAATTTCTTAGGTTTTATACTACCATTAAGTTTTATAAGGTTGCTGTCGTAGAGCAATGTGCCATGATGAAGTAATCTTTTTAGTGAGCTGTTGACGTGTTCAGCATTTCCACTAACCTTGTTTTCTTCAACAAATAGATCATTACGTTCGGAGATAGTGTTTGGAATATTTAGTTGTTTAAGTGCTTGACTGATCGGTATGATATGTTCCTTAAAATTCACAAAATCAGTTTCTTTATTTCTAATAAACGAAAAATTAATATTACCAAGATCGTGATATACTGTTCCACCTCCACTTAATCTTCTTATGATTTTATAATCTCTATTAGGAGATAAATCCACTTCTTTCCATGGATTTTGATGTTTACCCATAACTACGGCATTCTCATTGATGTAGAATAAGAGAATATCCTTTTTGGATTGAGTTAATAGGTACTCTTCAAGAGCAATGTTTTCAAATACGTCTTGTGAGGAAGAAATATAAATATCGAAGGGTTTCAATTTTCTCTTTTAGATAATAGAGTCATGATTTCTTGCAAATAATCTTGGTCACCAACAGTAGAAATTTGGCTTAAAATACGATGATTATTTACTGCATAATTTTTAGCTAATTTAAGGGTTTTTTGATCGGCTCCTGTTGCTTGCATTTTATCTTTTACATGATGAATGATTTCTGCATCGGTTCCACTTTCAAAAATATGATTCAACGATTCCTTTTCTTGAGTGCCTAGATTTGACCACATTTCATTCCAAAGGAATGTTTTCTTTTTATTTAATATGTCTCCACCAATTTTTTTGCCAACCTTAGCTTTTTCTCCAAAACTATCTAGGTAGTCGTCCATTAGTTGGAATGATAATCCCATAGATATTCCTAAATCGTATAAGATTTTAGATTCCGCTTCTTTTGCACCACCAAGTATTGCACCCGCTTGAAGACTAAAGCCAATCAATACAGCTGTTTTTTGTTTAATCATGTGCAGGTAGTCCTTATTCGAAACAATTGTTTTTGTTTCAAATTTCATATCGTTCATCTGACCTTCACACAATTCCCTCGCCATTTTATTGAAAAGTTGAAGTATTCTTAAGTTACCAATCTCGGTAAGTTTCTCATACACTTCGATTTGGAGTAGGTCTCCACAAAGTATTGCAGTTGCATCGTCCCATTTTAGGTGAACAGTTTGTTGTCCTCTCCTCAACAATGAATTATCCATGATATCGTCATGCATAAGAGTGAAATTATGAAACATTTCAATAGCTTGAGCAAGCTTTATGACATCGTCGGATATTTTTTCTTGGTAGAGCTTATATGCTGCAATGGTCATTGCTGGTCTGATGCGTTTTCCGCCAATATTTAGGATGTAAGATATTGGCTCGTAAACTTCTCTTGGTTCTCCTGGCTGCTCTGTTATAGAAGGGAGGTTGCCTTCAAAAACATCGATTATCTCTTTTAGCTTTTGCATGAATAACAAATTTATAATTCTTATTTTACGAAATAATTTGAAAGTCTATGTTTCGTTTGTTTAGATCAGTATTTTTTACTCGGATCCATAATTTGTCACCCATACTGTAGGTTTTACCAGTCCTTCTTCCTTTTGCTATTTTATTATCTGGGTAGAAGCTATATTGATCTCCACTAATATCTCTTAATCTTACCATACCCTCACATTTATTCTCAATAATCTCTACATAAATCCCCCATTCTGTGATTCCACTTATAATTCCTTCGAATTCCTCTCCCTTAAAACCGCTCATGTATTCAACCTGTTTATATTTGATACTAGCTCTTTCAGCACTTGTTGCTTTTTGTTCTTGTTTGCTGCTATGGGATGCCATGGATTCAACTTGAGTATAATCGAAAGATTTTTTATTTTGGAGATAGTCATGCAGCATACGATGGGTAATCAGGTCCGGATATCGACGAATTGGCGAGGTAAAATGAGCATAATGGTCAAAACCTAGTCCAAAGTGTCCAATTTTCTTTGTCGTATAATAAGCTTTTTCCATACTTCTAATCGCAAGTGGTTGAAGAATATCTCCCTCCAATGTGCCTTGAACTTTACTCACCATATGGTTGATGGATGTTGCAAGTTGTTTATAGTTTGAAATGTCGATTCTGAATCCAAAGTTTTTTGCAGTTTCTGCAAACTCAGCCAGTTTTTCTTGACTTGGCTCTTCGTGAACTCTGTATGGAATAGGCATTTTATTGTTGTCTACATACAATTGCTTAGCTACATATTTGTTAGCAAGTAGCATATATTCCTCAATCATTTTATGGGCATCTTTTCTTACCTTGGGAATGACAGCGGTAGGTTTTCCATTTTTGTCGAGGGTAAAACGAAATTCTGTTGTTTCAAAATTGATTGCACCGTTTTCATATTTTTCTTTTCTGAGCTTAGATGCAATTTTATTCATCTTTTCAAGTTCCATGGCGTATAGCCCTTTTCTTAATTCAATAACTTGCTGAGCATCTTCGTATGAAAACCTATGGTCAGAGTATATGACAGTTTTTGTAAAGCGATGTTTTTTTATGTTAGCGTTGGAGTCAAATTCAAAGATTACAGAAAAACACAATGATTCCTCATGAGGTCTTAGTGAGCAAATATGGTTACTTAATACTTCTGGCAGCATTGGGATTGTTCGATCAACGAGATAGACCGATGTAGCCCTTTTAATTGCCTCTTTATCAATGATGTCAGCTGGTCTCACATAATGTGATACATCGGCAATATGCACACCAATTTCTATGTTTCCATTAGGTAATTCTTGAAAGCTTAATGCATCATCAAAGTCTTTAGCATCTGCAGGGTCAATAGTAAAGGTAGTGATTTTTCGAAAATCTTCTCTGTTAGAAATCTCTTTTTTATGGATAGATTTTGGTAGCTGATTAGCGGCATTTTCTACATTGTCATTGAAACTAGTTTCAAATCCAAATTCTGCGACTATTGCATGCATTTCTGCTGAATTATTACCTGCTTTTCCAAATACCTCAATGATTTTAGCGTATGGGTTCTTTGCTCTTGCAGGCCAATCTCTGAATTTTATTTTTACTTTATCTCCATTTTTAGCATTCTTTAAGTATTCTTTTGGGATATAAAAATCAGTATGAATCTTGTTATTGTCAGCAATTACGAAGTGTGTATTTTGATTTGATGAGAGTGTCCCAACGATATATTCTCTATTTCTTTTGATTACAGCAGTTACAAAAGCTCTGGGCTTAGTTTTACCTTTGATATACGATAATTTAACTTTTACCAAATCGCCATCAAATGCGTCTAGTGTGTTGCCATATTTTATTTTGATATCTTTTTCAAGGTTTTCAACAACGAGGTATGCATCTCCTTTTGAGTTAAAGTCAAGAGTGCCCTCAATTTCATTCTTATCTTTTTTCTCAAAGACATATTTGCCAATAGAAGCAGATTTTATTTGACCCTCACTTACAAGTTTCTCCAAAGTCTGGCTAACTTCCTTAAATGATAGTTGAGGTATTTTAGCCCCAATTTGCCTATAATTCAGTGGTTTATTAGGATGGTTAACAAGAACACTCAGAACGGATGAGTAATTTTTTTCATCCCTTGATCCTTTTTTTTTCTTTTTCAATTTTTTCAATTTATGCTTGATTCCAAAAGACTTTTGGTATAATCAGACGTTGGGTTATTTATTAATTCTTCTGTCTTTCCAGTTTCTATGATTTCGCCATTTTTAAGGACTACTAGTTTGTTGCAGAAATAACTTACGACATTCATATCATGAGAAATTAGTAAGTAAGTTAGTCCGTTTTGAATTTTTAATTGATTAAGTAGGTTTAGTATTTTCGCTTGTATACTTACATCTAACGCACTAACAGCTTCATCCAAGACAATGAATTTTGGTTTTTTTGCTAGAGCTTTTGCGATACAAATTCGTTGTCGTTGACCTCCAGAAAATTCATGAGGATATTTATCAAAATCACTTTCATACAATCCTACGGTTTCAATAAGCTCAATGGTTTTTTGTCTGATCTCTGTTGATTTTATATTTATTTCTGAGACTTGGAATACTTCAGAGATAGCCTCTCCGATTGAATGTTTTGGATTCAAGGAGGAATATGGATCTTGAAATACCAATTGAATTTCTTTCGACAAATCAGATATGGTGCTTATATCTTCTCCGTTAAGAGCAATTTGCCCTGATGTTTCTTTCCATAAGCGTAAAATAACTTTCGCTATTGTACTTTTCCCACTACCGCTCTCGCCTATTAAACCCATAATATCACCTCGATGAATTTTTATATTAATTCCATCCAAGACAGTCTGTTTAGTTTCTTTGAAAAGTTTTTTTTGAATGTGATATTTACCAATATCTTTTAATTTCAGAAGTGTCTCTTCACTTGGTTTATCTATGGGGAGTTTTTTTATATTGGGGCTTCTGTATTGGAGATTACCATCTACTTCAACAAGTAAATCGCTTATTTCTTCTAGGATGTTTCCTTTTTTATGATGGGAGGGTCTGCTTTCTAATAAAGCTTTCGTATATGGATGTTTTGGTGATTTGAGAATGTTAGAGGTTGTATTTTGTTCTACAATCTCTCCATGATACATAACTGCTATTTTGTCTGCAAATCCATTTAATGATAACAAATCATGGGTTATAAATAAAATACCCATTTTATCTTCCTCGCTTAATTTTTTTAGTAAGGATAATATTTCTTTTTGAATGGCTATATCTAAAGCTGTGGTGGGTTCATCAGCAATTAATAATTTTGGCTTTTTTGCTAGTGCCATCGCAATCATAACTCGTTGCCTTTGCCCACCACTTAATTCGTGAGGGTAACTCTTTGCGACTCGTTCGACATCTTTAAGTTCTACTTTATCTAGCAACTCAAAAAGTACGTTGTTATTCTTAATTGGTGATGATTCCAATATTTGACTTCCACATTGTATCAGTGGATTGAGAGCAGTCATTGGTTCTTGAAATATGTAAGATATTTCTTCTTTTCTAACGGATTGTAATTGTTTACTCGAGCATTTAAGTAAATCAATTGATTGTTTATTTTTAAAGTATTCAACGGATCCTGAATAATTAGCTTCATCAATTAATCGAGTAATGGATTGGCTTGTTACAGATTTTCCGCTTCCACTTTCTCCAATTAATCCAAGAATTTCCCCTGAATTGAGGGAGAAATTTATTTCTTTTACAGCCTCAAACTCTTCTTTATTTTGAATGAATTTAACGGACAGGTTATTTATGTTAAGTATTTTCAAAATTACCTTAATCTATCCATCGATCGGATGAGTTGTTCATCTTTTTTAATTCCTCGAAATGCAAATAAATTCTGAAGGATAAGAACAACTGGCACAAAAACGCCATATTGGAAATTAGACTCACCAGAATTTTTAAAATAGTCCATATGTATGCTAAAGTTATACATCAATGATATCAGAATAAATATAAAAAGGTAGTTAAATGAAGTGAGCAATAACTGAAGTTTTCGGTTTTTGTAACTAAAGATACTAATTAAGCTAATTGAAATGATTGCAATTAAACAGCTGACAATAAGTGTATTACTCTCATTTATGGATGCTTCTTGAGAAATCATCAGTGTACTATTGTAAGATACAAGAACTTTTTCAGAATTGGTGACATCTTGAATTTCAAAGAAAGGAAAAGAATATAAAGATAAAACAGAACAAATAATTACGATAGCTATTAGAAATAGGGTTTGCGTTCTTTGCAACATATTTCAAATGTAAACATAAAGTCAGTTTTAGTGTTTTCATTTCTGTAGAATTAGTCAGATATTGCCAACACATTGAGATCATCCAATTCACTAAGTTCCGTTATTTTAGGTTCTGGTATTGCCGGTATGGCTTCAGCTATCCGATTGGCTGCCATGGGAGTGAAGGTGACTATATATGAAAAATCCTCTACTTATGGAGGTAAACTGGGAGTATGGCAAAGCGATGGATATCGTTTTGATACGGGGCCATCACTATTTACAATGCCTCAGTATGTTATGGAACTATTAACCATTGATGGACTCAATAATGTTCCGTTTGATTTTGATGAATTGGATATTTTATGCAACTATTTTTGGGAGGATAACACCAAGTTATCTGCATACAGTGATCGAGAAAAGTTAAAGAAAGAATTTCAAGATAAATTAGGTGAGATGCCTCAAAATATTGATTCTTTTCTTGATGATAGCAAGAAGAAATATCAAATAACAAATCATGTATTTTTAGAAAAGTCACTACATAAATTAAGTACTTACTTGAGCTGGGATACTTTTAAAAGCTTTTTAAGTATTAGGAAAGTAGGAGTTTATAAGAAGATGCATACTGAAAACCAAAAACGATTTTCAAATCAAAAAACAGTTCAATTTTTCGATCGGTATGCTACCTATAACGGCTCAAACCCATATGATTCTCCAGCTACTCTAAATATTATACCACACTATGAATTTGGCATTGGAGCATATTTCCCGAGGGAGGGCATGCGATCTATCGTAGATGCACTTTATGAGAAAGCGGTTAAGTTGGGAGTTCAATTTAAATTCAACACTGAAGTAAATGAATTAGTTAAAATTGATGGGGGTTATCAAGTAAATCAGGAAGATTTTATTTATGATATAGCTGTTTGTAATATGGATATTGCTTCAGCATCACAAGGTCCATTAAAAAACCTATTAAAACCACAAAATAGTCATTATAAACCAAGCAGTTCAGCTTTAATTTTCTATTGGGGTATTAAAAAAGAATTTAAAGATTTAGATCTTCATAACATCTTTTTCTCCGAAGATTATCGTAAAGAGTTTACATCAATATTTGAAAAACATACTATTGATAAAGATCCTACAATTTATGTTCAAATAAGTAGTAAATATAAGAAAAGTGACGCACCCCCTAATTGTGAAAATTGGTTTGTCATGGTCAATGCTCCTTATGTAGAAGATCAAGAGTGGGATGATTTAATTAGTGATACAAAAGAAAATATACTTGCTAAACTTACCCGATTACTTGGGGAAGATATAAAGAATATGATTGAAGTAGAGCATATTCTTTCACCACAAATGATTTGGGATAAAACGGGCAGTTATAAAGGTGCACTCTATGGTTCTAGTTCTAACAACAGGATGTCAGCTTTTTTGAGGTATCCAAATTTTAACAAACAACATGTGGGTTTATATTTTTGTGGTGGGAGTGTGCATCCAGGTGGAGGTATTCCTTTATGTTTGTTATCTGCAAAAATTTCAACAGATATAATAAGTAATGATTTCAAGATTTGTTAAAACTAACTTTTTTACACTTTTATTAGTACCCTATGTTGTAGGACTTATTGGTATACTATTGCCTGCAAGTAGATCCTTTTTTCTAAGCTTAACACCATATATGTTGTTATTTAGTTTTCTGATTGTTTTTTTAGAAGAGGGGAAATGGGTCACAAGAAATATTTTGGCTATTCTTTTGATCATTTTATTTTCCTTTGGAATAGAGTATGTGGGAGTTAATTTTGGATACTTATTTGGAGATTATAAGTATGGAATCATTTTAGGATTCAAATATTATCATGTACCTGTAATAATTCCTTTGACTTGGGCTATGTTGTCAATAGCTGCAAGAAGTTTGATTAATTTGGTGACAAATCAGTATGTAATTTCTGCGTTGTTATCAGCAATAGTCATTACAGCCTACGATTTTTTACTTGAGCTTGTCGCTATTCGATTTGGATGGTGGTGGTGGGCTAATGGAGAGATACCTGTATTTAACTATGTTTGCTGGTTTATATTCTCATTTATTTTTCAATTATTATTTAGAAAAATTCCTTCTATTACGGGAAGAAGTTATTGGATGATTTTTGTTCATTTATTATTTTATTGGGTATTATTATTGATGTAAAAATGAAGAATATTTTATGCTTCATATTGTTTACATTCAATTTATTGGATATTTCTCAATGTCGAGAGGTATATCAGTCTCAAGATAAAACTAAGGTTATTTCAGCACTTGAAGCTTTAATCAGTAAAGAACAATTAACCAAAGATGAGCTGTGTTACAAGTCGGTTTTTGAATGTATGAAAGCAGATTATGTCATAAATCCCTATCAAAAGCTTTCTTATTTTAACAAGGGATATAATAGTCTTAATACCCTAATAACTGAAAATAAATCCAATGTAGAATATCGCTACCATCGTTATATGATAGAAAAATATGCACCATCGTGGCTTATTGATGAAAACCATACTAAGTTGGATAAAGAATATATTCTCGCACATATCACAAAAAAACAACCAATGTATTCATTCATAATGGAAACCATCAATAACTAACTATTTTTGAATTATATGAAACGAGCATATATTGTAGACGCGGCAAGAACTGCAGTAGGTAAATTTGGAGGTACTCTAGCTTCTCAAAGGCCTGATGATTTAGCAGCTGAGGTTATAAAATCTTTAATGTTGAGAAATTCAACAATAGACCCTAAAGATATAGAGGATGTTGTTTTAGGTGCTGCAAATCAAGCAGGTGAGGATAATCGAAATGTAGCTCGTATGAGTTTACTACTTGCAGGGTTGCCTTATACGGTGCCAGGATTAACCATTAATCGTCTCTGTGCTAGTAGTTTACAAGCAATTGCAGATGTATCAAAGAATATTGCAGTAGGTTATGGAGATGTTTATATAGCAGGAGGTGTTGAGAGTATGTCTAGGGCTCCATTTGTACTACCAAAATCTGAGTCAGCATACAGTCGATCAAACAAAATTTATGATACTTCCATCGGTTGGAGATTTATAAACCCTAAGTTATCAAAGATGTACCATCCCTATGCTATGGGTGAGACCGCTGAAAATATTGTAGATAAATATCAGATTACAAGGGCCGAACAAGATGAGTTTGCTCATCATTCACAACTTAAATATCAAGCAGCCCATGAAGCGGGTAAATTTTCAGATGAGATTATTCCAGTCAAAATTTCAAAAAGGAAATCAGAGGATATTATTTTTAATAAAGATGAACATCCACGATTGAGTTCAGTTGAAGTACTCGGTACCTTAAGAGCAGCTTTTAAGGAGGGTGGTTCAGTAACTGCGGGGAATTCTTCAGGTGTGAATGACGGGGCTGCTGCTTTAATGGTTGTTTCTGAAGAAGCATTAAAACGATATAACTTAGAACCTATTGCAGAAGTTGTTTCAAGTGCAGCAGTAGGAGTATCCCCAGAAATAATGGGTGTTGGCCCAGTAAATGCAACACTTAAAGCTGTAAAAAGAGCTGGAATTTTACTAAAAGATATTGATTTAGTTGAGCTTAATGAGGCTTTTGCTGCCCAGTCTATTGCTTGTATGCGTGATTTAGCTATTGACCCTAATATTATTAATGTTAATGGTGGATCAATTGCAATTGGTCATCCACTAGGAGCATCAGGTGCCCGAATTGTAAGCACATTACTACATGAATTAAAAAGACGTAAAACTGCAAAGTATGCACTAGCGACTATGTGTGTTGGGGTAGGGCAGGGGGTCGCAGTTATTTTTAAGAAATGCTAAACTTAATTAAAGAGTAAAAAAAAGAGGGCTAAATCAGCCCTCTTTTTTTTACTCTTTTGTCTCTTTAGTATTCCCAAAGATCATGCTCAAGTATGAATAACTCATTTTTGATTCGATCACTTTCAAGTAATGCTTCTACACCATCGTCTCTAAATTCTTCAAGCATTGAAATATCAAGGTCGTACATGTTACTTTCTTTAACAATGTAACTACTGAATTGTCGCATTTGGAACCAATGGTCAAAACTCATTCTAGCAGCATCATTTTTACCATTGAATACCTCTTCTTGCGCAAGTTTGTCTCTTAAATCATCCATTTTCAACCAGTATAAAGGGACTTCACCTAATTCAAGACCAGATTCAGTCATTGGGCTTATCAATGGTGCTATAGCAATGATTCGGGCTCTAAAGTCTGAATAGTTATAATCAAAAATCCAATCTTCCATGAGTCTGTACTTAACAAAATCAGAGGGTTCTTTAGTTTCAACAACAGTTTTTGGAACTAAATCATAGGGATCATCAGGGTTATCAGGATTGGTAACCATCACTGTGGTTTCAATACTAATTTCTTTCATGATATCTTCAGGAGTTTTAATCGAAGTTAGTGAATCATTAGCATAAGCAGTTAATTCACCATTCATTGCTGCGTTCCAAACAAGAAGATAGAAAGGGTTTCTAGGCCAATGCATTACCTTATTTTGTTTTTCTCTTACGTCAATAACTCGATGAACACGCTTACTCCATTTTACGTTTGCTTCACGGATGTATCGATAAGGAACAGCTTTACGTTCTTTCACAGCAGTGTGAGGAAATGTAAAATCTTCAAATTTACTTATTTGTGCCTTAGACGCTGAGTTCATAAGGAAAATAGTCATGCATATTAAAAGTGTTCTATTCATATCTTTTTATCTCGATTCTGCAAAATAACGAATTATTTCTCAATAAATTATTTAATAGTGATAATGATTGGACTCAAGTTGGCTTTAAAACCGTATTTTGCTTCTTTAGCTCGGATACCTTCTATTAAAATTCGATCTCCTTTTTTAGCTGATCTGATCAAGGATTTCATTTGGCTAGTTAATGCTCCACTACTACTATTTGCCATAACTGGAGGCTTTCTCTTGTAAGCCATGATTAGCTTAAAACTTTGTACTCTGTAGTTTAGATTATAAGCAAAACCTGCACCCATAGACGCTATTATAGCAGATTGAGCAGATACAGAGGCTTTACCTTTTGGTAGTCCATCATTTGGAATACCACCTAATTGAGCTCTTGGTTGAGGTAAACTTCTAACTCTGAATTTTTGAGATCCAACAACTTTTGATTTTCCATCTCTAGTAATAGATGCAGTAATAGTAACTTGTCTACTTGTACTACTAGGTACTTTAGCATTGTATTTACCGCCACCCAAAGACTTAAGATTTAATCCTGGAGCAGATATTCTTACTTCTGATGCTGCAAAACCAGGAACAGAAATTGACATTGGGTTGTCGATACCTTTGTAAAGAAGATTCATTTCAGTTGCAGCAATCGTAGCTGCAGGCTTAAACACTGTAAATTCATTTTCGAACGGAAATTCTTGTGGTCCTTCAGGTCCGTTAACTACAATTTTACCAGCAAATGTTTTAATACCTATACCACCTGCAAGTTGCGTAAACTTTCCAACACCGCCTTCAACATTTATGCTTGTTCCATCAACACTTATTTGAGGATCGCTTTTAGAATCTGAGGCAACTAATAGAATATCAGCTTCATATGACTCTCCCTGCATAACGTAATTAGATTTAGCTAAGACCTTAGCCTCTAATTTGTCAAATTTGTAATCAGTTGCATCAATTCTACTAGCTAATTTTTCTAGTACATTAGCTTCAAGAGATTTAGCATCATTTTTTATTCTTGAAAGGACGGCCATCAAACCGGCTGCAGGAACATGTTCTAGGTTTTGTGACACCCAAGTTCCCTTTCCGCCAGTAGGTTCGTCTGCCCAAAGTTGACAGGATGCCTTTACTTCGTCATATACTTCGTTTGTTTTGATATTGTACAAGGTGTCAGATGCATCTGGTTTCAATATGTTTAGCATATCTTCTCTTGATTTGTTAATCTTGTCTTGAAATTCTTTTCCGTGACCTTCATTAACAAAATAGTTGGCATGCTTTTCCATTTGATCAGCGGCAATCATTTCACCTTCTTCATTTCGAGCTTCTTCACCTCCATATAGGGTTTCAGTTGTTGCTATTAAATCATCAACATATTTCACGAAATCATTAGCAATTGTTTGCGTTTTGCGTGCTCTTTCGATGTATGGTTTTGTTTTTAAAGGCTTCTCATCGCTTGATTTTTGAAGTGCAGATAGTGTAGCTTTGTTTTTAGCGTCAATATTTAATGCAGCATTATTAAAACTTTGTTCGAATAAGTGAAAAGATTTTAAAATCTCTTTCGATACGTTAAGGGCAAGAAGAGCCATGAGTACAAGGTACATCATGTTAATCATCTTCTGCCGCGGGGATGCTTTTCCTCCAGCCATAATTTTATTTATTTAATGTTGAATTATGTGAATGATTAATTATTTGGTCTCATTGCATTTAACATTCCACCATATACCTTATTCAAGTTTTGGATGTTTTGGTCAAAGCTTATCAGACTATCGTTTAAGGTAGCATTGATGCTAGCAACTTTTGATGTTGTTTCTTTGAAATTTTCTGTTGTTTCAGATAAACTATCTAAAGCAGTAATTGCTCTTGTATAGGATGTACTCATACCAATCATTTGCTCGTTAGCTTTGTGAATATTATCAGCGTATTCTTTCGTAGCAACGGTAGCTCCTGATAAATCAGCCATAGAACTTACGTTTGACGATAATGACTTAAGTCCCGTTCCAAGACCCTCTATAAGTTCAGGGCCGATTTTTGCTTCATTAAGCATTTGATCAAGTTGTTGAGATACACTACCTGATTTATTTGAGGATTTATCACCTTCCATTCCAGCTAATTCTGGGTGAACAAGACTCCAATCCCATTCTTCGTGAAGTGGCTCAAAGGCAGATATAGCGAATATTATGGCTTCAACACCCATACCAACAATTAACATAATATCAGCACCTGGGTAGTGTTGAATTTTAAAAAGAGCTCCAAGTATTACTACTGCTGCTCCAAGGCCATAGGCTTTTGCCATTACGTTTTTACCTGCTTTTGATTCAAAGAAATTTGCCATAATTTTATTTTTTAAATGTGTTTAATAATTTTTTTCAAATATATAATGCTTAATGATATGCAAATAGATAATAAACGTCACTTTTAAACATTTAATTCTACTATGTCTATAAAAATTAATTTATTTGGGATTAAATAGTTTTAGCTGTTAGCTTATTTTGTGTCGTTTGCACTTCTACCAATGTAGGTTTGCACGCATCTAAAGCCCACATAAGCTTTTGATGTATCTTGATATTCATATGATCTTGATCCATTTTGAATAAAGTAAGCTACATCTTTCCAGCTACCACCACGTGTTACTTTACGTTTTAATGTAAGTGGTCCATCATCATCAGCATCGTATTGATAATCGGGGTTGAGATCATGTGTGAATTGCATACTTGCTTCGTCATATGCAGATATTGTCCATTCTGCTACATTGCCAGCCATATTGTATAAACCGTAGTCGTTGGGGAAATATGAATCAGCTCTTACTGGCCAAAATCCGCCATCCGCCATATAATTTCCTCTGTTTGGCTTGAAATTGGCTAATAAACAACCTTTACTATTCCGAGTATAAGGCCCACCCCATGGATACATGTTATTATCTCTTCCACCTCTAGCAGCAAATTCCCACTCGAACTCTGTTGGGAGTCTCCAATTTTCAGTAATTGGCATTTCTTGTCTTGACCAGTATCTATTTAGCCATCGAGTTCTCCAATTACAAAACGCATTTGCTTGATGCCAATTGACACCTACAACTGGATAATCATCATACTTCGGGTGGTTATAGTATTGGCGGGTCATTGGTTCATTGTATGAATAAGTAAAATCTCTTACCCAAACTAAAGTATCTGGATATATGGCTCTAGTTTTGGTTACTAAATAGTCAGCTCGGTTAGACTCCAAGTAACTTCCTCTGGCAGCAGCTTGAAAGTCTACGTAGGTGTAAGTGTACTCTAATTTACGTATATCCCACTGTTTGCGATGTTCGTAGCGTTCTTTACCTTTGTAGTAATAGCGGTCGCCATGCTCGTTGTAAAAATCTTCAACTGTTACATCAGCATCGTAGTCAAGAACCTCATAATCATCATATTCATCCTCTATTTCGACAGTTGCCTCCATTTCTAGACGCATAAAACTGTCTTTAACATATGCTACAAACTGTCGATACTCATTATTTGTGATTTCAGTATCATCCATCCATAATGCTGCAACAGAAACTTGCTTATTGGGTGCGATGTAGGTGTGGAATATATCTTCATCACTTTGGCCTGTATGAAATGTTCCCGTAGGAATATAAACAGTACCAAATGGCTGTGGGTGGAACCAAGGTCTTCTTCCCTGGACACCGATTAGTTCTCCATTATCACCCATTCCACAACCGATTAAAGTAAGGAATGCCATAATTACTAATGCTTTAGCTGTATATTTCATATCTATTTACTCTTTTAAAAGTTTGACAAATTAACATTTAAATGTTGAAAAAAACAATAATATTTATATTGTCTGGAGTTCTAACGTAGAAAATATCTTTTAAGTATTTAATAAATCAAATTAGATATTTTCTATAAGAATCTTACACTCTCCCGAATAATCTTTGTTGGAGGTACTACCGATATTGGAATACAATACCTTACAAAGATTTCGTGTGTTCCATTACTGACTTTTTGGATATTAGATACGGTGATGTCGTATGAATATCCAATTTTTATATTGTCTTTTTGGTAACCAAGGAGTACTGATATTGCATCACTATTCGACCACTGTCTGTAAGCTAATCCACCTCTAAACGTATTTGCAAAGAGAGCAGTCATATTTAAATCAACTTGGGGTCTATAAGATCCTTGTAATAAACCGTATTTAGCTAAAATGGCAGGTTCTAAGGTGAAACTTCCCATGTCAATGTCACTTCCTATAATAGTATAATAATGAGGAACGTATGACATATTTAATGCCTTAGTTTCATTACTTGCGGTGTTAACTAGAACAGAGTATTTTGCCTGATTGATGTTGGTCATTGAAAAACCTGCATAAAAATTTTTGAAAGAACTTACACCGATTTGCTGTTGTTTGTACATTAAGCCAAAATTCATATCAAATTTCATTTCATTGGCACCATTTACAGGAATATTGGGGTCTGCTAAGTCTTTAGCTTTAAATTTGGGTTTATCCCAACCCCATTGTGTACCTCCAATACCAAGCCCAACAACTACTTCATTAAAGCCTCCTTGAAATTGTTTGCGATAATTAACATTGGCCATAAAAGCAGTAGATTTAGTGTATCCAATTTTATCATCAATGATTGATATGCCAGCACCTAAAAATTGATCGCCAGATTTACCCAAACTAAAGACTGAGTTTACGTTCATATTGTAGGTTATTGGTGCAACATCCTGACCCGGTTCATCGCTAGAAATGTCCGTTCCTCTTAATTCGGTGTCGTCAGTATAATCCCTCCATTGGTGGTGAGTTAAACCGCTTATGCAGATCTCTCCTAAACTATGTCCTGCACCAGCTGGATTATATGCTTGTATGACGTCCTTGAAGTGAGTATAATAAGGGTCTTGTTGTGCATATGTATTCAAACTTAAAGAGGCAGATAATAGAATTAGTAATTTTTTCATAAGTAGTAATAACGTTTTATTCATTATTGGTAAGGTACAATTATAATGAATTATAATGAATTTGAATAGTCATATATGTCAAAAATATTCCATTTTAATGGATACTATCATGAACCAGTTTTATGATTGAACCAAAATCTTGTTTAGCTTTTGTCATTAATTTATTGGCTTTTTGATTAAGGTTTGATGCGAATTCTTTATCCTCTAAATCTTTTGTGTTAATTCTAACATTCATGTAAGCCCCTTCTATTGCAGTAAGGCAACATAATGCACCAACTCCCGTATCAGAAATTGATGCTGGATTACCAATTTCGAACATGGCTTTTAATAATTCAAGTGATTTATATGAGGTTTGCATGACTTGGTATGGTATCTCAGCAGCATACTTGCTTGCATTCTGAATGGATTCTAACCTTATTTTCCTCTCATTTTCTGTATCTTTAGCCATCCGAATAGCATCAATAATCTGATTAAAAGACCTAGTGTCTTCATCTACAAGAAATAATAATTCTTTTTGGATAGCTTGTCCTATTTTAGCCCAATCAGAGAACGTATCTAATTTATCTTCCCATCCGGGTTTGTTGGCTGATAAATTAGAAACCATAGTTCCAAGTGAAATACCCAATGAACCTACATATGCTGAGATACTTCCACCCCCTGGAGCCATACTTTCAGAGGCTGTTTCTTGTGCTAGTTTTTTTGCAGATAAATTGACTAGGCGTTCATCGTTATCATTTTTAAGTTGATATTCAATGATTTTTTTGTTGGGATCAAATGGTCCTAATTCATCAAGTCCCATGGACTTAACCGCAATGTGAATAAGTTCTTCTTCACTAACACCTATAGATCTTCCTTGTTTTTTGAGATAATGTTTACCTGCATCTAACATTGCTTTTAGTGGAATTAAACCGACTAGTTCACTTCCAGTAATTCTGACTCCTCTTAAAATACAGCTTTTTTGAACTTCATCAAAGAATGTGTGAATAGGAGTAATTTGATAGTTGGTTAAATTAGCACTTACCTGAGCTACCTGATATTCATCGATATACCATCCTACTGCTTGAACTGCTTTGCATGAACCAGGTATACGAACTGTTTGACCATCTTCATCAGTGACTATTTTACCTGTAAAGGGATTACCCGTACGTTTTACTCTTCCATTCTCTCTTACATCGAATGCAACTCGATTTGCTATTCGAGTAGACTTGGTATTGAGGTTAATATTATATGCAATTAAAAAATCACGGGCACCAATGGTAGTTGCTCCGGATTTTGCATTGTATTCCACCGGACCAAAATCAGGTTTCCATTCAGGTTTTTTAATTTTTTCAAAGAACCCTTCATATTCTCCAGCTCTAATTATGGATAGGACGTGACGCTTTTTATTTGGTTGTGATTCACCATAAAGGTAAACCGGGATATCTGTAGATTCTCCTACTTTTTGAGCAAGTTTTATTGCCCATTCAGCTGTTTCTTTCATTGTAATGTTGGCCACAGGTATAAATGGACATACATCGGTAGCACCCATTCGAGCGTGTTCGCCTGAATGTTTACTCATATCAATCAATTCTCCTGCTTTTACAATTGCTTTAAACGCAGCATCAACAACAGCCTGGGGCGTTCCAACAAATGTTACTACAGTTCGGTTAGTTGCTGCACCCGGATCGACATCCAAAAGTTTAACTCCATCGACACTTTCAATTTCATTGGTGATTTGCTTGATGATTCCAAGATCACGACCCTCGCTAAAATTTGGAACACACTCTATCAGTTGTTGATTCATATTTTGGAAATAATGACAACAAAAATATGATTAGATGAATATATTTAGTTAATAATCTCAACAAATTCAAAAGAATAAATTAAATAAAGAATTTATAATAATGTCATGATATTTTAAGTGATTTTATGTCCAATTTGAGTAAAAATCCATTGCTTTGTATGAACCATTGAGATATGTATTAGAAATAGCTTATAACGGGACAAATTACCACGGTTGGCAAATGCAGTCAAACAATATAACTGTGCAAGAGGTTCTTGAAAAAGAATTGGAAAAAATCCTGAAAATAAGAACTCCAGTTATGGGTTGTGGTAGAACAGATGCGGGTGTACATGCAATTCAATTTTTTTTGCATTTTGATTATAACCAAGAATTGCCTGAACGATTTATGTTTAGACTGAATCAGATGCTTCCTAAAGACATTGCAATAAGGCAAGCTTTTGAAGTAAAAGAGCAGTTTCATTCTCGTTTTTCAGCTACTTATCGCACTTATGTATATAAAACCTCTGCCATCAAAAATCCTTTCATGGAAGATCAATTTTTGTTTTTGTACAACAAACCAAATTTAAGTCTTATGAATGAAGGGTGTAAAGAACTTTTGAAACACGATAATTTTGCTTCCTTTTGCAAGCGAGGTGGTGATAATAAAACCACAATTTGCAATCTGATGGAAGCCGAGTGGTCCGAAAGTAACGGGTTGTATGAATTTCGAGTAAAATCAAACAGGTTTCTTCGTAATATGGTTAGAGCACTAGTTGGTACATTATTGGAAGTTGGTTATGGAAATATTTCCATAGTTGAATTACAAAAAATAATCGGTAATCGTGAGCGAAGTAGTGCTGGGAAAAGTGTGGCAGCAGCAGGGTTATATTTACTAGAAGTTGGCTATAATTGGGATGAATACAAAGTCTAATACTTCCTCAGTTTTATTTGATTTTCATCTGATTCTAAGAATCATAAAATTAGCAAAACCCCACAAGGCAATAGCTTTTTTTGCTTTGTTTTTAACGGTAGTTGCTACAATTTTAGCACCTATTCGCCCTTTACTAGTTCAGTATACGCTTGACCAGCCTATTGCAAATAAAGATGTTGATGGAATTACTACTTTCTCTTTATATATATTCATTCATTTATTGTTGAACAGTATTGTGATTTTTGGTAATACTTATGTTTCTAATCTTTTAGGACAAAAAGTGATTGAGGATTTACGAATGAAAGTATATAAGCATATCATTTCAATGAGCAGTAGATTTTTTGATAAAAGTAAGGTGGGAATGCTTGTTACGCGATCTGTTTCGGATGTAGAGACGATCTCTTCTTTTTTCTCACAGGGTTTTATATCTATCATGGGTGACCTAGCTCAAATAGTTGTGGTCTTGATCGTTATGTTTTATAGCAGTTGGCAGCTTACATTAATTTCCCTGTGTGTTCTTCCTCTATTGGTTATTGCTTCTGATTTTTTTAGAAGAGGAGTACGAGCATCTTTTCAAACTGTTCGTTCAAAAGTATCTCAAATGAATTCTTTTGTTCAAGAGCAAATTGTTGGAATGGAAGTGGTGCAAATTTTTGGTAAGCAGAATCAAGAATTTGAAAAGTTTGAAAAAATTAATCAAGAACATCGCGATGCTAATAAACAATCTGTTTTTTACTATGCTATTTACTTTCCAATTGTTGAGATATTGAGTAGTCTGGCTTTGGGAATGATAATTTTTTGGAGTGTGGGATATCCCTCAGAGGCAAGTGTTGGTTTAATATCAGCTTTTATTTTGTACATCAATCTAATTTTTAGACCAATTCGTTTCATTGCTGATCGATTCAATACAATGCAAATGGGGATGGTTAGTAGTGATCGTCTTTTTGAATTACTTGATGATTCAACAGAGTTAGAAAAATCAGGTGAACAAGTACTAGCGAATATTAGTGGAAGCATTGATTTTAAACAAGTATGGTTTTCATATAATGATGGTGTTCATGTTTTGAAAGATGTTAGTTTTCATGTTGAACCTGGAAAAAGTCTAGCTATTGTTGGTGCTACAGGTGCAGGAAAATCAAGCATTATCAGTTTGCTTACTCGATTATATGAATGTCAAAAAGGAGATGTAATGATTGATGGAGTAGATGTAAAAAATTTGGATTTAAAATCACTAAGAAAGCAGGTAGGGATGGTGTTGCAAGATGTTTTTCTTTTTGCAGGAAGTGTAACTGAAAATATAAATCTTAAAAACAGAGCAATTTCATCAAAACATGTTGAAGCTGCAGCAAAGACAGTTGGAGCATTTGAATTTATCCAACAATTAGAGGGAGGCTTTGATTATGAAGTGATGGAACGAGGGGTTTCATTATCTGGAGGTCAACGTCAGTTAATTAGTTTTGTTCGTGCTATGGCGGCAGATCCCAAAATATTAATTTTAGATGAAGCTACGTCAAGTGTTGATTCAGAAACAGAGGAACTCATCCAACAGGCAATCAAAAAATTAATGGTTAATAGAACCTCTATTGTTGTTGCCCATCGTTTGAGTACCATTAAAGAAGCTGATTCAATTCTTGTTATTGATAAGGGTTCTGTAGTTGAAATCGGAGATCATAATGAATTAATGGCAAAAAAAGGAGTATATTTTACTCTTTTTGAAAAACAATTTGAATTGATTAAATCCACTTAATTCTAATTTTTTGAGATTAAATCACTTTAAATATCCACAACATTGGTATAATATTATTGGCGTTCTATTTTTGAGGCTTCAATAACCCAATGTCGAGAGTAGTATCTGGTATAAGACCCACAGGTAAATTGCATTTAGGTAACTATTTTGGTGCTGTAAAGAGTTTCCTTAAAATGCAGGAGGAACACGACTGTTTCTTTTTTATTGCCGACATCCATTCATTGACAACTCACCCTACGCCATCGGACTTGCATAGCAATGTAAAGCAAGTTTTGGCCGAGCACCTAGCAATGGGTGTTGATCCAGAAAAGTGTGCTTTATTTGTTCAAAGTGATGTTCCGGCCATAGCCGAATTATACACTTATATGAATATGAATGCTTATTTGGGTGAATTGGAGAGAAGTACCTCATTCAAAGAAAAAATTCGTTCACAAAAGGATAACGTGAATGCTGGCTTATTAACTTATCCCGTTCTTATGGCTGTTGATATATTAGCTCATCATGCCGATTTTGTTCCTGTAGGTAAAGATCAACAACAACATCTTGAGATGACAAGGACATTTGCCAATCGGTTTAACCATATGTACAGCAATTCTTATTTTAATGAACCAAAAGCCTATAGTAATACGGGTAAGCTTGTTAAAGTTCCTGGACTTACTGCACAAGGAAAAATGAGTAAAAGTAGTGGTGATGCGGATACACTAGTTTTTGATGAGGACGATAAAGTGATTCGTAAAAAAATCATGAGGGCTGTGACGGATAATGGTCCAACAAAACCAGGTATGCCCAAATCAGAAGGATTGCAAAATTTATTTGATATCATGAGTCTAGTTTCAGATTCAAGTACCATTAATCATTTTGAAGATTTACATCAGAAGGCGGAGATAAGATACGGTGATTTAAAAAAGCAGTTAGCTGAAGATGTATTAAAGTTCGTAGCTCCCATTAGAGAACAGATTAATCATTATAAGAATGATTCAAATGCACTGGCTAAAGCTGCAAAAATTGGTGCAGAAAAAGCCAATGAAAGTGCGAATAAAACCCTTAAGGAAGTTCGAGAAATCATAGGTTTTAAGAATTTCTATTAAAATTATTAAAAAATATTAACCAAAAAATAAAGATGCACATAGCAATAGCAGGTAACATAGGGTCAGGTAAGACTACACTCACCAAACTATTATCAAACCATTATGATTGGGAGCCTCATTATGAGGCCATGGACAATAATCCTTACATTACAGATTTCTATGATGATATGACTCGTTGGTCTTTCAACCTTCAGATTTATTTTCTTCACACCCGTTTTAGCAGTTTGATTCAAGCTAAGAATAGTACTAAAAACATTATTCAAGATCGAACAATCTATGAGGATGCCTACATATTCGCTCCAAACCTACACGCTATGGGACTAATGAGTACGCGTGATTTTGATACCTATCAGGCCTTGTTTACTAATATTAAAATTAGTGTAGATGCCCCAGATTTAACGATTTATTTGAGGAGTTCTATTGGAAATTTGGTTGGACAAATTCAAAAAAGAGGAAGAGAGTATGAAGATAGTATTCGATTGGACTATTTGAAAAGATTGAATGAACGTTATGAAGCTTGGATAAGTACTTACAAGGATGGTAAGCTATTAATTATTGATGTTGATGATATCGATTTTGAAAATAACCCAGAACATCTTGGATCAATTATTAATAAAATAGATGCTGAAATCAATGGTCTATTTTGACTTTGGCATGCTCATTGAATAATACTATAAATATGACTAAATACATTGCATCAATAATCTTCATTATAGCGGCAGTAAGTTCTCAAGCTCAAGTGGATAATGCTTCCTTGTTATCACTTCCAGAAATTACCCTAAAAAATATAGATGGTAAAGACATCAATCTTGCAGATTACGGGACAAACCAGAAGATTACAGTTATTTCTTTTTGGGCGACTTGGTGTAAACCATGTATTAAGGAGTTGAAAAATATCAATGCTCTTTTGGATGATTGGGTTGAGGATTATAATATGGAATTAGTGGCCATTAGTTTGGACGATTCAAGAAATGCCGGTAAAGTAAAACCAACAGCTAATGCATTAAATTGGGATTTTGATGTTTTATTAGATCCTAATGGAGAGTTGCAAAGAGCTATGAATGTAGCAAATCCTCCAGTAACCTTTTTAGTAAATCAATCAGGTAAAATTGTTTATACTCACACAGGATATGTTGAAGGCGATGAATACGACTTAGAGGACCACATCAAGGAATTGGTCTTAGAATAATATTATAAATTAAAAATATAAATAGAACCTTGGGATTACCTATCCTGAGGTTTTTTATCGCTCAATTTCAGATCTCTCGATAATATGATAGTTTTTAAATCCCCCAATAACCTTCCCATTTAAGAATATATTTTCAATAAAGGACAATATCCTATATTTAATTTTTTCATGCTTATGGGGTAATCTATTTTTATTCTTGTTCCCATTGTATTGTAATTTTGATGACCAATCGAATAGGTTAATCCAGTCTTTCATAGCCGATGGATGTGTTCCTTTAAATTTATTTAGCTTATTTAAAGGTCCGTAGTCATATTCGATAGCTATTTTCGATAAAATTTTTTTTGCACTTTTACCATGGTAGGATGAAGAGCTTGATTTTCTCTTATTAGACATCATTTTCGGTGGTCTTACATAACCATAATGAAAAACATTAACATCAAGTTCAATGACACTTAATTTAGCATTGTCTCTCTTATTCACATAATCGTTAAATGTTCCACCTTCCCATTTTGTAAATTTTCTAAATGATTGAGCATCTTTCCATGAATGAATGGATGGTAAATTTCGTATAATTCGGATTTCTTTTTTGTACCATGAATGACTATTGTGATAATGATTATAGTCTCCCCAAAAATGTAAATAATTAAATAAAAAACCATCCACTCTACTTTTATTTAGGTAATTACCACATGCTTTCTTTATTATTTCTAAGTCATCTTGATGAATAGCTTCATCACATTGAAGATAGAATAACCAGTCTCCTTTACAATGTTTTTTTGCAATGTCAGTTTGTTGAGCAAATATGGTATTCTTAGGATATTTTTTGATATCCCATGTAGTATGAATAATCTTAATTTTATCTGATTTGATGGATTGAATAATTTCTAGGGTATTGTCATCTATATCATTATCTCCAATTGCAATTACAAATTCATCACAAATTGGTAAGATGGAAAGTATAGACTCCTTTGCAGGAATATATAACTTTTCTGCATTTTTAACAAAGGTAAAACCACTGATCTTCATTTTTTTAAATTGAAATTATAATCAAAAACAAAAGTATAAAAATGATACCTTTGAGCAAGTTATCTAATTTAATGAATTATAAGATATCAGCATTAATACCAACTTTTAATGAAGAGCATAATATTGCAGATGCTATTGATTCAGTATCTTGGGCTGATGAAATATTAGTCGTTGATTCATTCAGTAAAGATGCAACAGTAGAAATTGCTAAAAATAAAGGAGCAAAAGTTATTCAAAGGACTTATGAATATTCTGCCTCTCAAAAAAATTGGGCCATTCCACAAGCTTCACATGATTGGGTGATTTTGATTGATGCTGATGAGAGAATCACATCTAAATTAAAAAAAGAAATTATTAACGTCCTTGAAAAGGATTTACCTTACTGTGCTTTTTGGATCAAAAGACAAAATCATTTCATGGGGAAAAAGATTAAATTTTCTGGTTGGCAAGGGGATAAGGTTATTCGATTGTTTAGAAAGGATAGATGTGTGTATGAGGATAAAAATGTCCATGCTGAAATGATTTGCGATGGTAAAGTCGGTATTTTAAAAGAAAAGCTAATTCATTTTACGTTTAAGGACATTCATCATTACCTAGAAAAATGGGATAGATATAGCACTTGGGGTGCAAATGATAGGTTTTCAAAAGGAGAAAGCGTGAATTTTTATCATTTTACTTTCAAGCCTATTTTTAGGTTTATAAGAGACTATTTCTTTAAACTGGGTTTTCTTGATGGACTAACCGGATTAATTATATGCGTCCTATCTGGTATGTCTGTTTTTATCAGAAGTTTAAAGATAAAAGATTTAGAAAAACCAGGTTCTGATTAAGTCTTCAAATGAATAAAGTTTGTTCTTATGACAAAAAAAATCCTGATAACAAACTTGCTATCAGGATTAATTCTTTTTAGTAACGATTTTTTTGCTAGTGATCAGAATCCTCAACAACTGAGTTGTCCTCTGAAGATGTGCTATCAGAATCGATTTTATCTACATTTTCCTTTTCTGAGCAACATGGTTTTTCACATCCAGGTTTGCATTCCTTTTTTTCCTTATTGCAGCAAGGTTTGTCGTATTCAGGACCACAAACATCTTTTTCTTCCTTTTTTTTACAGCAAGGCTTCTTTTCTCCAGAATCGTTAGCTGATGCTTCAGTAGCTGCTTCCTTTTTTTCACAGCATTCTTTCTTACATTCTTCTTTACACTCTTTTTTGTCTTCACAAGCCATAAATGTTAAGCTTAATACGACAACAAGGCTTAGAAGTTTAATTAAATTTTTCATATGATATAAATTGTTAAATGCTAATTTAATAAATTATCTAAACATTGAACCTAAAGTGCATAACATCCCCATCTTTTACTATATAGTCCTTGCCTTCAACTCTAAGTTTTCCTGCCTCTCTACACTTGGCTTCTGATTCATATTCGATATAATCCTTATATGCAATGACTTCAGCTCGAATAAACCCTTTTTCAAAATCAGTGTGAATAACACCAGCTGCTTGAGGTGCTGTATATCCTTCTGTTATGGTCCATGCACGAACTTCTTTTTCACCAGCAGTGAAATAAGTTTGATATTTCAACAATTGGTAAGCAGCCTTAATGATTCGGTTTACGCCACTTTCTTTAAGACCCATATCTTCCAAAAACATCATCTTATCTTCTTCTTCCATATCAATCATGTCTGACTCTATTTCTGCAGAAACAAACATGACTTGTGCATTTTCATCGGCAATCGAATCAATGAAAGACTTGGTATGCGAGTTTCCATTCACTACACTCGCATCATCCACATTACATACATATAATACAGGCTTTAGTGTGAGCAGATTTAAATCTTTTATTAATTCTAATTGATTGGAGTCTAAATCTATCGTTCTTGCTGATTTTCCTTGCTCTAATCTCGATTTAATTTGTGCAACAACATCATAGACTAACTTAGCTTCTTTGTTGCCAGTTTCAGCAAGTTTTTTTACTTTTAGTATTTTCCCATCAATAGCTTCAAGGTCTTTTAGTTGTAATTCTGTATCAATAATTTCTTTATCCCTAATAGGATCAATGCTACCATCTACGTGAGTGATATTGTCATCATCAAAACAGCGAACTACGTGGAGGATTGCGTTGGTGTTTCTTATGTTTCCAAGAAATTGATTGCCCAAACCTTCTCCCTTACTTGCTCCTTTAACTAAACCAGCAATGTCAACAATTTCAACAGTTGTTGGAATTATTTTTTGAGGATTGACAAGGTCGGATAGTTTATTTAATCGTTCATCTGGTACAGTTATCATCCCAACATTTGGTTCGATTGTACAGAACGGGTAATTGGCACTTTCAGCCTTAGCACTACTGAGACAATTAAAAAGTGTTGATTTTCCAACATTGGGCAAGCCCACGATTCCACATTGTAAAGCCATTGGTTATTGTATTTTGGTGCAAGTTTAGTCTTTTTGAGAGTTATTCGAAAGACTTCTATAGTGTTTGATTGGAAGAAGACCTTCTGTCAGTTTGTATAATTGGAACGTGATTTGATAAATACTTAAATAAATGTTTTCCTTTTTAATAAAACTAATCGATTCTGTGGTATGGCCAGCTCTGCTAGTTGTATCCATATGGATTGTTTTTTTTATTAATTTAAGGTATCAGTTAGACTTGAATTCTTTCGGTTTACATCCACAAAAGTGGGACGACTTTTATGGGGTGATTACTATGATTTTTTTGCATG